>SDBU01002385.1_pt1 | contig 25084 bp, 22 predicted proteins | sample 2277071 | NCBI WGS metagenome assembly SDBU01 (sample SAMN10397929, study PRJNA504765) | marine sediment metagenome | isolation source: marine sediment core GS08_GC12, 126 cmbsf | place: Arctic Ocean: Gakkel Ridge, Loki's castle | collected 2008
CTGTCAAAGCGAACTGTTGTCCTGTCATAGGCTCCTCCTTATTCTGCGTGTTACACATTCTACACGCCACAATGCTGTTTACTTCCAACGAATCGGCGCTTGTGGGGCTGCCTTCATCGCGGCGATACTGAATACCATGTTTGATCAGCTCAATTAGCGTTGACCGATCCACGACAGCCTCATAAAACCCGCTATCTGAGGTCGCTATGAGACTATCCACCAGGGCCTCTACAAATTCATAGTCCGCGTGATTGCGAAGATCGAGGACAATATCATAGCTGCTGTCTGACGGTTTGGCGGCCAACGAGTCGCTGCGGCGCCGTGCATCCTCGAATATCTGTTGCTTCGTCTTGCCTGGAGTGAATTGGAACTTCGTCTCGCCGCGCTCGCGCTTGTACAGGCGACCATCGATTGCCACGTATTCATAGTCTTGATAGGTTAGTGGGGTGCGCTCAAGACGGCGCATCTTCACGAACTGCTTCTTGCCCTTTTCCGAAAGAGTGTTGTAAAAAGCGCTATCCTCCGGGCCCTGGCCGGGCCCCGGAATCAAAGTGCCTTTTCCCTTCAAAGGCCGCTCCGGGTCCTGTTTCGCTTCCCACTCACGCTTGGCGCGCTCGTAGTCCTCCTGTGGTGGGGGGTTGTTTCTCATTGTCCAGTCCAACCCAAGGTCTCTATCGCGGTTTCCAGAACCCCAGCGTGTCACCAGGGTGTCACCCGTCGTGACAAAAGTTATGCCATAGTGGTAAGCGGTACTGTCACATTCCTCCCGAAAGACCAAATAACTGGTGTCGTTCGGTGGGAGAATCAGTTCCCACACGGTTGAGTAGGGATTTTCGGTCCGGTAAGGAACCAGTAATGTATCAGGGCCGGTGTATATCAGTGCATCGAAGGGATAGACCGTCATCAGCAGCAGGTCACAGGTTGGTTGGAGTTGGGCATCCGGGAAATAAGTAATGCTGAATCTCAAGGTGAGTTGTCCGGTGCTCTTCGCATACGAGACCACTTCATAGCCGGGCGCAAACGGCTCTACAGGAGTCGGAGGTCCACCCTGGTCCCACGGTATATAGTCATCTGTATCGGCATTGCCTATGGCGTACAGCAATAATACCAGGCCTACTGCTTCTACTAGCTTCTTCATCGCTTCCTCCAATGGCTTTCATACCTCAATCCGTAGACGAGGTATGTAGACGAGGTATTGAGTGTTAACTGTCAAAGCGAACTGTTGTTCTGTCACAGGCTCCTCCTTTCTGCGTGTTACACATTCTACACGCCGCAATGCTGTTTCCTTCCAACGAATCGGCGCGTGTGGGGCTGCCTTCATCATTTGATATCACAGTCGGTACCGCATTGGCAGCATCGCAGGGATGCTGCTCTACAGTTTTGGTCGTTTACTCCCGTCACGTTGCTCGGGCATGGTTTTGTTCCCGCTCTAATAGGACGCATGAACACCCCGAATGTCAAGCAGGGAAACCTGTTTTTCGCGCTACGCGCGTGTTTTCTGTGGAATGTGATGTGGGTGTGGCCGAGTCTGAAGACTTGACCACCACAACGTGCCCGAAGGGACAGCCTCGGGACACCCGACACCACCCCATCATGTGATGTGAGAGTGGCCGATCCTCCCCACAGACCATAGCGCAAATCCCCCACAATAGCCCAGTCTGAAATCCGGCATCTCCAGCTGTGTCTCCAACTGGCAGTCAACCAACAACTTAACTATTCGTCGGCGCGGCATACATCCTGCTCCATTTTCTATCGATGCAACAACGCCACCTCCGGCTTGTCTGAAAGGAGCACCTATGGGGCTCACCATTAATAACTTGGCATCATTGGATGTGGCCAGGAGCACTGCTGACAACTATGCCAGGCTGTCTCGGGTCATGGCGCGGTTGTCGTCAGGTATGAAGATCAACAGTGCCTCCGATGATCCGGCTGGGCTGGTGATATCGGAGCGGTTGCGCTCGCAGATCGGTTCACTCAATCAGGAGATTGAAAATACCACCCACCTGATCAACAAGTATGAGACTGGATCATCAACAGTGATGGAGATGAGGAGCCAGTTGACCGAGTTGCGTAGCCTCGCGGTTAGTGCGGCGAATGAGGGATTCAACAACGACACATTCCAGACGGCGCTTAACCAGGCGGCGGCTGGTGTTGTCGACAACTTCAACCGCACAGCGGACAGTGCGGTTTACAACGGTACCAACCTGCTTGATGGATCCGAAGGTTCGCTGGCCAATGTAAGCAAGCTTGAGAATGTCGACCTCTCCAGCGCCGAAGCGGCCGAGGCATCGTTGGCGATTATCGATGAAGCGATTGCCGAACTGGACAGTGTCCAGATCGACCTCGGCGCGACACAAAAGAACGAACTGGAGTCGCGACGGTCATCACTTCAGATCACCGCGCAGAACCTCCAGGCGGCGGAGTCGCTCCAGCGTGACACCGATTACGCTGTTGAAGTAGCCAACATGGTCAGGGAGATGATCCAGTTGGATGCTTCGATAGCCTTACTGTCGCACACAAACATTGGAGCCAATTCGGTCTTGAAGCTGCTGAGTAGTCAGTAGCAACAAAGTACCTCCCTCCCCTGGCCATTTTTACATGGCCACCAAACGACCGCTGGGTCTAGCCCGTCCCAGCGGTCACTTTTTTTGTGCCGGCGGGACTTCTTGGCCGCAGCGCAGCCTGCCTTATGACCGTTTTGTGGTCGGCGTACGTCCTCTAGCGCCGGGCCACCCGCCGCTCACAGGACTTGCCTATCCCTGGTTGGAACCTGGACAAGCTATGACCCTTTGAGGGTTGCAAAAGACGGGCTGAAATCCTATCTTAAGATATCCAATCGTGTAGTGGCGGAGTGATTGCCCCGTACAGGTTATGCGTCCATGAAAGCAGATGACTCACAAGAAGATCGAACGCAGTCGTTCACGGCCCTCACCGTCGGAACCTGTGTAGCGCACTACCGCATCATCCGAAAGATCGGTGCCGGTGGCATGGGTGAGGTGTATCTGGCTGAGGATAGCAAACTTAAGCGACGGGTAGCGCTCAAGTTCCTGCCCTCCCGTGTCGCCGCCGACAAGAATCTGAAGGGACGCTTCACCCGTGAGGCCCAGGCGGCCGCCGCCCTGAGACACCCCAACATCGTGACCATTCATGAAGTAGCCGAACACGAGGGGTGTCCATACATGGCAATGGAGTACATAGCGGGCGAGTCGTTGCGCGACCTGATCCATCGTGGCCGAGTGAGTTATGAAATGTCGTTGGACATATTGTCCCAACTCTGCTCGGGACTGGCGGAGGCTCACGCCGCCGGCATCGTGCACCGAGATATTAAGCCTTCAAACATAATGATAGACACGAAGGGTTGCTGCATAATCCTCGATTTCGGACTGGCCAAGGGAGACACTGACACCTTGTCCACATCCCCCGGCACCATTATAGGCACTGCCGGCTATATGTCGCCGGAACAGGGACAAGGTCTGAAAGTCGACCATCGAAGCGACATTTTCTCTCTGGGGGTGGTGTTCTATGAAATGCTGACCGGGCGTGCACCGTTCAGACGGGACAATATCCCGGCTACAATCTACTCTTTGGTTCACGAGCCGGCGGAAAGAATCGCAACCTGCCTTGATTGCGCTTCCGATTGCCGGCAAGAGATGATCGACAAAATGCTCGCCAAAACCCCGGCGGATCGATATCAGAGCATTGATCATATTATCGCCGACCTTGATCGACTGAAGAATGCAGAACCTCTCTTGCCGCCTTCAACCGGGCAAGTGTCGGCAGCGCCTCCGGATGTCAGCAGTATGGCGGTGCTATATCTTCGGAATCTCGGCCCTCCCGAAGATGAGTACTTGAGTCACGGTATCACCGAGGATCTGATTGTCGACCTCACGCGTATCGGTAGCATCAGGGTGGCGCCGATGCGATCAGTGCTCAAGTACAAAGATTCTGATAAGGATCTAGTCGATATTGCCCGAGCACTGGACGTGTCCCTGATATTGGATGGTTCGATTCACAAGACCGAAAGCAAAGTGCGGGCATCAGCGCAGCTAATTGATGTCGCCTCGGGCAAACATCTCTGGGCTGATCGCTGGGAAGACACTCTCGACCGTCTGCATCTTATCAAGACAGCGTTGGCGGAGGGAGTTAGCACGGCCCTGGCTATCGACTCGTCGGTTGTGAAGGCGGCCCAGGTGGGAGACCCGGAGACCAGGAACCCGAGAGCATACGAGTACTACCTGCGCGGCAAATATACCTTCGAACATCGGCATTCTTCCTCCGACGTGAGCATTGCCTCCGATCTGTATGACCAGGCGCTGAAACTGGAACCGAATCTTTTGGCGGCACGGGAGGGAGTAGCTGAAATCCTGGTTCTTGAAGGCCAGTACGAGCAGGCCAACCAGGTGCTCTTATCCGCGCTGGTCGAGGCACGGCACCGCGGTCAGCAGGCCGATGAAGCTCGCACGCTCCGGCTGTTGGCGCAGTGTTTCATCGCGCAATCGCTGTGGGCTGAAGCGGATAGCTACGCTCAAGCAGCGGTTCAGATATCGCAAGAGCTGGGAGACCTGGCGGGTGAAGCGGCTGCGCTCGGTGAGCTCATCGAGACGCGTCAGCGACGAGCGATGTTTGATGAGGCTCTGAAGTTATCTGAGAGAGTGTTGAGTATCAATCGTCAATTGAACGATCGTGACAAAGAGGCGGAGGCTCTCAATCTCATCGGCAACGTACACGTTCACAAAGGTGACTGCCATAATGCCATGACGATGTACCAGGAAGCCCTGGCGATAGCGGAGGATCGAGACCAAACCTCGGTTAAAGCTTCCAGCATAGGAAACATCGGCACGGCCTACTACTACCTCGGCGATTTCGAGAAAGCACTTTCGCAGTACGAAGAATCACTGCAAATGTTCTCTGATTTGGGCGAATCAATGAAGAAGGCCGCAGTGGCGCACAATATGGCGGGCATCCACTTGTCAAGAGGCGCCTATCACAAGGCCCTTGAGTTGTACGATTCAAGCTATGCTGTATACTTCAAGTACCGCGAGCGTGCCAGGTGCGCCGCGACCACTAATAACATTGCTCATGTCCTGACGATTCTCGGGCAGTATGACAAAGCTATTTCTAAGCTGGAGGAGGTGCTGGAGGAGACCGCCAACATGGGCTATCCGCTTGTGATGGCTCTGGCCCGCTCAAACTTGGGTTTCGCATACTACTGCCAGGGGAAGGATTCTCAGGCGGCTCAAGAACTCCAGGCGGCCGTCGAAGTAGCCGAGAAGGCGGGTCTTCGCCGAGTGCTGGCGATTGCATTGTCGTACCTTGGGGAGATGCATTACATGACAGGTCGTCGCGAATTGTCATATGAGCACTTTCAGAAATCCCTGACCCTCGCTGAAGCAGTGGGCGACAAACAAACCTGTCTCATGAGTAGAGCGTACCTGGCTACGAAGTCAGTTTCCCCCGAAGACTCGCAAGCGTGCTTTCATCGTCAACGAAAGATTGTCAACGACGCTGAGAGGTTCGGTGATCCGAGATTGATACTCGTTGCCAAGCGACTTTTGGCCGAATGTCTGATCCACTGTGGAGGGTCGCCTTCTGATCGTCAGGAGGGACTGAGGATTCTGAGTGAGGCATTATCGTACGCGCAAGACAAAGAGATTGTCTTCGAGGTCGAACGTATTCGATCTGCTCTCCAACGGGCGTCGAGCACCGATTAAGTGAACAGCTGTCGGCACTGACTCCTGAACGGTGGCTATTTGTCCTTTTTCTCTACCGGCTCCTCTGTGACCTGCAGTGTCTCCTGAGTAATCCCTGGCGGGGACTCCGGTTGCGGGGTTCCTATCGTGGAATCGCTGCCGGGTTCCTCCGTCACCTTCAATGTCTCTTGAGTAGTGGTGTCCCCTTTATCGGATTCTGTCTTCTTCTTGGGGTCGGCACTACAGCTGAATACAAGAGCCGTGGCGATCACACCGATCACCAAAAGTAAAATGATCCGTTTCATCCTGGGACCTCCGTTTTTCAACGTGATTAACGACCGTAACCAACAAAACACATTTCAGTTTCCGATAATATGGCAATTCAAATGGGCAAGCGCAACAGTTGTTATCGCTGTTTGGGACTCTGCGGCTACGTGCCTGTACGATAGCATAATGCGTAACACCAGACACCCAACGAAAAACCGCCCCGACTGGGGGCGGCCTTGCGTCGCCACCCGCCTCTACCGAGATGTCCGCCACGAAACCCGGACGAACGTCCGGGCCACCCGCCGCCGGACTGTATTACGGCCCGTAACAAGGGTCAATATAAAACTTTGATTATTTTGGGAGCGTAGTTTTTGCCGCGGGAGAGCCGGATCTGAGCCTGGCCGTGATCGAGCCGTCCACCGAAACCGATGATTGACCAGGTGAGAAAAAGAGACAAGGCAAAGGCCCGAGATCCGACTGGATCTCGGGCCGGAAAAGACCGATCGACACGAATCAGTACAGCCAGAGGATCACCACGTATAGAGCCAGGCCGATGAAAAGCAGTGGCCTGGAAATCCTGAACAAGGTAACACCCCGAGGCGTCAATAATGTTTCGACCTTCGGCTTCTCCACCCACCAACACCACCAGCACCAGTGAAGCCTGCGGTACCAGGGTATGGAACGTGCAAGCGCCGTCCGCTGTCTAAACATCATTAAGTTCAGCACGAAGCCGGGAATCAGGGTGGCCATCGCTGCCAGGAGTAAGATTTCTCTCATAACCAGCTCCAAAAAAGACTCTCTACGATGATATACCGACTCATCCGCTTTCATCCTCAGTTCAACGGCAATCGACTGTTATCAGGCAGACCATTCCATCACCCTGATTATCACGTAGGCAATCACGCCGACGTAAATCAGTGGCCTTGCAATCCTGAATAAGGTAAGACCGCGAGCCGTCAATAATGTTTCGATCTTCGGCCTCGGCCACCACCACCAGGCCCGGCTGTACCAGGGCAGGGAACGTGCAAGTTCCGTCCGATGTCGGCGTACCATTAAGTGCAGCACGAGGCCAGGAATCAAAGTAGCCATCGCTACCAACTGTAAGATTTCGGTCATAGTTCCTCCAAAAAAGACTCTCTACCACAGGTTAAAAAAGTCCATGATCTCACAGGTGGCAACGAATACAAGACACCATGGGCAAACGGCATTGGGGTGATGACATTTGATGAGGATGCAAATCAGTGCCAAATCACACAGGTCCAACTCATACATCGGCTCGTCACCGTCACCGATCAACTCGCCACTGAGCCATCCGGCCAGGGCATCGTTGGTCAGCACCTCAAACAACAGCGTACCGTCCGCGGTATTGTGGAGAGTGTTGTCACTCACGTAGAACTCGTCGAAAGCTCGTAGAGTGGCAACGATCTCGGCATCTTCAATCGACAGACCAGTCAAAGCCTCGTCACTACGGACCGCCTCATGTAGCGACTTCAGTTTTTCCAAGTCGGAAGTGTTGAAGTGGAAGGTGCAACGGTCACCGTTGATGCTGTACGTTTCGTCGGTGAAGCCCGGACCTGACCAATGCTCGACAGTCATTTCGTCAAACAGTGTACGTTCGGTAAACCACCAATGATTCTCATTGATGGTATCGACGGCATAGTCAAACGCCCATAGCAGACGACCGGCCCGATCGGTCAAAACGTGCCGGAGGCCGACGGCATTGGAGCCAAGTTCATAAAACTGAATTGAAAGCAGCCCCTCCTTAGACGTGCCACCGGCGTCATGGATCAAGGTCAACATGACCGTTTTGTCCAGGCTGTCTATCACGACGGCCTCGATGTCCAGACGTCCGCTTGGAAGATCGGTGGAAAACAGGTGCCCGTCAAATTCTACCAGCGCAAGCGCACCAGGTGAGACCGAGACCGGTTCTCGACTCCGATCACAGCCGATCGTCACGTTCAACAGAGCGACCACAATGAAAACGATAAAGACATTGTGACAAACCGTGCTGTTCATAGCATACCTGCTTTGAATTAAAGTTAGCCGTTACCCGGGCGATGATGGACTATCTTTTTCACGGGCATCGAGAAAATAATTCAAGGCTGGCCCCTCGATGCGGTATTGACCGCCGATGATGACAGCCGTTAACGACAGCAACTTGCCTTCAACGGTCAGACCTTTTCGTATCCAACGATAGATGGTGACTCTGGTCACTCCGGCAGAGACCGCCGCTTCACTTACGCTCATATATACAACTGTCATACCTGGTAAGATATACACTTGTAACATGGCTGTCAAGAGAGATCTTTGAAGGTATTTGCCGCGAATCCGTACGGATTCGCGGCAAATTGTTTACGGCGGGATTCTCGGACAGTCAGGACAGGCAGCACAAGCGGCTTGGAGCACAGCATCCACACTTGGTCCACCTGACTTTTCAGCCGCAGCCAACACACGCCTGTACAAGGAATCATCGGACGCATAAAGACAATCCCACATAGGCCCACGAATCACATAAAGCAACTCCGCGCCTGGCTGTTCCTGATCTTGGACAAGTTCAAGGTCAAGCTGTTCTGCGAGTAGGTATCGCTTCCGGAAGCCGTTGCTCCAGGTCAACTGACGGGCACCATGCATAGCGCCAAGCCATTCCCGCAGAAGCAGCTCATCAGAAGGCAGCGCATACTGGCCAAAATCGTCTGTAATCTGCAAGATCGAGCGGCTACCGTGACGGACTCTGCGGCTACGTGCCTGTACGATAGCATAATGCGTAACACCAGACACCCAACGAAAAAACCACCCCGGTTGGAGCGGCTTTTGCAGAACTTAGTTCAGCCTTGAGCGGTCAGTATATCACGCCGTGGCTTCGGGCCGTTGCGGGGCCGGCTTCCGCCCGCGGACGTTCTTGATCACCTTGCCCGCCCGCAGGCAGGAGGTACATACGCTTATCCGCTTCGGCTTACCGTCAACCAACGCTCGCACCCGCTGCAGGTTTGGATACCAACGCCGCTTGGTAGTGTTGTTGGCATGTGAGACGTTATTGCCGAATCCCGGCTTCTTACCGCATATTTCACAAATCTTGGCCATTGCTTTCGACTCCTTTCAGTCAAGCTTGATAATCTATGGCATATATCGGAAAACGCAAGCCTATTCTGAGGCCGCAACGGCTTTTTCGCGCTTCGCGCGTGCCCTGTTCCGGGGGAGGCGGGTGGCTCTCTCAAACTCGTTTTCGGGTGGCTCTTACTATGATACTACCGAAGCGCCCGTAGCGCGAAAAGGACTGCTTGCTGCTTTTTCGTTGCTTTGGGGGGGAACTTGTCGCTAAATAGCTACTAAGAAAGTAAATGCTATCGACAGGAAACCTCTATGCTCGATATGAGATTGATCCGGGAGAATCCGGAGTTGGTCAAACAGGGTTTGGCCAATAAATATGACGCCAGCGATCTCGACAAAATCGTAACCCTCGACGAGAAGCGTCGTGAAATAATCCGCCATGTCGAGAAGCTGAAAGGACAGCGCAACAAGGCTTCGGCTGAGATTGCTCAGAAAAAGAAAGCGGGCGAGTCGGCCGATGAGGCCATTGCCGCTATGCGTCAGGTCGGGCAGAATATTGCCGCCCTGGACGACGATCTGCGGGAAATCGATCAGGAGTTACAGACCGCCCTTAGTTGGCTGCCGAACCTGCCGCACGACGACGTACCGGTGGGTAAGGATGAGTCCTCGAACAGGTTTGTGCGTGAATGGGGTGAGAAACCACAGAAGGACTTCGAGGTCCTGCCGCACTGGGAGATCGGCGAGAGATTGGGTATTCTCGATCTTGAGGCGGCGGCGCGACTGTCCGGGTCGGGGTTCTATTTTCTAAAGGGTCTGGGCGCACGACTGGAGCGAGCGTTGTACAACTACATGCTCGATATGCATGTGGCTGATGGTTTCCTCGAGTGCTCGGTGCCGGTTATGGTTACCTCTGAGACTCTTTTCGGCACCGGCCAGTTGCCCAAGCTGGCCGAGGATATGTACAAGACGGAACGCGACGATCTCTACCTGATCCCCACCGCCGAGGTGTCGCTGACCAATGTTTACCGAGGCGGGATTATCGATCATACTTCGCTGCCGTTGAATCTGGTCGCTTACACCCCTTGCTTCCGTCGCGAGGCGGGGGCGGCCGGCAAGGACACCCGCGGCATGATTCGGGTGCATCAATTTACAAAAGTGGAACTGGTCAAGATCGTCAGGCCGGAGAAATCACTCGAAGAACTGGAAAGTCTGCTCACTCAGGCGGAGAAAGTCTTGCAGGGACTGAAGCTGCCTTATCGCGTGATGGTTCTTGCCACCGGTGATCTCTCCTTTGCCAGTGCCAAGACCTATGATCTGGAGTTGTATGCGGCCGGCGTCGACAGGTATCTCGAAATCTCGTCGGTGTCAACGTATGATGATTTTCAGTCGCGTCGCATGAACTGTCGTTTCCGTGATATAGACGGCAAGGTCCGCTTCCCCCACACCCTCAACGGATCCGGGCTGGCTCTGGCGCGGTTGATTCCAGCGATTTTAGAAAACTATCAGAACGCCGACGGCAGCGTCACGATTCCTGACGTGCTCCGGCCGTACATGGGCGGAGCGGACAAGATAGGCTGATGGCAAACCGATCCAAATTGTCGCGTCGCATCGATGCCCTCTACATTGGCAAGTCGACTTTCCTGAAGGTCTTCCTCTTGGCTGGTGTGGCGGCTGTATCGGCTGTCTTTATCTGGTACACCTTCGACGTCATCGTCCAACTCCAGACCGACACCCGCGCTCAGGCGGAGAAGTACGTACGACTGTGGCAAATGGCGGCCAACTCCCCGACCTCGGGTCAGGAGTTGCAGTTCGTGTTCGATGAGATCATCGTCAAAGCCACCTTTCCCATTATCGTCCTAGACCGGGAGCGACAACCGATTCACTGGCGCAACGTGCGGGGTATCGACCCGGCGGATACTTCGGCGGCCACGCTGGCCCGGCTGAAAAAAGAGTCCGAAGAAATGACCTCTCGCAACAACGAATTCCCCCTGCATTTCGGCGAAACTTATGTCAACTACTTCTGCTACGGTGATTCAGATGTAATCAACCAGTTGAAGTGGATGCCGTTCGTGGAGATCGGAATCGTCCTGGCCTTCATGATCGTGGGCATCATCGGTTTTCAGAATATCCGCAAGAGCGAGGAACGACACATCTGGGTCGGCATGGCCAAGGAAACGGCTCACCAACTCGGCACCCCTATCACCTCGCTGATGGGCTGGCTGGAAGTTATGCGCAGTGAGTGCGGGCTTGATCAGCGCGATGTGGATAAGGAGATGCTCGGTGAGACCATCAGTAACATTTCCGCCGATGTCGACCGTTTGCAGAAGATCGCGAATCGCTTCAGTCAAATCGGCTCGATTCCGGAGATGATCCCCAACGATCTTAACCAACTGGTCAGTGAAACAGTAGACTACTATCGGCGACGCCTGCCGTACGAGGGCGAGGGTGTCAAGCTGACTCTTGAGGCCGGGAAGCTCCCCATGGTTCATCTGAATGCCGAACTGTTGGGCTGGGCGCTGGAGAACCTTGTCAAGAACGCTCTTCAAGCAGTCGAGGGCCGCACCGGGAAGGTTGATCTGACCACGCGACCGGCGCCGAGCGGAAACGACATCGTCATTGAGATCGCTGACAATGGCGGTGGCATAGCGCCGCCGGCCGTGCGCAAAATCTTCAAAGCGGGGTTTACCACCAAGAAGCGCGGTTGGGGGTTGGGCCTGACGTTGGTGAAGCGGATCGTGGAAGAGTATCACGGCGGTAAGGTGACGCTCAGAAAATCGAAACCGGGGGAAACGATGTTTGAAATATGTCTTCCCGTCCGGAGAGAAACCGTAACCGAAAGAAAGCAGAACAACACATGAGCAAACCCACGGGCGAATGGAAAATCCTCTGGGTCGATGATGAGATCGATTCCTTGAAAGCGCATCTGATTTTTCTGGAGAAGAAAGGATTCTGCCTCTCTACAGCGATGTCGGGCGACGATGCCGTCGCTTTGGTGCGGAAGGAGAGTTTTGATCTTGTGCTATTGGACGAGATGATGCCGGGTCGCGACGGGTTGAGCACATTGGAAGAAATCAAGGAACTAAAGCCGCATCTGCCGGTGGTGATGGTTACCAAGTCGGAGGAAGAGTCTCTGATGGATGACGCCATCGGCTCGAAGATCGACGACTATCTGGTCAAACCGGTCAACCCATCGCAGATTCTGTTGGTCATCAAGCGTCTGTTGGAGTCAAAGAAGATTATCACCGGCTCCTCAATGAAACGATACATAACCGAGATCAACCGGTTCAACGAGAAACTGTACGGAGCGCTGAGTCCGGAGGACTGGCACGAAGCGGCACGTATTCTCGCTTGGTGGAATCTCGAACTTGACAACAACCCGGACACCGGGCTGGAACAGATGCTGGATGGGACACGCAAAGAGTGGAATCTCGAGTTTACGAAATACCTCGACAAGAAGTACCGTTCGTGGCTCAGCTCGGACAAACGACCCGTGCTCTCTCCGGACGTGGTCGGCGAATATCTGGTGCCGTTATCCAAGGAGGGCAGAAGGATTCTGTTCATCGTGGTCGACTGTATGCGTCTGGATCAGTGGATGCTGGTGGAACCGCTGTTGGCCGAATTCTACGATATTCGCCGGGAACATTATTTCGCGATACTGCCCAGCGCCACTCCCTTCGCGCGCAACGCCCTGTTTGCCGGCATGTTTCCCGACGACATCCATCGCGTCTACCCGGACAATTATACCGCCCAGGACGAAGGTTCGTTGAATCGTAACGAGGAGCGGCTATTCGGCGATAACCTCGCCCGCCACGGCCTGCGCTTCGACAAGAAGCTGCGCTATCACAAAATCTATGACAACACTCAGGGTGAAGCGCTGGCCAAGAGGATCGCCGATTTCTACGACAGTCCGATGACGGCGTTCGTGTTCAACTTTCTGGACATACTGGCGCACGGCCGTTCTAACAACATGATCCTGAAGGAAATCGCCGGCACCGACTCAGCTTTTCGTTCGCTGATGAAAAGCTGGTTTGTGCACTCTCCGCTGTTTACGATTCTTAGAGCGTTCGCGGGACGTGATACCACCGTGATTGTGACCTCCGATCACGGATCCATCTTGTGCCAGCGAGGCACCGTCGCCCACGGCAAGCGCTCGACCTCGACCAATCTTCGGTACAAGTACGGTGACAACCTTAACTCAGACCCCAGGGAATCGCTATTGATCAAGAAGCCGGATCAATACCGACTGCCGATGCTGACTCTGGCGACAACATATATAATCGCCAAAGAGGATTTCTATTTCGTGTACCCGAACAACTACAATGAGATGGTGCGCCAGTTCATGAACTCCTTCCAGCACGGCGGCATCTCGCTGGAGGAAATGGTGGTGCCGCTGGCGATCCTGACGCCGAGGTAGAACGTTGGCCCTTCGCCTCAATATCACATCTCACAACGAGTCCGAAACCATCGCCCTGGCGAAAAAGCTGGCGCCTTTGTTTCGTCCCGGTGATCTGGTGGTTCTGAAAGGCGAGTTGGGCGCCGGCAAGACCGCCTTCGTGCGCGGATTAGCCGAGGCGCTGGGGCTGGATCGAGAGGTGGTCAATTCGCCGTCGTTTACTATTGTCAATGAGTATCCCGGGGAACGCCCGATGTACCATCTTGACCTGTACCGTATCAATGACCCGACTGAGCTTGACGAAATCGGCTGGGATGAATATCTTGAGCGCCCCGGTCTAATCGTGGTCGAATGGGGTGACAAAGCGGGTCATCACCTACCGTCGCAGTATTACGTGATCAGTTTTCAAATCATAGATGAGAATACCCGTGAGATTAACGTCTCGCACGTTCAATCATGACTAACCACTCGTACCAACACGTCCTGGCCATCGACACTTCCACATCGGTACTTCGACTGGCCCTGAGTTTCGGGTCCGATCGGGTTGTAAAACTGAACGAGGATATCGGCGCATCGCACGGCCAAATGCTGGTCCGCAAGATTCAGGACTTGCTTGATGGTGCCGGCGTTCAGACCAGGCAACTCGGTGCCTTAGTCATCTGTACGGGACCGGGTTCTTTCACCGGCCTGAGAATCGGGCTGGCGGCGGCCAAAGGCATAGCGGAAGCGCTTGACATTCCGATAGTCGGAGTATCGCTCTTCGACATAGCAGCCCTCAAACTGGGAAACATTGCCGGCGAGACCTGCGTCGTGGTGCCGTTCAAACGTGACGAATGTTTCGTCGCCACGATAGAGAACGGTCACTTCGACTCCGAGCGCATCGAAGCCGTTCCCATAGGCAAGATTGGCGCCTTCGTGAAAGGCCGCCCGGTCACGAGCGTTGGTATCAAGCTGCCGCCGGAAATATTTTCATCCGAATCAACTGTTCCGCCTGGTATCGAGTACGATGCTGCTGATTTGCTGCAAGTGGGAATGGTCAGGCTGGAGGCGGGCGACCCGGATGACATCAGCCGGTTGCAGCCGTTGTATGTTCAGAAATCACAGGCGGAGCTTCGCTATGAGCAGCGCCGGAAAGACCAGTAGACTTACCATCACCATCAGAGCTATGACCGTGGAAGACGTTCCCCGCATCAGCGCGCTGGAGCAGGAGCTATTCCCTGATCCCTGGTCCGAGAATGCTTTTAGCGAGGCTCTGACCGAGGACGATTGGGGTTCACTGGTGGCGCTGGATGATGGTGAGATCATCGGCTATGCCTGCTACGTGATTATCGATGTGGAATCACATCTGACCAACATCGCGGTGGTCGAGGCGTACCGAAGAAAATCGGTTGCCAAACAACTCCTTGAGCATATTTTACGGGTCGTGAAAGAAGCTGAATGCGAGTACCTCCTGCTGGAAGTGCGACCCACCAATACCGGTGCGATTGCTTTCTACCGGGAGCACGGTTTCCATCAATTGTACCGACGCCCCAACTACTATCAGAACCCGGTTGAGGACGCTTTGGTTTTAGTATGCTACCTCGATGACGCGTGAGTGAGCGAGTGATCCATGGAATGGTTCAAGAAAGCAAAATCGGGAATTGAGTCCAAAGAGAAGAAAAACATCCCGGAAGGGTTGTGGACGAAGTGCACTTCGTGCGGTGAAATCGTGTACAGCAAGAAGATGGAGCAACTCCTGTGGGTTTGCCCCAACTGCAACTTCCATTTCCGTATTCCCAGTAGAAAGTACATCGAGCTTCTTCTGGACGACGGACGCCTGGACGTGTATGACGTCAATCTGGTGTCGAAAGATCCACTGAAGTTCAAGGATTCCAAGAAGTATCCCGACCGCATCAAAACCGCCCAGCAAAAGTCCGGGGCGCTGGAGGGTGTCACCGCCGGGCTGGCAGGAATCGACGGCATACGGGTGTCGTTTGCCATAATGGACTTTTCCTTTATTGGGGGGTCGATGGGTTCGGTCGTGGGTGAGAAGATCGGTCGCGCCATCGAACGGGCTATCGAAAACGAGGTGCCCCTTTTGATCGTGTCGTGCAGCGGGGGGGCTCGCATGCAGGAGGGGATTCTGTCTTTGATGCAGATGGCCAAAACATCGGCCTTGCTGGCGGTGCTGGCCGAGGAGCGCATTCCCTATATCTCTATCCTGACCAATCCAACTACCGCCGGCGTCATGGCGTCATACGCCTCGTTGGGGGATGTTATCATCGCGGAGCCCAAAGCCCTTCTTGGTTTTGCCGGACCGCGGGTGATCCAGCAGACTATCGGTCAGGATTTGCCCGAAGGGTTTCAGTCTTCCGAGTTTTTCCTCGAAAAGGGCTTCCTTGACAAGATCGTCGAACGCAAGGATCTGCGTAACACCATCATCACGCTTCTCAGGATGATGTGGAGAAAAAGTGTTGAAACATAACTATGTTTCAGCCGAGAGGTTTATCCTTTCTCGCGAGTTCTTTGGCATGAAACTGGGGCTGGAGAATATCTCGCAGTTTCTTGAATCGATCGGATCACCGCAGCACACCTACCCGACAATTCACCTGGCCGGAACCAACGGCAAGGGTTCGACAGCGGCCATGATCGCCTCGGTATTGCAAAAGGCCGGCCATAAGACCGGCCTGTTCACCTCCCCTCATCTGGTCAGTCTGAGAGAGCGGGTACGGGTCAACGGACGGATGATTCCCGGACGGTCGGTGATCGCCTTCGTCGATCGCTATCGACGAGAACTTGATCGGCGCAAGCTGTCCTTCTTCGAGGTGATAACGGCTATGGCGCTCTACTATTTCCAACGGGCCGGAGTCGACATCGCCGTCATCGAGACTGGACTGGGCGGACGACTCGATGCTACCAACGTGCTGACACCTCTTCTGACCATCACCACCGATATCAGCCGCGATCACGTCGAGATTCTCGGTTCGTCACTGCGAAAGATAGCGTCGGAAAAGGCCGGAATTATCAAACCATCGGTGCCGCATTTGATCGGTTTGCTGCCGCGTGAGGCGGAACAGGTGATGCGGCAGCGTTGCCGCTCTGTCGGCGCGCCGTTACACCGGTTGACCAAGTCGGATTTTCTTGTCGATCTGAGCAAAGGTTGGCTTGACTTCACATGGAATGGCTGCCGTCTTGAGAAAGTGGCGCCGGCGCTGAACGGTTCGCATCAACTGAGCAACGCCGCGTTGGCTCTAAAGGCGCTGGCCATTCTCGACGGTCTAAAGGTGAGTCGCTCAGCCATGCGAACCGGGCTGCGCGCTGTTGACTGGCCGGGCCGTTTTCAAATTGTCAGGCGGCGCGGCCGTCCCACCATGATTCTCGATGTCTGCCATAACGCCTCAGGTGTGGCGGCTTTTGTCGGCACGTTCAAAATGTGTTTCCCCGACCGAAAGGCGCACATTATCACCGGCTTCGTCCGCCGCAAACCGCATCAGGAAATGATCGACCTTATGGCTCCGATAGCGAGCGGTTTTCACCTGGTCCCTCTAAAGACACACCGCTCCACCGACCTCTCAGCCTTGATTGATCAGACTGACTTCAGGGGCGTGCCTGTTCGTCGCTCGGGCTCGCTGACGGTGGCCCTGCGCAGGCTTTTGAAAACCTGTCGGAGTGACGATATTATAGTTGTTGCCGGCTCCCATTTCCTGGTAGGGGAGTTCCTTGAGAAGTTCGGATAACAACCATGTGCGCCGATACCAACAAAAAACCAGAAAGCGCCTCTTCACCGCCGATACTGCCTGTGGATGCCGCCAGGGATGAGGGGTTCGCCACCGTTCATACCGTTCAACAGGTTGAAGAACTGAGCGAGCGAATGGCGGCGCTGAGCAACACCAATCGTCAGCTTAAGCGCAAAATCTTTGACCTCTACACGATCTTCGAGATCAGTCGCAATTTCAACAGTGTGCTGGACTACGAGACCTTGCTGGACACTTTCATCCTGACGGCCCTGGCCCAGGTGGGCGCCTCCCGGGCCGCCATATTCCTGCGGCTCGAACAGTGGCCGGATCGATTTGTGCAGGCCAAGGCCAGGGGGTCCGGCGAGTTTGCTGACGCAGGACGGTTTTTCAAAGCCGGATCCGGACTGCTGACCTATATAACCAGCCTGAATCGTCCTCTGCCGACGGGAGAGTTGATCGATAGCCACGCCGATCGAGGGGAGAAAAGCATTCTGGAGCATTTCCATCCGGGTCTGGTGGTGCCTCTGATGTATCAGTCGAATCTAACCGGGATATTCATCATTGCCGACAAAATGTCAAACCGGAAATTCGAAATGGACGATATCGAGTTTCTGTCGATACTGGGCAGTCAAATCTCGGTTGCTATCGAGAACGCCCGGCTTTACTCAGCCGAGAAGATGGCCACCCGCCAGCTGCGCGCGGCGCAAGAGCAACTGGTGCAGACCGAGCGCGCCGCGGCTTTGGGAGAAATGTCCGCCAAAGTGGCTCATGAGGTCAACAATCCCCTTGGCATAATCGGCAACTACCTGCAACTTGTCAGACGTGTGGTGGGCACGAACATCGAGGCGATCAACTACGTCGATATCGTCAGCGAAGAGATCGACCGTATCGCCGGAATCGTCCGTCAACTCCTTGATTTCCACCGTCCCGGTCCCGAGGAGTTGGCGCCGGTCGATTTGTGCCGACTGGTGGACAGTGTATTGCAGTTGGTGGATCGTCAGTTGACTGCGAACAACATTGAACTGGTCAAAGACTTTTCGACCGACTGCCCATCCATCTGCGGTGTTTCTGAGAATCTAAAACAGGTTTTCCTGAACATCATTATCAACGCCGTTGATTTCATGCCGGAGGGTGGTCGGCTGGAGGTTGCGATCACTGCCTCCGATCACTCGCTACGTGTGACTTTCTGTGACACTGGTCCCGGTATGTCGCCGGAGTTGATTCCACGCGTTTTCGAACCCTTCTTTACCACTAAGGAGCCGGGCAAAGGGACCGGCCTGGGATTAAGTGTCTGTTATGGAATAATTAAACGGCATGGTGGGTCGATAACATACAAGAACACTGAGGCCGGCGGGTGTTTCCAGATTGAACTTCCTGTCGGCGCCGAAGGAGACCGTCCGAAGTATGACCAGGACTGCTGACAGAATAATCATCGTCGACGACGAAAAGCGAATGTGCGATTCGCTGTCCAGGCTGCTGACGGGCGATGGCTACGAAGTCGAGACCTTTCAGCATTCGCCTCAGGCGGCAGAAGCCATCCGCTCCAGAAAGGTCGACCTCGTCATCACCGATATCAAGATGCCGCAACTCGACGGCATCGGCCTGCTCGGTATCGTCAAGGAAGTCGACGAAGAGATTCCGGTTATTCTCATGACCGGGTATGCAGCCCTCGAATCGGCGGTGGAGGCCGTGGCCCGTGGCGCCTACGACTACCTGATGAAACCGATCGAGTTCACCAAGCTCCAAATGGCCGTGCGCCGAGCGTTGGACAAAAGGAACTCTGCCCTCGACCGACGGCACCTGCTGGAACGACTTAAAATCGCCACCATGCTCCAGGAACGACGCATCAACGAACTCAACGCTCTTTACGAAGCCGGCAAGTCGATCGGGTCGACCGCCAACCTCAAAGAACTCCTCAGGCAGATCGTCGTGCTGGCATCGTCGGTAACCGAGGCTCAGGTTGGCTCGATCATGCTGCTTGACGACACCGCTGAGACCCTCACCATCGAGGCTGCGATTGGTCTGGAATCCTCGGTGATTACCCGGACGCGCCTTCCGGTCGGCACTTCCATCGCCGGACATGTCGCCAAGACGGGGCAGCCCTTGATGATTGAGGATGTCGAAAGTCACGAGCAATTCGGACGCATCAACCGTGAACGATACGGCGCCGCATCTCTCTTGTGTGCTCCTTTGTTGATCAAGGGGCGCGTCATCGGCGTCATCAATATGGCCAACAAGCACAACCACGAGGCCTTCACCGAGAATGATCTCAAATTGCTGACCACCTTCGCCTCTCAGGCGGCGGTCGCCGTCGATGACGCCAACCAGTTTGAAAAGAACCGGCGGCGGCTGGTGGAGTTTGAGATTTTGCACGAAGTGACCGGCGAGTTGCCGCAGATCCAGTCGCTCAATCAGTTCCGATCCATCCTCACTGCCAAGCTGGGACGGGTTTTCCCGACCGATTGGGGTTTGTGGTTCGACTGGGAACCAAACAGCAGTACGCTCGTGCTCGGCGGCGCCTCCGGCACCGACAATATCCCTCTCACCGACTCAGGCGGCATCGACCTGGGGAAAACCAACCGTGAGAGTATCTCCCTGACCAATGTGGAATTGGACAGCCTCGATTTCGACGATATTGCGGAAGTCTCCGCCCTCCTTGCGGAGAAGCTGGCTGCTCATGATCAATTCCCCGATCCCAAAGTCGCCTTCATGGCAGTGCCGATCCTCAAGTACGGTGAACCGGCGCACATCTTCTGCATCGGCGCCGACTCGGAGCATCCCTACACCGACGATGATATCTCGCTGGCCAAACTGGTCATCTCACAGGCGGCGCTGCTTTTTGAAAAAGAAAAGTCGCTGCTAAACAGCACCCGGCTTTTGACCATGGGGAATATGATTTCGGAGATTTCGCACGACCTGCGCAAACCTCTAACCTCGATCAAGGGCGGCCTGCAAATCATCAAACAGCGGTGGCCGCAGGTGCAGGAGGCCGACCTGATGAAAATGGTCGACGACGAGATTCACCGCATGAACGAGTTGGTGCGTGAACTGGTCGATTTTTCCAACCCCAATAAATATGTTACCGAAAAGATCGATCTCAGGCTCCTGGTCAAACGCGCCTCGGAATTGGTCGGCCCCGACATGACCAAGAGCAAGGTCACTTTCGAATCGGAGTTTAAGAATGCCGATTGGGAGGTGATCATCAACCGCAACCAGATCATGGAAGCGCTGTTGAATCTGTTCATCAACGCCATCGATGCTATGCCGGACGGTGGGACGCTGTCGGTGCGAGGCCTCATCGAGCGACCTGAGCACAAGAAGGTAAACTACCTGGCCCTCAAAGTCATCGACACCGGTGTCGGCATCAAGAAAGAGAACCTGTCCAAAGTTTTTGACCGCTACTACACCAGCAAAGAGACCGGCACCGGCCTGGGCTTGGCGGTGGTCGAACGCATCCTCTCCGCGCACAACGGCACCCTCAGTGTCACCTCCGACGACGGCCACGGCGCCACGTTCACATTGTATTTCCCCTACGACCGCTGAATCACACCGAACACCCCGCACCTCACCCTGAGCGCAGTCGAAGGGTGGCGATGGTGTACGTCCTCGTGCACCACGGGGATACAGGGGCAGACAAGGACGGCCACAAGTGGCTTCCACTTGCCGCCCACATAACCTGTCACCCTGAGGGACCAACCTCACCCTGAGGGACTAACCTCACCCTGAGCGGAGTCGAAGGGTCCCGCGCACGGCGGGGGAATGGGTTCGTTTTGTGTATTTTTGTATTCACATAATAGGATTGATGGTGATTCCGAAGCCTGCATGACATTTGTCGAAACCCGCCTTCGGCGTCCCTTCGGGCCAGGGGTTTCGACCTACAAAACTGTTTTGCGCTGGTAGCGAATGGCTGGTCCTTTATTGACGGTTGTGCCGGCGCGTTTTGGGAGGCATTGGTGGTGATAGTGTGAGGTTTTGTAGGGCAGGTTTGTCTTCAAACCTGCCGACAGTGGCAGGTCTGCGGACAGACCTACCCTACTGAAGACTTCCAGAGTCGATAGAGCCTTAACCAGTGAATAAGGCGACTAGATACGAGTATTCTATGTGGAGGTGAGTATGATGAAAATGATTCAGTATTTCAATGGTCGGGTCAAGAAGCTCGATATCTTCGACCTGAAGCTGATCCAGGGGTGTGTTATGTTCCTCGCCGTGATCATTGTGAAGCTGGCGCCGCAAATCCTGACGGTGGACATTTGGTGGCTGGTCGGTCTGTGTGTTCTATTTGTGATCCGGCCGGCTTACAGCTTCTTCATGAAGTAGACATTGTAGGCCAGGATCCTTGTGGTCCTGACGATATGTGTCAGGTTCCAAGAACCTGACCTACAAGAACTGCTTGTGGCTGAGTCTGAAGACTCAGCCACCACAAGAGAAAGCCAGTCAACTCGGGCGGCACCCTCAAACTCGTTTGGGGGTGGTTCTTCTTAGGATACGATCGAAGCCCGCTTGTACACCAATAACGAATGGCGCAAGGCGCGCGTAGCGCGAGAGACGGGCTTGCCCGCCGCCCCAAACAAGTTTGAGATGGCCACCCGTCGACCCACCAGATGAGATTGCCGCGGCACGCAAGGCGTGCCTCGCAATGACAGCTATCGGGACTTGGCTCTGGGTTTGGCCGTAGTGATAGGTTTGGGCGGGAACCAACACCCCGCCTGCATTGTTTTGCGGTAAATGAGCAAGAAAATTGTATTTTGACCTTGATTCGCACCCGCTATTGCCGATAATTCAGGCAGAGAGCCGGTTTGCATTATGGCCAAGAGCAGAGAAAAAGTCAAAATCCTCGTTATCGACGATGACCCGAAAGTTTCCTGGATCCTCCAGGAAGGGTTGTCCAAGAAATATGAGTTCGTCTCGGCTCGTGATGGTGTCGAGGGCATCCAAATGGTTTCCACCGAGCAGCCGGTGTTGATCCTGCTCGATATCAAAATGCCCGGCATGAGCGGACTAGAGGTGCTCGAACGTCTGAACAAGGCCGACAGCCGCCCGGAAGTAATCATGGTCTCCGGCCATGGCGACACCCAGTATGTGGTCGACTCGGTCAAGCTCGGCGCTGCCGAATTCATCAACAAGCCGTTCGATGTTCAGGAGATCGAGATTCATATCAACGGCGTGCTCGAACGCCGCCGGCTCAAGAGGGAAGTCCGGGAACTCAAGACGGAGTTGAAAGCCAAGAATGACGCTTACAGTGGGTTCATCGGGGACTCCGAGGCGATGCTCAAGGTCAAGGCGATCATCGAGCAAGTGGCCGATTCCGAGTTAACCGTGCTGATTCGAGGCGAGTCCGGCACCGGCAAGGAAATCGCCGCCCGCTCGCTGCATCAGCTCTCGCGCCGGGTTGATCGTCCGTTCATAAAGGTCAACTGCGCTGCTATACCGCGTGATCTGCTGGAGGCTGAGTTGTTCGGTTATGAAAAAGGGGCATTTACCGGCGCCCACAAGACCAAACAGGGACGCTTCGAGTCAGCCGACAAAGGGACGATTTTCCTCGATGAGATCGGCGACATGTCGATGGAACTACAGTCGAAGCTGTTGCAGGTATTGGAGCAGCAGGAGTTCGTACGCGTCGGCGGAATCACCAACATTCATGTCGATGTGCGAATTATCTGCGCCACTAACCGCAACCTGGAAATTGGCATCCAGGAGCGAACTTTCCGCGACGATCTGTTTTACCGCCTCAACGAGATTACGTTGTTCCTGCCGCATTTGCGCGGTCGAGAGGAGGATATTCCACTTCTGGTCAATCACTTCCTCAACAAATATACTTCGCTTTACGATAAAGAAATGACTCATCTGTCCTCAGAGGTGATTAGCCGACTTGCCGCCTTCAACTGGCCCGGCAATGTTCGCCAATTGGAGAACATGATTAAGCAAGTCGTGGTCAGAGAGGACGAGTCGATTATCGTCGACCTGATCACCGCTTCCAGCCAGCAGATGCCAGTGGCCGCGTCTTACGGCCTCAATGCCGCCCCGGTCGATACATCCATCCTGCCGACCGAAGAGGGCCAAGCCTACTCTCTCAAGAGTCGGATCGGGAAAATCGTCGCCAACGAAGAAAAGAAACTTATAGGCGAAGTGCTCACCAAGACCAACTGGAACCGTCGGCGCGCATCCGAACTGCTCGAAATCAGCTATCGCTCCCTTTTGTACAAGATCAAAGATTACAATCTGAACGCGACCAAGTAGCCGCGACCGGCCAAACGATCGTCAACGGTTGGGGCGGCATAGACCAGGCTCACAACTCTGCCGTGGTTGAGCCATTCACATGACGACGGTATCGGAAGTCAAGTCGCTGTGACTCTTCGCTATTTGTACTTGACTGTGCAGTTTTTGTGCAATTTCATGCGTGTCGTGTTCCGAAGTCTACTGAGGTCTACAGTATTTGTGAAGGAAGCCTCGTTCACTAACTTCTTGTTTTCACTTGAGTTGCCTGCATTAGGCAGCCCCTCTCCGACTTTGGTGGTCGAATCAGATCACGTAATTGAGTCGCTTTGTCTTTGTGGAATGATAATTGCTGCGCATTAGTTGAACAAATGTTTGTCGCTTAAGGCAGACGGCAGATAGAGAGTACAATTGAGATGAGTGCAACAAGTGTTAGGCCGTTTGTAGAGCGTGTTGGAGAGGAGCTTCAGCGCGCCGAGCGATACCGGATTTTTGTTTCGCTTGTCGTCCTCGACCTGGATTCCCTGAAGAAAGACAGTGCCAGGGAGACTGCAGAGTTTGACCGGCTGGTCAAGCTGATTAAGGGGAATACTCGTTCCATTGATTCCGCGGCCCTGGTCAACTCACGCAAGATGGCCGTGCTGCTGCCGGAGACACCGCGCCAGGGTGCGGAAATCGCCGCCCGGCGCGTTACTGAGTTGATCCGACAGAGCTACCCGGCCGACTTCAATGGGAACGTCGATCAGGTGATCCCGCTTGAGATGGCCTCATTTCCTGATGCTGCCGGTGCCAAAACGGTAAAGGAAATCCTCAGCGAGTTGACCATGGCTGAACCGAATTAGCAAATCCCTGTTTTTATACCTCCCATTTCCAATGTGGCCGCTCTTCCCTTGGGGCGGCCTTTCTTTATGGGGCGGCAACTCGCGACAAGGCCTCGGGACATCGCGTGACCCGAGACCGGCGGACTGCCCATAGGTAGGATGCCGTGAACCGGGTGCGGTCGATCGGCCCGTAAACTGCCGCGTCCAGGCAGCGCGATTCCCGCGTTGCCAGCGGGTTTTCGCTTGACAATCTGGAACCGCTGGCCTATCTTACCATGAATAATTCTATGACTCTTAGGGAGGAAGCTATGGGCAACTCCAAAACGGTTCCAAACGGCCATATTTCGCTTGACAGGGTTGCCGGCGGGGGGTATAGTGTGCAAAGTGTATTAGGTTTTTCGTGGAGAGAGTATTGTGCTAACACTCTTTGAGCCTACATCTCGCAACTCATAGTACTTTCAAATACTACTGGCGAACGTCATAGAGGCGTACTGCAAATTGTGATACAAAAGTTCATCTGATGTACAGATCAAGATCAGTGCGGTCTCAATTGACAAGCATGTTAAAGGGATCAATGGAAATGTTTTCTGTCGTAAACTAACTAGGCGAGGCGGACGTTCACGTGGAGATATAATATCTGGGTAGGTAACAGGAACGCTCTGACAATCATGTCGCAATGACCCCTTCAGATTCCCGTGGTCAATCGGCCTTCTTGTGGCTGGGAGTGCAACCGGTTGACACGGCTATTTCCGCTGTCATGCGATACAAGGAAGGAGGTGTTGACTGAATTCATAGAATGTCTGTTCATGTGGATTTATATGTGATCAAATTGAATTTAGGCTCATCTCCAAAGTGAGTGGGTGATTATGGGTTGTTTTTCATATCGGCTGGAGCATACAGGTCAGGATCTTCAGGCGAAGGTACTCTTCATCGCGT
>SDBU01002386.1_pt1 | contig 25082 bp, 22 predicted proteins | sample 2277071 | NCBI WGS metagenome assembly SDBU01 (sample SAMN10397929, study PRJNA504765) | marine sediment metagenome | isolation source: marine sediment core GS08_GC12, 126 cmbsf | place: Arctic Ocean: Gakkel Ridge, Loki's castle | collected 2008
TCTCACCTTCACCCCACCACCCATCGGCTAGCTGGATCCTGATGGACGTCACTTCCTCGGAGAGGACCACCCTATCGGGAGTCATGATCTCCAGCGTCGTAGTGCTCACGTCCTATCCAGCACTTCATCTATGCTGCCAGCCATGTAGAAGGCTCTCTCCGGCACATCGTCAAGCTGGCCCTGGACGATCATTTTGAAGCCCCTCACTGTCTCCTCTAGAGGAACGAAGCGACCGGGCATCCCGGTGAACTCCTCAGCGACGTAGAAGGGCTGAGTCAGGAAACGCTGCATCTTCCTGGCCCGCTGCACCAGAAGCTTGTCCTCGTCTGCCAGCTCCTCTATTCCCAGGATGGCGATGACGTCCTGCAGTTCCTTGTATCGGCTGAGCATCTCCCTCACCTTGACGGCAATCTCATAGTGCTCCTCCCCCACGATGCGGCGGTCCAAGAGGCGCGAGCTGGATTCCAGGGGGGCCACGGCGGGATAGAAGCCTTGGCTGGCCAGTTGTCTGGACAGAACCACGGTCGCATCCAGGTGACCGAAGGTGGTTGCCGGAGCCGGGTCGGTGAAGTCATCAGCGGGCACGTAGATGGCTTGCACAGAGGTGATGGATCCCTCCACTGTGGAGGTGATGCGCTCTTCCAGCTCTCCCAATTCGGTGGCCAGGGTGGGCTGGTACCCAACCGCGGAGGGAAGGCGTCCGACCAGCGCCGAAACCTCTGCACCAGCCTGCACGTAGCGAAAGACGTTATCTATGAACAGCAGGACATCACGCCCCTCTTCGTCGCGAAAGTACTCGGCCATGGTCAGGGCCGCCAGAGCCGCCCTGAAGCGGGCTCCAGGCGGCTCATTCATCTGGCCAAACACCAGGATGGCATCCCCGAGCACGCCACTGCGCTTCATCTGGAGATAGAGCTCGTTACCCTCGCGGATGCGCTCCCCCACCCCAGCAAAGACCGAGACTGCCTTATGCTCCGACGAGGTGTGGCGGATCAGTTCCATGAGGAAAAGAGTCTTGCCCACACCAGCTCCGCCCAGAAGGCCCACCTTCCCGCCCCTCGCGTAGGGCGCCAATAGGTCAATCACCTTCAGGCCGGTGACGAGAATCTCCGTGGAGGGTTCCTGGCGGGTGAAGGCCGGGGCTGGCTTGTGGATCGGTACCCTGTTCACCCCATTGAGAGAGTCGAGACCATCAATGGGCTGTCCCAGAGTGTTGAACATCCTGCCCAGGGTCTTTGGGCCCACTGGCACAGCAATGGGCCCTCCTGTATCAACGACCTTCATATCCCGCTTGAAACCTGCCGTGGAACTCATAGCGATGCCGCGAACCGTCTCTCGATCGATATGCGCCTGCACCTCCACGACCAGTCTCTTTCCACTACCTTCTATTACGAGGGCATTGAGTATGGGTGGCAGGTCCCTATCGGGGAACCGCACCTCTATCACCGGCCCGATTATACGCTCAACTCTTCCGGTTCTCATGGCCACGGCCTCGGTCAATCCCAGCTCCCTGACCAGCCCGCTTCCGGCTGCCTCATCCAAGGTATGCCTCTCTATCCTTTGGGCTTTTTCTGTCCTCAGGGAGTCTCAGGTTCTTTGTCACAGGTGTCGCGGCGGGCCAGGTCTTTTGGATGAGCGCCCCGCCCCCCAGATCCACTCACCGAGTCAACGTCCACGGGCTCCTATCATATACTGCTGACTGGCGATTGTCAAGACATCCTCTCTCCCCAGCAATGCGGCGCGAGCGTGGGCCCACGATTGACGGGCGGTGCCCCTTCCTCTATAATCTCGGCAGTATGGCGACGGGTGACGGGGGACGTAGCTCATGACCGCACGCGGGCAGGTTTCCGGGCAGGCCCTCACCGCCAGGCAAGAACGCCTGAGCCAGGTGATCGCGGGTTTAGGCTCGGTCGCGGTGTCCTTCTCGGGGGGCGTGGATAGCAGCTATCTCTTGGCCGTCTGCATCGACGTGCTGGGGCCAGAGCAGGTGCTGGCTGTGACCGTTGACTCCCCCCTCGTGCCTCGCGCAGAACTGGCCAGGGCCAAAGAGGTGGCCCACTCGTTGGGTGCGCAGCATCTAGTGGTGGCGCTCGACGAGCTGGCCATGCCCGAGATCGCCGAGAATGCGCCGCGTCGCTGCTACTTTTGCAAGAGGGCGCGCTTTGCCGCGCTCGATGCACTGGTGCGCGACGCGCAGAGGGCGGACAACATCTGCCTGCTTGACGGCGAGAACGCAGATGACCGGCTCGACTATCGCCCCGGGTCCGTTGCTGCTCGAGAGTTGGGCGTGCGCGCCCCCCTGGCCGAGGTGGGCCTGACCAAGGCGGAGATCCGGGAGCTATCACGGCGTCGCGGCCTTGCCACGTGGGACCAACCGGCGGCGGCCTGCCTGGCAACCCGCTTCCCCTACGGAACGCCCCTTACCCGTGAGGGTCTTGAGCGTGTGGATAAGGGCGAGCAGTTGATATCTCGCGTGCTGGGAGCGGGGCAGTTGCGCCTTCGCGACCACTTTCCGATAGCGCGCATCGAGGTGCTGCCCCAGGCGATGGTCCGCCTGCTTGTGCCAGAGTTCCGCACAGAGATCGCCCGGGGGTTGCACCTGCTTGGCTACCGATATGTAACGTTGGATCTCGATGGATACCGCATGGGGAGCATGAATGAAGGTATCGAAAGGCAGGTCTGACAGCAGCCTCCACGAGCTCGTCTTTGCCCGGCCCGACTTTGGGCGCGACCGCCGCGGTGGGGTGCCCGAGGTGGTGATGGCTCAGGGCAAGACCGTCGCCCAGTGCATGGCGATCGTTGAGGCTTTCTTGGAGCGCACAGGTCGGGCTATCCTCAGTCTTGTTCGCGCCGAGGTTGAGAAGGCTCTGGGCGAGGCCTACGGTCGGGATGGATTCGAATGGCATGAGGCATCGCGCATGGCCATCGTGCGCCGCGAGGGCTACGCGGTTGCTCCAACCGGCGGCAGGGTCGGCATCCTTACGGCAGGTACCTCAGACCAGCCCATCGCCGAGCAAGCGGCCATAGTCTGCCGCGAGATGGGGTGCGAGGTTTGCCTGGCCCACGATGTGGGCGTCGCTGGCCTGCATCGCCTCGTCGAGCCGCTGCGACGCTTCCTGGAGGATAGAGACGTGGATGTCATCATCGTGGCCGCGGGCATGGATGGCGCGCTTCCCTCGGTGGTTTCTGGACTGGTAGCGGTACCGGTCATCGGGTTGCCCACATCGGTGGGCTATGGCATGGGGGGCAAGGGCGAGGCGGCACTCCTTTCCATGCTCCAGACCTGCTCGCCCGGCCTGGCTGTGGTCAATGTGGACAATGGCGTGGGTGCGGGGGCCATGGCTGGGCTCATCGCCAATCGGGTGGCCGCCGCCCGTGCAGGCGACGATCAGGGCCAGTGACATGGGCAGGCCGGATGCGCCAGACCAGGGACAGTTCGATGAGGTGCTTCTGCTAGAGTGCAACCTGGATGACATGACCGGAGAGGCCCTGGGGTTCGCCATAGAGGAGATACTGGCGGCGGGTGCCCTGGATGCCTGGTTCACGCCCATCTATATGAAGAAGAACCGTCCGGGCGTGCTCCTCTCGGTTCTCTGCCGGCCAGATGATGGGTCGAGATTGCGGGCACTGCTCCTGCGAGAAACGACCACCCTGGGCGTGCGTTGGACGCCGTGGAGACGCGAGATCGCCGAACGAAAGACCGATCGGGTGCACACTGAGTGGGGCGTCGTGCGACGCAAGCTAAAGATCCTGGCTGGCCGCGTGGTCAGCGTCAAACCGGAATATGAGGATTGCGCCCGGCTTGCTCGCCAGCACCAGGTTCCTCTGGGGAGGGTCGTCGAGGCGGCAAGGGTGGCTGTCGGTGGCGATCCCGGAGCGGAGCAGGCTTGCTTCCGCCGACAGGTGGGCAAGAGCTGTGAAGCGAGGGCAGCGGGCGATGGCCCAGTGGGCCGATGCCTGCGCGATGTGAGTAAGGAGGGATAGTAACATGAGTCAGACACAGCCCGAGAAGAGGAAGCGGTACGTCATCCTAGCCGTTGTGCTGCTGTGCTGCGTTAGCTGCGGTACGTCCACGACCGACTACGCTATTGTTGAGCCTACTGCGGTCGAGGTTGCTGTTAGAGCGACCCTGACCGCGCTTGCTATTAGACCTACACTGGCTCCTACCCCAACAGCTACACTCGCGCCTACATCCGTACCGACGCCCACAGCCCTACTGACGGCAGAGCCATCGATGACCCCGGAGCCGACTGAGATGGCTACGCTACGCCCTACGTTTACAGCCATACCTACATTCACGGCCATACCGACAGCTACCCCGACGTCGAAGCCAACTAAGCCGCTTGCTCCCACAGCGACTCCCACGGAGGTCTCCGTAGAACCTAAAGATGCACGAGCCTCGGCCTACATCGGGGGTAACGCATCCCCACCGTTGCCAGCGGGCGAGCTGGGGGTGCCAGTTGTAGTCGCCGTAGCGAGTCCTGGGTCTTATACTGGTAGCAGCTTACCCGTAGTGCTGCGCAATAATATCCGGACAAGATGTGGTTCGCATGACTGTTTCAGCCGTGGTACGCGACGCAGATGGTAACATGTTTGGTGTTGGTGGCGACCAGGGATTCAATCCTAACCTCGTGCGGCCAGGCGAGATTACCCTTGGCTACGTCTACTTCGGTGGCATTGACCTGCCGCCCGATGCCACTTTCGAGTTCGAGGTAGATGCTAAGCCCGCTAGTGAGGCTGAATATGAAAACATTCGAGACCTTGAGGTTATAGAGCAGTCCCTTGTCGAGGATCGCATCGTAGGCATGCTGCAGAACTCCCATGACGAGCACGTATCTGGGCCAATCGAGGTAATGGTGTTTTGTTTCGACACCGAAGGGGTGCTACTCGATGACCATTCTGACTACGTAGACAAAGGGGGGGCCGCCCCTGGCGACACCGTGCCTTTCCAGGTTGATCTGCGTGGCTCGTGCCCTGTCTTCTTAGTAGCCGCCTACGGCTTTACGTCCTAATAGCGCCAAAGGGGATCATCTCCTTTGCTGACGGGGAGGAGGGCGGGGGGGAGCGGGCACAGATGAGGCGTGGGAAGGCCTGTTATGCAAGATAGCGGGATCGGATCGCCTCTTGGCCCAAAAACGGCTGCCGTCCTCAATCTCCTGGCTCAACTCCCCGCCACTTGCTGGGGCGTGCTGAGGATCGCCGTGCACCGGTTCAGGCGTCTTCGCGCGGCCGAGTCTGCAGCGGCAATGGCCTAATTATGCCCTGTTCTCTCTTTTTCCCCTGCTGCTGTTCCTGGTGGCCATGGGCAGCCTTTTCCTCCGAGCGGAAGCGGCCCGCCAGCAGGTGCTCTCCTTGGTCACAGGGCTATTCCCGACGGCCCAAGATCTGGTGATCCGGAACATAGAGCAAGTGCTGGAGTCGCGGGGCACGGTGGGCACCATCGCCGCCGCCGGCTTTCTATGGTCGGCCACGGGCTTTTTCAGGAGCCTGTTCCGCAATGTGAATCGGGCCTGGCCGGGGGCCCGGTCGCGCTCGCTTGTTGGTGGCCGTCTGCTGGGCCTGATCATGGTGGCCGGTCTGGCGGCCTTCCTCATCCTCTGGCTCTTATCTATCGGCGTCCTTGATCTCTTGTCTCACCTCAATCTCCCCTATTGGAGCTATACGCCCCTCATTCACGCGATGCTGTCCAGGGTGATCCCCTGGATTCTCACCTTTGTGTTATTCGTGGTCTTGTATCGTTGGGTGCCACTGACCGATGTGGATTGGCGGGCTGCCATATGGAGTGCGCTGGTGGCAACCATCGCCTGGAGGGTCGCCACAGCAGGCTTTGCCTGGTACCTCAGCAGCGGGCTCTCCAAGTATCGCCTGGTGTACGGTTCGCTGGGGTCCATCGTGGCCTTGATGTTCTGGATCTATGTGACCAGTGGGATCATTCTGTTCGGAGCCCATTTGAGCGCGGCCATTCACTATGTGCGGCGGATGCGAACTGACGACGGTGCCGAGATCAGGACATAGTGCACAGTGGCGATTCGTCGCAGATCCTGGTCGGAGGCCGAAGGCCGGAGATGCCGGGGCGAATCACCCCTACAGGATGACGGCCACCTTCTTGGCGTCTTTCGACGCCCTTCCTTCCGGTCTATTGCCACCATGGCAGCCCGTGTGCTATAATGGGGATCGACGTAATCTGTGCTTTGTGGTTGTACAAAGGAGGCAAAGATGCGCAGGAAGGCTCGGCTAGTGGCATTGCTTGTCCTGGGGCTGTGTCTAGTCGCCGTAGGCTCTGCCTCAGCCATGAGCCCAGATCCTGAACGGCCCGAGATGCTCGTCAGTGAAGACCCGGTTGAGGGGTGGCTGGACGGTAGCGGTGGTGGGGCCTTTGCGTACTATGCCATCGACTACCCGGGCAACGGGCACGTGATCACGATCAGGCTCAAGTTCAGTCCCCACGATCCGGTGGCCCGGCTGGGAGTGGGCTTTAACGTATACGGTCCCCACGGGTATCAGATAGGCAGCGGAGAGCCTACCCAGGATCCAGGCCTGCTGAGGCTCAGGTGGGCTGACCGGAACCCGGCCCTGTGGCTGATACAGGTCTACAACTACATCCCCGATATGACGCTCTCCTATAACATCGCCGTCAGGGGCTTGCCCTACCCGCCCGCCACGCCGGTGTATGGCACCTTGACCGGGAACGCGGCGGGAGCCTTCGACTACTACAACATCGACTACCCCGGCGACGAGCGGACCCTGGAGATGAAGCTGACCTTCAGCCCCGACATGCAAGGAGAGGCTGTGGGCTTTAACGTCTATGGCCCCGACGAGCGTCGAATTGCCAAGGGCGGACCCGCTGAGGATATCGGCGTGCGTGAGGTCAGGCACAGCGATGACGAGGCGGCTTCCTGGCTGGTGCAGATCTACAACTACCTGACCGGCTTTACCATCTCCTACGACTTCCTTGTCAAGGGACTGTCCGAGCCGCCGGTGCCAAGAGGGGCCACTCCTTCCCCTGCGCCTGCACCTCCGCCGACTCCGTCGGCAGCGGCCACCCCGGCACCACCAGAGACAACCAGCCCGTGGGCGTGGGGCACCCTCGTCGGCAATCGTGCCGGAGCATACGCGTGGCACGAGTTCTACTACCCCGGCGACAACTCCAAGGCCAGCATTCGTCTGACTCTGGACTCAGATACTCCCGCCATGGCAGAGGGGGTCAGCTTTGTGGTCTATGGCCCCTCCGGGGAGGTGGCCAGCGGTCGGACCACCAACACCTCCGGCGAGCGTGAGGCCACCTTTGCCTCCAGCGTGGCCGGCACCTACGTAGTTCAGGTGTACAACTATCTCCAGGGAACCACGGTCAGCTATACCCTGCAACTGCCGCTGCCAACGGTGACGCCGCCACCCACAGCAGTAGCAGTAGAGGCTACGCCAGAGGCGATCGCCTGGCCTTCAGGCGCCGCGTGGGGAAGCCTGACGGGCAGCAGTGGAGGAGCCTACGCCAAGTACGAGTTCTCTTATCCAGGAGACAACTCGAAGGTGAGCATCAACATGACCCTGGACCTGGACGCTCCATCCATGAGCAATGGGGTCAGCTTTGTGGTCTATGGTCCATCGGGGGAGGTGGCTAGAGGCAGGACGACCAACATGCCGGGCCAACGCGAAGCCACCTTTTCTTCGAGGGTGGCGGGCACCTATCTCGTCCAGGTATACAACTACCTTGAGGGAACCACGGTCAACTACACCCTCACCCGTTAAGCGCCCACCGGTCCGTGGGGGCACGCTGGCGCACTTGTGGGCCCCAGCTTCGACTGGCGCGCGGCTGCCAGTGGCCCGTAATGGTTCACGCGCGATCTCGCCCTCGCGACAGTGTCTGAGCCCTGGCAAGCCAGCCTTGGTTTGCGGCTTGCCTATTCCCTCAATGGCCCTTAGAATCCTGGCGAGATGGGTTTGACACGGGCTTCTTTCAACGCGCGGCTCAAGAGCGAGCGCACCTGGGTCATCCTCACGGCAGTGGCGGTGCTGATCATCGTCCTCACAACCCTGCAATGGGACGTCAACGGCAGCCAATCCCCCTATGCCACAGACGTGGGTGAGATTCAGAACGCCCTTCCCCGCTGGGGCACCCTTCACTTCACTGGCTATCCTCTCTACACCTTTGCCGGCTCCGCATGGGTGAGCTTCCTGCGACTGCTTGGGGTCGCGCCAGCCGCCGGGGCGTCGCTCTTCTCTGCCCTGTGGGGAGCAGCGGCCGCAGCCTTGCTGGTACTGCTGGCCATCGAGTTGGGTGTGCCCGCGCCGACAGCCTTCCTGGCCTCTCTCGTGGCCAGCCTTACCAGGTCGGTCTGGGTCTACTCCTCGCTGGCCGAGGTTCACAGCCTGACCATGGCGCTCAGCCTGGCCACGTTGCTCCTGGCCTTGCGCTTTGGCCGTTCTGGAGCCAGGCGCGATCTCTTGGCTCTCACTCTGGCCTTCACCCAGGGGGTCGCCCACCAGCGGGCAAACCTCTTCCTGGCCCCGGCGGTGATCGCCTTGATCCTTCCCAAGATCGGTGTTCTGCGGCGGCACCTGCTCCCGATGCTGGGCGTGGCCATGCTGGCTCCCCTCACCTACCTCTACCTGCCGCTGCGGGCGTGGCAAGGGGCGAAATGGACCTTTGGGGAGCCGGGCACCTGGCGCGGCTTCTGGACCATGGTGACGGACACCAAGGCCACCCGCGTCGTTGCAGCGCCGGCGGGCCTGATCCAATGGCTGGCCAGAGTGAAGGGCACCGCGCAACTGCTGGACGACGATCTTCCGACTCCATTGCTCATCGTTGGGCTGGCAGGTGTGGTGGTGCTGGCCCTTCGCGGACGTCGCCGCCGCCAGGGCCTTGGGCTCATCTTGACTGCCCTGGCTTTTTGGGCTCTGGCCATGGTCATCTGGGAAGGGCGCGTGTCGGATGCCCTGCTGGCGGTCAAGCTGCCGGTCGCCTACACTGCGGCGCTCGGGCTGGCGCTGGGCGCAGCCGAGGTGGCTGACAAGTGGCCCAGGCTTGCCCCGGCAACCCTGGTCTGCCTGGCGGCGATCGGCGCCTTCCTGTTGGTCAGTCATCGCCCGAGGGTGCTGGAGATCACTCGCGACCCAGGTGCCGAACAGGTCATCGCTACTGTGGAGCAGGTTCTGGACGAGTCAAGGCCGCGCCGCCCACGCCGCCCGGCGACCTTCATGGCCCTTTGGGGCCACGACTACTGGGCCCTGACCTATGCCCAGGCCTACCGCGACCAGTTTCCCGGTTTGAGCCTGGTGGACCACAACGCAGACTTTCGGGGCGTGCTGGCACGTGGCGAACGGCTGCTCACTCTGGAGAGGACCTTTTACCGGCGTCCCTTGTCGTGGTGGGAGGGCCAGGTGGGATCTGTCGCCCTCACCTCTGCTGCCGCCGGCGTGGTTGAGATCGCCAGGGAGCCACCGCTATCGCCGAGCGATGTACCTGCTGGGCCAGAGCTCGATCTTGGCAACGGTATCAGGGTGGCGTCGGCAGGCCTTGTGAAGGTCAGGGATGAGCTCAGGCTCACCGTGTACTGGCAGGCCGAGGGCGCCATCGAGCAGGACTATAGTGTTGGCGTGCACCTCGTGGCCCACGACCCTCCGCGCAGTCCAAGCGACATCCTCCAACAGGCCGATAGCCGTCATCCCGTGTACGGGTGGTATCCCACGACTCGCTGGCGGGCCGGCGAGATCGTGCGCGATGACTATCTGGTGCATATCCCGCCCGGAGCGCAGCCGGTGGCCGTGCGAGTGGGGATGTATCTGGTGGATTCTCAAGGCCAGTTCGTGAACACCGAGTGGCTGGCCTTGCCCGTGCCCGGACCCTAGCCTGCGCTCAGCCCCGGAGACTACCGTTCCCACGCCGATCTCAACTCGTGCACCTCCAACGAGTGCATCCTCGTGCTGCCGCCCCTGCTGAATACCGCCAGCGATCCCTTGTCGTCGGGGGGAATGACGCCAATGGGCATGACGAGTACCCCGTCGTTGCCAAAGATCTCAAATGAAGTCCGGTCCACCAACAGTTGCAGGCGAATCTTGCCCTCTATTTGCTGGAGAGGAGCCGTCTTGTCGATGCAGGCAAGCTCGCGTTTCTGGACATCGTAGATGACCGGGATTCCTCGGATGGTGAAGCCGAACTCGGTCGCGTCGCCCACAGCGAATTCGGCCCGTATGTCAAGGAGATCGCCGGCGATGCCCGCAAGGACCTTGTCTCCCTCGCTGAGCATCTCCTCCTTCCAAGTATGGGTCTTGGCATGAATGAGATCGATCGCCGTCACGGGCTGGCCGAAGAGGCGAACCCCGGCCGGCGTGGTCCTCAAAGTGAGCTCGCAGGGGAAGGTCATCATCTGGTTGAAGGGCATGCCCGGCGGAGTGACCCTGAACCAGGCGATCTGTATTCTGCGTCCGTCTTGGGCCGGGATGTCGCTCCAGGTCTGAGCGGCATAGCTGTCGCCCCTCCCAGCGTAGCGATGTACGTCGGCTTCCTTCTCAAAGGTCGAGCCATCGAATCTCCCGAGCAGATAGCTACCGTTTGCCCCCCAGAACACCCACCTGGTGTCTTGTGCATCGCCGTCAACCGGTAGCTCGAAGAAATCGGGGCACTCGCTGCAACCGGGCAGCTCGATGTCGCACAACCGCGTCCATCGCTTGAGGTCCGGCGACGAGAAGAGCGCATAGTCATTCCGGTCCAGATAGAGGGCCATCACCCACTTGTTCGTGGGGCCGTGCCAGATCACCTTGGGGTCGCGGTTACGTGCCACGATATGCCCAAGCACGGGATTCCCGGCGTACTTGGTCCACGTCCTGCCGCGATCATTGCTGTAGGCGATGCTCTGGGTGAACGGCTCGCCGGCAGAAGTGTAGACGCACACCAGCGTCTTCTCGCCGCCCCTCTGAAAGCCCGCCGTGTTGAGCCAGTCAACCACGGCCGATCCGGAGAACATGGTGCCCAACTCGTCGGGGTAGAGGGCGATGGGGAGTTCCCGCCAGTGTACCAGGTCTGGGCTGATGGCGTGCCCCCAGTGCATGTTGCCCCATCTTGTGCCGTAGGGGTTGTGTTGGTAGAAGAGATGATACTCGCCCTTGTAGTACATGAGGCCATTTGGATCGTTGTTCCAGCCGCGCCGCGATGAGAAATGGAACTGCGGGCGAAACTTTTCGCGGTAGAGGTTCTCGCCGCCCGCGATCTCGTCGCTCTGGGTGATCGACTCCAGAGCCTGGGAACCCGTGCCCAAGGCATCAACCTTGACCGTCAGCCGCTGCCCCCTGAACGCACTGACGTCGGAGAACACCCAGAAGTCGGGCTCCGCATCGGCCAGTTCGATCTCGACCTGCCGCACTGGCCTGGCGTTGACCACAAAGGTCATCGTGCGCTTGGGGGCGCCATTCTTGACCGGTAGATTGACGTACTGCTTTTCCACCACAAGTTCTCTGGATAGCTCCATCTTTGCGACCTCCTATCGTTCTTGGCTGGTGGCTGATTTCGCTGGGGTGCGGCTCACCTGTGACAATGGTCCTTTCTCGCAACGCTGGTGTGCTGCGTGTTTGACGGCGATTCTCCCCCCTGCTAGCATGGCCGCAGCAACACTGGTGACATCACACTTGACCGTGCAAAAGGGAGCGAGCAAAGATGAGAATCGCGCTGGTTCTGCCTGGCTTGACCGAGTCGAACCTCAGGTTGGCCAAGCAGTTGGGGGTCACCGACATCGTCTCCTCACTGCCGCGTGAGGAGAGGCGGGGACCGGTGTGGAAGTTTCGGCCCCTGCTGGGCCTGCGAAAGACGGTGGAAGACGCCGGTCTCACCCTGTCAGTGATCGAGAGCATCCCCATTCCCGATCGGGTCAAGCTCGGTCAGCCGGGACGAGACGAGGACATCGATCACTTCTGCCAGTCGCTCAGGAACATGGGCGCCGCGGGCATCCCCATCCTTTGCTACAACTGGATGACTGTCTTCAACTGGCTCAGGACATCCTTCACGACCCGGGTGAGAGGAGATGCCCTGGCCACCAGCTACGTCCACGAACTGATGCAGCGCGGACCGCTTACCAGGGCTGGCATCGTCACGGAAGATCAACTGTGGGAGAGCCTGGCCCACTTCCTCGAAAGGGTCGTCCCGGTCGCAGAGGAGGCCAACGTCAAGCTGGCCATGCACCCCGACGACCCGCCCCTCTCGCCCATTCGAGGCGTCGGGCGAATCATGACCACCCCCGACAACTTCCAGCGCGTGCTCGACCTGGTGCCCAGCCCCATGAACGGGATCACCTTCTGTCAGGGCTGCTTCGCCGAGATGGGCGTGGACATCCCCGCGACGATTCGCCACTTTGGCCTTCAAGACAAGATATTCTTCGCCCACTTTCGCAACCTGAGGGGCACCGCAACTCACTTCACCGAGACGTTCCACGACGACGGCGACACCGACATGTTCGCGGCCATGCAGGCCTACTACGACGTCGGATTCGAGGGTCCCATGCGCCCCGACCATGTGCCCACCTTCGAGGGCGACGTCAACGCCCGCCCAGGATACTCTCTGTGGGGCCGGCTCTATGCCGTGGGCTACATGAGGGGGCTGATCGAGGCCGTAGAGAAAACCAGGTAGGACCACGGTTCATCCAACCATGATCTCGCCTTGGAGGGAGACTGTTGAAGAATTCGGCGCACCCGCGTTTCCCTCCGCATCCGCGCTACTGTCGTATAGATTTTATCTCAGTTGGTTATGTTTTGTAGGGGCGCATCGTCGCAGATCCCGGCACAGCCGGGGCGTATGCGCCCCTACACCCAGCCATATTCGCAACACTCTCGAGGCGGGGGGCGTCTCCTGAGGGAATTCGATAGCGGCGCACCACGCTCTGCGCGGGCGAGCTCAGGTCCCCTGGGCCAATTCAGCCACCCGCACCACGCTCTGTGCGGGCGAGTTCAGGCCCCCTGGGCCAATTCAGCCACCCGCACCACGCTCTGTGCGGGCGAGTTCAGGCCCCCTGGACCAGATCAGCCACTCGCACCTCGCGGCCCAGTTCTGCCGATTTCCAGGCCGCCTCGGTCAGCTCGATGACCCGAAGCCCACACTCGGGCGGGACGCGCACCTCGTCGCGCCCCAGAATCGCATCGATAAAGTTCTGGTCGGGCGTAGAGTCGAGGGGCAATTCGGTGACCTCGGTCATCGCACTTTCAGCGTGGGCCCTCTGAAGGACGGTGCCATTCCTGTAGAGGATGACGCCCTCGGTCCCCCAGATGGAGAACTCTTCCCACCACATGGGGCTATCGCCCACGATCGACAGCGTGCCCTGGGCGCCATTTGTGAACTTGAGGCTGATGGCCGAGTCGATGTCCACCTCAGTCTCATAGTTGCGCTGGTAGGAAAACACGCTCTCAGCGGCGAGTCCGGTGGTCCAAAGGAGGATGTCCACCAGGTGGCTCCCAGAGTCATTGAGCTGTCCCCCGCCGCTCAGCGCCTTGTCTTGCCGCCACTTGCCCCGGGTGTTGCGAAGCCAGTTCTGCGCCTGCAACGCCGCCACGTACTGGAGCTCACCCAGCGCGCCCTGCCGTATCTGCTCCCTTATGTAGATGTACGGTCCCTGGAAGTGGCGTTGATAGGAGATCATGAACACCCTATCGGCGGCTGCCCGCATGAGCGAGTGAGCGTGGGCCACAGTGCAGACCATCGGCTTTTCCATCAGCAAGTGCTTTCCCGCCGCGAATACGTCCAACCCCTGCTGGTAGTGCTGGGTATGTGGCGAGAGGATCTCAACTGCGTCCATCTCCACCGAGGCCAGCATCTCCCGATGGTCGGCAAGGACGGGCACATCTACCACCTCGGGAAAAGCCTCGATCATGCGGGCCATCGACGCCTCACTGGGCTCCGCGAATGCAACCACCTCGGCCTCGGAGATGGCCGCAAGCCGCCTCATGTGTGAACGCGCGATCCCGCCTGCTCCGATGAACCCAATCCGAACTCTGTCTGTCATGCTTCCTCCTCGATTCGGGACTCCTTCGCTCTCGGTCCGTTCGAATGTCAAGAACTCCACTCGGTGCGACGGTACGCCGGACCATCAGGCCCGATCACCCTGTCGTGGCCAGTAACGCCTCCACTGGCTCGGTCGCATAAGCCCGACGGTAGGCGCGGGTCTCGCGGAGCAGATAGATCACGGCATTGGCAGCCTGCTGCTCTGCCCGTTGCCCACCTGCGGCGTGTTCCACGTCGCTTTCCAGTTCGTCCTCGGGCCATTCCGGTTCAGGAGGCGCGTCCTCCCGCAGATAGGCCCGCAGCCCGTCAGCCTCGTATCGGAGGACGATCTTGCCCTTGGCCTCCAGCCAGCGCAGAGCAGCCACCACCGCCGCCTGACGCGCGCCGATGCGTGCGGCCATACGCATTGTGTCTGCCTGGCCCCCGTGAGCGCGCATCGCCACGCGCAACATGCCCGCCACCATGGTGAGAAACGCTCTCGGTTGAGGATCGGGCACCTGGCGGGGGGGAAGGAGACACAGAACCTGCGGACGCACCTGGGCCAGCACCCAGCGCAGTGCTCCTGGGCCGGGAGGGGGTGTCAGGATGGCCAGAGCGGTCGCACGATGAGCCAGCAGCTCTCGGCGGGTCAGCGCGTCCGGGACAGGAGTGGGCAGCCCTTCCCCCCAAATCGCCAGAGCCTGGCCGTACTGGGCGCGCAGGGTCTCTAGCAGGGCCTCAGTATCTGTCTCCGCTCGCCAATCGACCACCTCTCGACCGGCCACCAGGCGGAGCATGGTCTGCCGGTCGGGTGCTGCGGCGGGGCGCCAATCGACCAACTCCAGGCGCAGGCGCTCCTGGCCCCGCCAGTGGTTGACCTCCAGGTGAAAGGCCAGGTCGAGCCGTTCGCCAGCCGAGGGCAGTTCTCCCGCGTTGAACCAGGTGAAGCGCAGGCGACGGGCCGAGTCGTCGTCAAGGTGGAGGTGTCGATGCGGCGTCTCACGACGTCGGCTCACGTCCTCCACGCGAACCAGGGTGCCGCCACCGGTCATCAATACCGGACGGGGATTGCCCGAGCCAAAGGGGGCCAGGCGGGTCACTTCCCGGGCCAGGCTCAGGTTCACCTCCTCCCAGGGCACGTCGGCCTCGACCATCAGCGCGGGGGCGGCTTCTGGCGAAGGGGCCTCCCTCTCCAACCAGGAGCATAAGCCGCGTTTGAAATCGGCCACCTTCCCCGGCTCGATGGTGAATCCGGCGGCCATGGGATGCCCGCCCTCTCTCAGAAGGTACTTGCGCTGGCTGGCGATGGCCTGGTGAATGTCCACGCCCTTCACCGACCTGGCCGACCCTGTGCTCGGCGACCCATCCTGGTGGAGGATGAGCATAGCGGGGCGGTTGTGCTCGCGGGCCACTTTGCCCGCCACCAGGCCCAACATGCCGTGCGTCCACCCCCTCCCCTCAATGATGATCGCCGGGTGGTCGAGGATATCTGGTCGCAGACGCAAGATCTCCCGCACGTGGTCGTGCACCGCCTCTGTGAGGGCCTGGCGATCGCGGTTCAGTACCTCCAGCTCTTGGGCCAGCCTCTGGGCGGTCTCTGGATCGCGCGTCAGCAGCAGATCCACTGCCAGGCTGGCATCTGCCAGTCTCCCCGCCGCATTCAGCCGGGGGCCCAACTGGAAGCCGATGTCCAGCTCGCCCAGGTGGGCCGGATCCAAAGTGGCCTCGCGCACCAAAGCGCGCAGTCCGAGGCGCTTTGTCTGGCGGAGAGCGATCAGCCCCCGTTGGATGAGGTAGCGGGTGTCACCCACCTGGGTGGCCACGTCGGCCACCAGGCCCAGGGCGACCAGGTCGAGCATGTCATCCAGGCGGCAGGCCTGGTGGCTGCCCTCCAGCAGGGCGCGAGCGACCATGTAGGCCACGCCCACGCCGGTTAGCTCGCGCAGAGGGTGTTCGGGAGACAGCATCTTGGGGTCGATGACGGCGTGAGCAGAGGGCATGGTCTCCGGCAGGTCGTGGTGGTCGGTGATGATGACCACCAGACCCTGGGCCACCCCTCGGGCCACGATCTCGACGTCGCCGATGCCCGTGTCGCAGGTGATGAGTGTAGAGACGCCGTCGCGCAAGGCGTCGTCGATCGCTCGCATGTGGAGGCCGTGCCCCTCCTGCCGGTGGGGGAGCTGATAATCGACCTGCGCCCCTGCACTACGGGGTGCATTCGCGCCTGCCGCTGTCAGTGCTTCGTATAGGATCGCGGTGGCGGTCTGGCCGTCGGCGTCGAAATCGCCCCAGATGCGCACCCGCTCTCCACGAGAGATGGCCCCTCGCAGCAGGTCGATTGCCTCCGCCATGCCCGGAAGTTCGTAGGGCGAAGCCGGGACATAGGAGAAGGGGTCCAAAAAGGCCCTGGCTTGGTCACGATCGGCGTGGCCCCGCTGGGCCAGCAGCCGGGCCACCAGGGGATGGCCCCCCACGGCCTCGCGGAGGGCGGGGGGGACGTCGGTTTGGGGTGCTAGTTGCCAAGTGAGGGGCATAGGGGTGGCCTTTTAGTGATCTTGATCACAGTCTAGGAAACCGGGCTGTGGTTGTCAATGGGGAGACTGGTAGTTGAGGCAGCACTAGGCGGCGGGTACCCACTTGCCCGCCCTTTCCTTGTTTGCAAGCGTGCAACTGCCTGACGGGCTAATGGACAGGAAAGATCTGCCGACGTATAATCAGAGACGCCCACAACTACTCAACTTGGCAGTCCAGAACGAACAGAGATTATCCGATCTCGAAGGACGAGCCTTTTGGGATCGGCGAGTCCACTTGCTCCAATAGTCCCATTTGGGCGCAAGTATTGGTGCACCACGGCAACTGCGTGACCATCTGGGGTGTGGTAGTGTATGATTTGGCTCCTAGTACAGGGCGGGTCGCCAGACAGCGGCTGAGATGGGTGGGAGTCCCGCCTGACGGTCGCCCGGAGTTCGCCTGAGCGTAGGCGCTCGACGTACTGGCCATCATTGAAACGTTGGCGTATGGTGTCCTTGCTAACCCACTCGACAGGCAGTTGGTGTTGAGAAGGAGGCACAGAGATGGTTTCTCCTGAGCTTAGAGACAAGGTATCTGAGTTTGTTGACCATGAGATCACGCCTGCGCAACTTGAAGAGTGGCTGGTACCCCGACTTCCCATCTTCTTGGAGTCCGCCGAATCCACAGACGCGGATGTTGTCGCCGCCATTGAGTTGGGCTTGGCCGAGATGACTGACGGGATAAGGAGTGAAGCCCAGTTTCGTGACCTCATGAGGCATGTGCTTCTCGAACATAGTAGGCTGTTGGTTGTCTTCCTCCCCGTCGCTGAATCGCGTAGTGAGACGTATTCCGCCAATCAGACCGCAAACATACTTGTCTCGACTGCGCCTGCTGCTACTCTGGCGAGGGAGGGGCTGTTAGTCCGCCCGTAGAGCCAACGACCATCCGATTGTATTTCATGCGGAATGGAATCCTGGTCAGCTCCTCACCATCCAGATAGACACGGAACCAGTACAGACCTTCATGTTCGAAGGTGAAATACAGGTCTACCACGACGTTGGCGCCCCGTTCCTCGCCTTCAAAATGAACGGTGGCGCGCAGAGACTGCTTGGTTTCCCCCGTCGGCAGCTCCGGGACCACCTCGAGATCGTGACGGCCCCTGGCGCTGCCCGATTTGAGCATTACAACCAGCTTCATGTGGTGGGTCACTGGCGGCATATCCTCCGGCGGTGACGGACCGCGCACGACATGGGTCAGGTTGTCAATCACGCGAATGAGCGACAAGCTGCCCGTCTTGTCTTCAATAATGGTGTCGCAGAAGCAAGCTACTTGAATATATGGGCCTCCCTTGATAGCCATGCAGGATCTCCTTTGCACTGACGTTGTGGGCGCTCTGATTCAGGTACCCGGGCAAGCAACAGGTGACGGTCCTGAACTCGTGCTCCGAGCTTCACAACTCCCCTGAGCGCAAGCCTCCTTTAGCTTATCAGTCGCAGCCAAGAGTGTCAACAGCGCGGTAACGGGCTTGAGCCAGCGAGGGCCGGGAGGGGGCATGCTGGCTTAGGCTCTCCTCACAGCAGCTTCCCCTGTTTGCGTTCGTCCCTGACGGGCTGGGCCAGCAGCCGGGCCACCAGGGGATGCCCCCCCACGGCCTCACGGAGGGCGGGGGGAAAGTCGGGCTGCGGTGCTAATTGCCAGTTTTGGGGCATGGAGGAGGCACCTTTGAGTTCAAGCGGCCGCATGCCATATCAGTGGGCGATAGGGTTAGTCGAGCAGGCGAATGGATATTCCTTGCCCAAGCAGCCTCTGAGCCTTTGCCGAAACCACGATGCTTCTTGAGGTCCCTCTTTCGGCGGTCTCGACGCGAACAGCCCTTGCAGAGCGTACAGCGGTTCATGATGGAAGTCTACAGATTCGGAACGCAATGACTGCGATGTCATGGCCGCTGCTGCATGTGGGACATCTGCCCAACGCCTGCCTCTCATCACCCTCCGGACGTCACCACGTTGATGGTGCCCAGACTGAGTGCATTGCCTAGCGGAGTCCCTTCGGCGTCCGTGACCGGCAGCCGTTCCCCCGTCTCAAAGAGGTACATGCCGGCAACGACAGGATGGGGGCCGGGCTCGATCTCAGGGCTGAGCACGATGGCATATTGGTCGGCATACACCCGGCCGACTTCCCACTCATTTGTGGGACGGCTACCGCAGCCGGGAATGTTGTCTTGCTGTCCCCATATGATGCCCAGGTCTTCCACATGAGTGAAAACGGTGTATGACTCGCGAATCTGGGACGACGCCCGCCAGTACAGAGTCAGCATGATCACTTCCCCCGGGCGCACGTCGGACCTGTCAGTGCTGTGGCCAAGGAACTCTATGGCCGACCCCAATCGCAGGTGCGTGGGGTACTTGATATTGGCTAGTGGGTCATAGGACATCGGGCGCGCGGTGCAGTCGGGATCAGTAAGTTCGCGATCGAACAGCGAAGCCACGTTGGACGGTCGGTAGTCACGATACTCGGTGCGTACGGGCTTGCGTTGGTACACCTGGATCTTTGCCTGTTCCCCCACCCAAACGCGACCGATCAACTCATAATCCGATCGAATCTCGTCGTTGGCTACGGGCTGGACATCCTGGACGTTCTTCGCAAGAATGTAGTAAAAGGGGTGGTTCGTGCAGTTGGGCTCATCTCGGGTGTACCAGCTGGTAATATGGCTCTCCTCATTGGAAGCGTAGCCCCCTTGCAGTTCCCCGGTCGAGTACAAGGCCCCAATGGTTTTCCATCCAGCCCGGTACGGAAAGCCAAAGAGTCCCTCTCGTGGGAACGTGCCGCCGTAGGGCATCCAGAAGAATGGAATGCGATATGTCGGATAGGTCCGCTGATACTCTGGCGTGTGGCTGACAAACACCACAGCCAAGTAGGCAGCCGAAAAGGCGAGCAGGCTAGCACAAAGGCCATACAGCAACCAGCCTCCTTTTCGCAGGTACGTAGCCAGATCGTCGAGCTCTGCTCCCACGAGCAACGACGCTCCGGGGAATAGGATATAGTAGTGAGTTCGAGGATCGTCGAACGCAAAGAGAAAGAGCAAAAACGGGAGCCCGAGCCATAACAACGCAGCATCCAACGCAGTGTTGCCTTGGCCGACGAAGAGCACTGCCAGCATCAGGGCTGAGTAGAGAAGGCCGACAAGCTCGAGCTCGCCAACTCGCCAGGACCCGGGAAACACCCAAGACAACACCAGCAAAGATGATGCGAGAAAGGGCAGCAGCCAGCGCTTGGGGGCAGGCCGTCCCAGACGGCGCACGACAAACATGGTGACGCCAGCCGCTACCAGAGCTATGTAGTACACGCTGTTGTAGGCCGTGGCCATCCTGAACAGATCACCAAGGTTGTTGTAAGGGGGATTTCCCACGCGCAACTGGAAGTACTCGCGTGTTGAGCGGAACTGGGGATGCAGAGCAAAAGGAGCATAGAAGGCAGTCAGTAGTGCCACGGCAAGGATGCCTGGCCCGATGAGTAAGCGCATCACCCTATCCAGGGTCATGCGTTGCCTCCAGCAAGCTCGCAGAATGACAAAGCCGGCTGCAGCAGTGGCAAAGACCCCGTCAGAGTGTGCAAGCAAACCGGCCGCAAGGAAGACTGCGCTCAGCCATAGGTACCGCTGCTTGAATGCTGCCGCAAATCGCAGGGCGCAGAGTATGCCCAATACACCAAAGAGGAAAACCAGACTCTGATACTGTATGATTCGCCCAAAGGCAACAGAGAAGCCATTAAGCGCGATCAGCAGCGCAGCCCACCACCCAGCACGATGCGAGAGGAATCGCCTTCCCAAGACGTAGAGACCGAGTACGCCGGTCAGACTGGCCAGAGCAAAGGGAAAACGCCCCACGCTTTCGCTCATCCGGCGGCTAACGGCATAGCCCAGCATTGGCACCAGGATCTCGGCAGGACCCTTCCTGTGAAGAAAGAGGGCGTCATCACGCCCCTGAATGCTCTCAGCGGCTTTGTGCAGAACCGCCACCTCGTCTCCCTGGAATTCGGAGTAGCCGAGGTTGGCGAAGCGGAAAAAGAGGGCAACTGCTGTCAGCAGGCACATCGACATTGACACAGTGATGCGTGGCAGAATGCAGATCGAGCGACGGCCGGGTCGAAAGAACCGCAACAAGACAAGACAAGCCACCAGCCCATCGTAGGTCAGGAGGACATGCTTGCGGCTCAGAGGGCCTGGACGATAATGAAGGGCGAGTGTGCCCACGAGGATGCAGGCATATCCCAGACCCACACTGAGCACGAGCTTCTCGTCGAGGTGGACATCAGCGTCTCGGGCCAGGAGTAGCGATACGAGCAGCCCACCCGGCAGCAGGCCAGCCAGAACGAACGCGGCCAGTGACTGCACGGCAAAGTTGTCGGCCCAAAGGATGATCACGTTGGCGAGTAGCAGGGTGAACCCGGCCACAATCGGTCCCATGCGAACGCGATTCTGTCTGATCATATGCCCTGCGTCGCCTTTCCGGCCCCGTGCTCGGCCTCTCGCTCGTAGTCGGCGGCAACCTTGTCGGGGGCAGATGAGCCTTCACTGCCCCTCGCCCCCTCTCACAACAACTTCCCCTGCCTACGGCCCTGCTCCCTCACCCGCTCGGCCTGGGCCAGGGTTGTGGCCTCACACCACAAACCGCCCATCATCCCTCGCCTTGGGGAGCTTGCGCACATTGTCTTCCAGCCAGCCGATGCGCGTCACTTCTCGGATGTCGAACTTGGGCACGTAGGGTTTGATGTCCAGCAGGGGCGTGCCGTCCACGATGTCCAGGTCGCGAATGTGCAGCCTGTTCCCCTCCACTCCCACCAGACGCACCACCGACAGGCCGATGGGGTTGGGGCGAGCTGGCGCCCGGGTGGCGAACACCCCGCGCAACCGGTCGTCCATGAACGGCTTCACCTCCAGGGACACCCCCCTGGCCAGGTGAAGATGATACAGCAATATGATGTGTGAGAACCCCTCGATGTCCTTGAGCCCCCCGGCATACTGGGGGAATACCTCGACTGCCCCCTCAACCCCCCGGGCGGCCGTCGGCTGTATGGGCGTGCCTTGGGGTTCGGTGAATGGCGAATGAATGACGCCTATGGGCCTGTAGTTGATTTCGCACATGATCGAGCCTTTCACAACAGCTTCCCCTGCTTGCCCTGCCCCTTCACCCGCTGGGCCTGGCTTATGGTGATGTTGCCCGTCCCGTTGGCCTCCCTGAAGAGCACGTTGTAGGAGCGCCGCGAGTTGAAGGGCGGGTCCAGGTAGATGAGGTCCACCGACTGGTCGGGGATGTGCTCGCGAAGGATCGCCAGGTTGTCGCCGTAGTAGAGCTTGTTCATGGTGAGCAACTCCCGTCGAAGATGCGGTCAAGCGAAGCGAGATGCCGCTAGGATGAAGGGGGCTCGACCAATGTTACCATATTATGTTCCGTTTGGCCAGTTGCCCCCCGCGCCCGCCGCCGTCAGTGAAGATGTTGCGGCGGATGCCCTCTGCCGTCCTCCGTGAACCTGGATCCCCTCGGGAACCCCGTCTGCATTCTTGAGACGGTCAGATCCCTTTCAAGGTGCCCCCCCTAAATGGGACCCGCTTCAGCGGAGGATGTGCGGCGATCTCGCCCTCGTTGATCTGCAGGCCCAGACCTGGGGCATCGGAAAGGGTTACGTAGCCATCCTGCTGTCGGGGGAATCCGTCAAAGACGGTGAAGTAGTGGCCGGTATAGAACTCGGCGTGGTATTCCTGGATCTCAAAGTTGATCACTGATGCGTCCAGGTGCAGCTCGGCCTGTGCACCCACCGGTGAGCAGACATTGTGGGGGGCCATGGTGATGTGTTTGGCTTCGGCGATGGCGGCGATCTTTTTCAGTTCCGTGATGCCGCCTGCATTGGCCACGTCTGGCTGCAGCACATCTGCTGCGTGTGCTTCCACGATTTGGGCAAAGGGGAACTTGGTGTAGAGCCGCTCGCCCGTGGCTATGGGGATGTTCACCTTCTGGCGCACCTGCAGTAGCTCTGAGATGTTCTCCTCTGAAACCGGTTCCTCGTAGAAGAGCGGGCGGTACTCCTCGAGCCGCCTTCCGAGCTGGATAGCGTTCATCACATCGAACTTGGCGTGGGCTTCTACCAGGATGTCCACGTAGGGTCCCACCGCTCTGCGGACCGCCGCCACACGGTCCTGGGCCAACTGGGCCTCCTCAGGAGAGATCTTGTAGTAGTTGATCTGGCCAAAAGGGTCGAACTTTAGCGCGGTGTACCCCATGTCCACGACCCTTCTGGCTTCGTCGGCGTTCTGCTCCGGCGTGCCCGGATTGGTGTACCAGCCGTTGGCGTAAACCCGGATCTTTTTGCGGTGGGCGCCGCCCAGAAGCTGATAGACCGGCGTGTCCAGCAGCTTGCCCTTGAGATCCCACAAGGCGATGTCGATGCCGGAGAGGGCCGTGGTGGCCAGCCGGCCGCCCCGTGAGTGCGGGGCGTTGTACATAGTCGTCCAGTGGACCTCCGAGTCCAGCGGGTCCTTGCCGGCCACGTAGCGCTCGACAAAGCCTTGGATGAGGGTCTTGACCTCCTCATCGTTCTCCATCGCGCTGGCGTCGCCGAGCCCATAGACCCTGGGGTCGTCGGTGTTGAGTTTCACCACCAACCAGTTGCGCTTGGCATTGCGATGCCGAGCGGAAAACTGCCGGAACTCTACGTCCTTGATTGCGGGCATCGCTCTTCCTCCGTAGTTCAGATAATGAGGCAAGGCCAGAGTTCAAGACCTGCGCGCTTGGGCAGTGGCCCTGTGATCGGATGCAAACAAGCGGTGTCAGGCAGAATCGTCGCCAGCCGAGCCAGTCGCAGCCCCAAACGCATCTGATGGTTGCCAGCCGATCGCGTCGGTCCCACATGGCTCGACTGGCCCAGTGTGCAAGGCTGTCACCGGGCAGCCGGCCCGAGAGGTGCAGGGACGACGCGGCCCGTTCGTGGTTCCACTGCCCGACCGGCCGCCCGGCGTCGCTAGTCTTGCGCGGGGAAGTACAGAACCTGATACGACCTCACCGCGTATCGGGCAGCCTCAACCCTTTTCCCCTCAGCGATCAGGGCGAGGGCCTTGTCGAGCTCGCCTTTTGCCCTCTCAACTTTGCTCCCCTTGGATGTCCTGATCAGTTGTCTGGCCAGCATGATGAACTCGTCAACAGCGTCGCATCTGAGGTACCTTAGAGAGGCGTAGTGAGCCAGGACCTCCGGCCAGCGGTCGTCTGTTGTCCTCCCAGGGAATGGTGTCGTTTCCCTTGACAGATCTGCGATCCTGGCTCCGCTCTCTTTCAGCTCCACCAACGCTTCTTGTAGGTTGAACCTGGAGACCGGTGTCGGATCCACTCCTCTCATCTGCCTGTGGAAGAAGAAGTGGTATATTGACTGCACGCCAGAGAGTAGACCCTTGCCAGTCCCTCCCGCGATGGCGATCCCCAGTGCTGGCTTGCCGTTGGGGTTGGAGATCCTCACCGTGTCAATAAAGTCCTTGGTCAGACCGTTGATATCTCCCCAGTATACGGGAGCACCGAGAACTATCGCATCTGCCTCCTCGCACAGCTTGGAAAGCTCCTCAGGGCACTGCTGGACGGCTTCTCTGGAGCCACCCAAGCCGGTAAACGGCCTTATCTCAAAATCCACCAGGTATTTCTTCTTTGTTGCCACACCCTTGGACCTGGCTCCCTCCAGGGCTGCGTCGATCAGTTTGCTGGTCCTCCCGTTCTTTCTGGGACTCCCGACGATTCCAAGAACGACCATGTTTCACTCCTTTCCTCTCAGTATGTCCATGACCCCACAGAAAGAGCTCAGCCCAGGGCTCGAGCGGGAGCACAGGTGTACCCTGCTCCCCAAAATCTCACCCCGCGGCGTTCCTCCATACTGTGCTCCCCGGAGTGGCGCCGCCCGTTCCTTCCTCCTTGCCGTGGGCCATCAGTTGGCAACCTTGTGCCCCGACCTGTTCCGGATCGACAACCTGGGGATGGTGGTCTGGCAGAGCACCGAGGAGCTTGGAGCCAGCGGGCGATCCGTCGGCATCCGGATTGGGGATCTGCAGGTTACGCCCTTCTACGAGACGGCCATCACGGTCGAGCAGCACGGGAGGATCAGTACGCGCGGGAGCTAGCCAGTTCCGAGCACCTCCTTGGCCGCCCTCGTCGTTTCGCTGACTTGTTCTATAGTGCCCATCCCAAACATGCAGGCAGCGACACCGACCTCGTCGAACACAAACTCAAAGGCTTTGTGACCCAAATACCGGCCTCCAGCCATAGGTTTTATGGCGATGACGGGCTTCCCAGCTTGCCGGATAGCGTCCAGGGCAATCTCGCGAGTCGGAGACATCAACATGCCCGGACGGTTCACCGGTGTAAGATACCCGTCTACGGGTATCCCTTCCGTTTCCAGGAGCGGGAGTGTGACTCCGGCATGGTGCACACTGGTGATGACCGTGTTGAACCGGCGGCGAAGGAAGTCGATGTACTCCCGTATCAGATCAAACCGGCCGGTCATGGCCAGAAGATCTATCTCAGCCCCGGGGTCGGCGACCAGGATGTCACACCCTTCGAAGAAACCCAAGTATCGCTCCAGC
>SDBU01002387.1_pt1 | contig 25082 bp, 35 predicted proteins | sample 2277071 | NCBI WGS metagenome assembly SDBU01 (sample SAMN10397929, study PRJNA504765) | marine sediment metagenome | isolation source: marine sediment core GS08_GC12, 126 cmbsf | place: Arctic Ocean: Gakkel Ridge, Loki's castle | collected 2008
GGCCTAACTGATAAGACGGAGGAACACAAGGCAGCAAAAGCAAAGCACAATAAATTACGTGACGATTGTAAGTGCGTGGTGTTTGGTACAGCTTATGGAAAGAGTAGCTACGGATTCTCTAAAGACTTTAATTGTTCAGAGAAAGAAGCACAGGTGTTTATTGATAAGTTCTTTGCCCAGTACCCAGGACTCAGACGGGCTATTGAGCAGACCCGACAACAAGTATACAAGCATGGGTTTGTTAAGAATATGTCAGGACGTAAGAGAAGATTCCCTGACTTCCATAAGCTAAACAAGTGGGGTAAGGAAAGATGTTATAGACAGGCTTTTAATTTTAAGATTCAATCAATGGGAGCGGATATTACCAAACGGGCCGCCGCTAACATAATACAGAATGATAAACTTCATTTAATAAATATTGTACATGATGAGTTAGTGGTGGAAACCTCTAAAGACTATGTAGGACAAGGAATAGAATATGTAAGACAAGCAATGGTTAAAGCATTACCTATATTTATACCCTGGGATATTGATATAGGGGTAGGAGAAAGATATGGTGATTGCAAGTAAGTGTAAGCAATGTGGAGAGGAATTTATTAAGGAGGATATAGTATGATAGTACTTCAAAATGTATTAGAAGCACTTATGTACACATTAATTTATAGTGCTGGATTTGCTATATTTCTCTTTAGTCATCCAAGAATTTATAAACACTACAGAAGGTGGAAATGGAGACGAGAATTTACAAAGCAGAAACAACAACTTGATAAGGTTTTTGAAGAGACTTTACAACGAGAGCGTAAAAGAAAACTACACGAAATAGATAAAAAGAAATACCCCTTATTCCATTGGAAGGAATCAACAGATGGAAGTCGCTAAAAGTTTCTTAGTACTAATACTCACAATTTGGGTTGTGTACAGAATATTTATATTAACAAAACGTATTGTAAAGGGTGGAAAAGAAAGGATATATAATGAGTACAATAGGTGATATGCTCAATAAACTTGACAAAGAAAATGCAGACGTATACTGGAAGAGAATTAAGAAACTTGAAGCTGAGAATAAGAAACTTAAAACAAAGCTGGAATTAGCTATGTCTCAAAATTACTGTAAGATGTGTGGTAATACTTTAGATGGGTATGTACCACCAAAGAAAGAAACGGAGGGTTTAGAATGATTAAAGAACTAATAGCTTGGTTTCGAGTTCCAAAAGGAATGTATTGTTCTGGTTGCCCTTATTGGAAACCTAATATTGCCCCAATAGAAATTGGTGATAGAACAATAGCTTATTGTAGGTATTTGGATAAAACAGATTTAGATATATGCAAAGAACGAGAAAATAATGAATGGACGGAACAAAAAAGTGGGGATAAAATGTTAGGAAAAGAACTTCCGAATAGTTTTAGTTCTCTTCTATGGGATGGTTGTAAAGAATGTGGTATTAGAGAACCTTAATCAAGGCAATAGCCAGAGTAACAATAGCAGATAAGGCTACGCCCCAAGCTAACATAGTGTATCTAAAGTGGTGAACATCGTGGTTGTTACACCACTTGTCTATCCTACCAACTCTCTCATCAAGGCGTATAAGTAATTCGTCCTGGTCTTTAACGTCCACGTGTTTCCCTCCTTAGTGTTCCCAATGCTTTATTCTTAGCTAACTTAACAATCAACTGTACTCTGGCAATCCTTCTCTTTTCCTCTACACCAGTAAAGTCTATCTTGGATAACCTCTCATCAATAGACTCCGCAACTAACTCCTGATACCTGTTATATCTTTTGTCATTAAGATACCAATTCTTCGGTCGCCTACTTAATCCTAAACTTATATCTTCAACCCATTGACGATTAGGTTCAGAGAGCATATCTCCGATTCGCTTACCCGCCCTTAACTCTTCCTCTTTTATCTTCTCAATAGAGATAGGTTTACCTATTCGTTCCTTCCTTACCCTCTCTGATAGCACTTCAAATTGCTTCCTATGTTCAGACCGTAACCTATTCTGTTGAGACATAGATAATTCATCCCAATCCACACTGTGTTTAGCCTGAGACACAATATCCCTAAACTTAGAGCGGGTTCCCGTTGCTCTGGCGGGATAAGTAGATACTCCTACTGACGTAGTAGTAGCTGCAAACGTAGCCAAACTCCTCCATAAACCATCGGTCATACCAGTTTCAATAGTAGCCTCAATAAGTTCAGGGCTTAACGCACGAACCGTTGCCTCAAAACGAGGTATCGGTTCACCCAACCAATCCTTACCAGTAAGCATGGTCTTTGCATAACCTAATACGGCTGTCTCACGGGTAGTAAAGTACCGCTCTAACGTCTCACCAGCATTAGGAATACGCTTACCAAAAGCCTCTGTAGTTGCTTCGCCAGTAGCAAACTCCCTACCGCTCATATATGCAGAGACGCCTATACGGGCGACTGTTCTATAGAAGGGGGCATCACCACCACTAAAGTCAAATACTGTATCGCCGTGTCTTATCTTACCCCAACTACCATCCAGTACATTGAGTTCGCCATTTATATCAGGCTCTTCCTCTGGATTCTGTAACCTCATCTGATGTCCAATGATAGTTGGAATAGCAGTAATAGCATATATACTGGCTATGTTAGAAGCAATAACCCCCGCAGTATATTTTCTACTGCCTTTATTAGCTACCAACGCTTTGATAGATAACGGTCTACTAACTGTCATAGAGGGGGAGAACAACAGATAATTAGCCACCTGTTTTAATTTCCTAAGCCCCTGATACTGTTTACCAGGTGGGACTCGGAGTATCTTTATAAAAGTATTATGAGTCTTAGCTCTGTTCTTCATCCACAGTTTTCGTTGGGCAGGTGTAAAGTTTAACCTCTGTACATTTTTGGCGGCAATATCATATAACCCTTTCTGCATATTATTGATACCAGACACAGCACCACGCTCAGACGCCTCCAACAACTTGCCCCAAGCCCTCATAGGTTTATACTTGGATGTCAGTAGTCTCTCAGTTAATCCTAAACTGTAGTACTCCAACCGTTTGGATGAATAGCCAGCTTCGCCTACATAGTTCCACCCTAACTTCTCAGACTCCATATACCCTGCACTATTCTTTACTTGTGCAAACATTTTTTCTGCATACTTATTACTAACATAAGCACGGGCATTAATCCAAGAGGATTTTAAGTAGAGAGCGGGGTGTCTAACAGCTAAACTCCTTCCCTGCCTAAACATCTGAATATCAAAACCAAACTTAGTCTTAAAGGCCTGTATAACTAATGCTGGTAATTCCCAACCACTAAACGGTCGTTTCTTTATTAAGTCTGTATATAGTTTCTTAGTAGCTTCCCTGCCAAATATAGGTTCCAACAACCCAAACTCATAGTTGGTGGGGATTCTACCATTCTCCATTTTTAATATAGCTTCGGCAGCACCAGTACGTTGGAACTGTTGTTCAACTGGATAGATTTGTTCTATCTTCCTACCATATAAGTCTCTTTGTGCCGCAGTTAGTTTCAAAGGCTCTATTTCAGGTACGGCAGCCCTACCACCATAGGCTTTCCTTGCTCTCCTAAATGCTTCCAATCGTGGAGTACCTGCTTCCCTTTCAAGTTTATACCTCTCCCGACCCCTACCAGCTTGCTGTTTACGGAGTCTACTTACAGACGCCTTACGTTCAGTTGCATTTAATAACTTGGCTTTATCAGACCAAGCGATGATTGCTTTGTTAGAAGTTTCTATGGTAACAGGTTTAAGACTTTTTATTTTCTGAAAAATTAATGCCTCTGCACGATAAGCCATTTCTTCCGCAGGTAATTTTTTGTATTCTCCAAGATTCTCTCTACCAAGTTTTCGTACAAAATCATTAACTTGTTTAGCACTTTTTCCTTTCAAATTATATTTTTTCCTAATATCCTTCCAGAGAGAAAAAAGTTTACCTCTACGAAGTTGATGAGCGTGTATTACCTCATGTATCAAAGTCCTCGCCATTTTGTCAGGAGTAAGATTATAATTAGGGTTAACATACACTGTATTCGTCTTGTGACTAAACCAACCACTTAAAGGTTTAGAAGTACTAAACTTAATCTCGGTGGGGATGTCAAATAACTTAGGGTATTTAGTTAATAATAAATTTACAATTCTATCATCTTTTATACCTTCTGACAAAACTTTGTAATGTTTTGCTTCTTCCGGTGTATACTTTCTTACTCTTGCTGTGGCTATAGCCTTGACAATCTTAGGGCTGCGTTTTCTAATCAGCCCTTTGATAACTTTAGGCGTTCTCAAAGCAACGGGTAACGCAGCAGCAATACCAATCTGCACAGGGTCTATCTCCCCTGTATCTATCTTCTGTTCTAATGCAGATACACTTGCCAGTGCAGCTGACTCAGCAGCCAACCTACCACCCCTTGCAAGCAACGCCTTACCTTTAATTAATTTACCAGGAGTAGAGAAAGCACCGTGCATAGCATACCCCAACCCAGGAGTACCGCCAGAGGATAGATTCTCCATCTCCCATAGTGCCCCTGCCGGTGCAGTAGGATACGCCTTTTTAAGTAGGAAAAGTTTAAGACCAAACTTACCAACACCTGTAACTATGTCAACGGCCTTCTCCCCCGTAGTAGCAGGTGGGGTTATCTCAAGTTCAGGTATCTTTGTACCCTTTAAGATACCTTGTTTAATCCGCTTTTGTATATCTCTCAAAGAAGGTGGGTTAATACCTTGTTTCTTTAAGCGTCTGCTTATCATCTTTGCACCAGCCCAAGACATTATTTTACCACCACCTAACCCATAAATAGTCTCCTTAGCTGTCTCAGGTAGGACATTAGCGAATTGTTTGAGCCCACGCATAGCAAGACCCTCTTCTGTCCACCCACCAGTGGCCCCTGCACCCCTAAAAGCCTCCAGTTTCACGTCAGGGACACGAACGGGAGTTATCTGGTCGAATATATCCCTCTTTTTAGTTTCAGGCCTTATATCAAGTGTATCAAATATGTCTGCCATTTTTTATCTTTCTTATTTCTCTTGCAGCCAGTATAACATCTCTTTTACCTTCATTACAATCAAAACAAGCAGTTACTAAATTTCCTATAGACAAGTCGCCACCCTTTGACTTAGGTATAATGTGGTCAATATGCAATTTAATACCATCTTTTATACACCGCCCACAATACTGACAAGTAAAACTGTCACGGCGGAATACCATAAACCTTAATTTTAAGTATGTATTTGATTCTCCATCAATAATTGCTTGTTCTCGTTTCTTTTTGGCTTTTTCATTCCAATGAGCTAATTTACATTTCTCAGAACAAAATTTTTGTCGAGAAGTCTTTTTTGGCTCAAACGTTTCCCAACACTGCTCACAAGGTTTTAATGGTAGTATCTTCATTAGAAACTATAACCCCTCTGTCTCGCTATCTGTCTCGCTCTATCTCTATCTCCTCCCGCTTCCGCAAGTATCTGTCTTGCAGTAGAGGCATCCAATGTCTTTGCTTGCCCCTCTATTCGTACTCCTATATCTAACTGTTTATCGCCCAAAGGAAGTTCGGTTGGACGTGCCCCCCTTATCATAGCATCAATCTCATCTTCTTCAAGCAGCACTCCCTTTGATTCCAAAACTTGCATAGCTATATCCCTATTATCCTGTAACCATTCTGGGTCAAGGTAATAAGGAACAGTACCCCTTCTTTGGCCAGATATAACTTCTTTCTTCTTGGCTTCTGCAAGTTGAGGGTAGTCACGTTCAAAGTCTGGCTCAAGATAATATGGTCTAACACCATATTTATCTTCATCCTCTTGCTGTCGAGTAATCTCACTAATGGAAATATTCATACCTTGTCTCGCCAAGTCGTTCTTCAATCGGTACGGCTCAGTTTGTTTTTCTGTCATTTGACCAGCTTGAACTTCTTTATCTAACTGTGAATCTATATTATCATAACTATCTAACTTACGTTGGCGTAACTGCTCCTCTCGTTGAAAGTCAACCTGGGAGCGTAACTGCATCTTCTCAATCTCCCACATCTTAGCACGTTCCTGCATCTGTAAGTCGATGGCTATATCTTGCTGACGTAAAGTATTTCGGTAGTCTAACTCCATTTGTTTTTCTTGCAGTCTCTCAGCCTGTTCTTGAGCCCTTAGAGCAGCTTGAGCTTCGCCTGCACGTTTAGCGGCAGCAATTATAGTACTGGGTTTTCCGTGTTCTACTCGGATTGGCATTTTATCCCCTATGGTTATATCAAATCAGCTTCGAGTCTTGTATTTCTTTCGGCAGCACTTTCAATCTGTGTGTTTATAACTATCTGTTGTTTTTCACTAACAGACATTTTATTTGGTTGTTTGTCTGTTGTATCCTTGATAATTTTATCTATACATTGCCGAGCTTTATTATGGATAACATTATCAACCCATTCTTGAATAGAAACCATATCTGTCAACAATGCTTTTTTTTCCGCATCATTCAATTTGATTGTAAATTGTTTCATTTTATTCTCCTATGCAAATCTATGAACATCGAAAGAAGTTACACGATAAGTAACAGAAAGGTCTCTTGCACTCCCGTGATTATGCCAAACCCTACAATCAACAAAATCACCAATGGCCAAATATGCATCCATGCTTATTCCAATACCAAGAGTTGATTGTATCCCAGATGTTGCATCATATCTTATATTTTGTGCTCCATTTCTATAGAGCGTTACGACAATTTTTTTAGCGTCAGCTAAATTCTCTAAGCGAACTGCTCCTGTGACATGATAATATCCTGCTACTGATACTGTAAAACGGTGATTGGTTACAGAATCAAATTCATTATCGTTATCGTAATCTTCCGTATCAAACTCAATTATAGTTGTAGTGTTGTTTGCTATGGCTTGTGCGGCGTTTCGATAAACACTACATCGTGAACTAAAAGCACCACCACCAGCAGCCCCCCAAGATATATCAGTACCATCTGAACCAAGAACAGTACCTGCTCCACCTACTGCCAATTCGTCCCATTTGGGAGTAGCATTACCATATATAATAGAACCTCTTGTTACAGCATCGGCCACACTGTCTGAATGTGTACTGCCGTCGAGGATAGCGTGTGCCCCACCGCCTGCTCCGACCGAAGTAGGCATCGTCATTATGTTTCCTTTGTTCCATATGATAGTGGTATTAGCCGCAATAGTAACCGTGCCTAAAATCGCATTTGCATCCCCCGGTGAACCCCCATTTTCTACATCCCAAAGTTTAATAGTTCTTGCAGAGCCAGAAGTATTAGCGATTACAATCACAGAACATATAGTAACTGTACTCGCCGGAACAGTATAAATTACATCTTGAGTCGCAGCCCCCGTTAATTGGGCCGTCCCAAGTCTTTTATAGGTATCAGTCCCACTCGCAGTTTCAATACCATAACAATTAACTGTTATAGACGAACCTGCCGACGCTTCGGCTTGTATTGTGTCACCCGCCGTATCAAGTATTATCATCCTACCACCTCTAAAAATTGTTTGCTCACACCACCACCAATATCACTTAAAACCTGTGCTCCTGTACGGTATTTAATTACGCCTGAAGAACTGACAAGAAACTTATCTACGTCAGAACCTTCTGCTGCGATTACAGCAAGGGTAACATTGCCCGAAGCATCAATAGTCACCCTGGTCGTATTGTTTGTTGCGAGGTGGAGTGCCGCATTTTGGCGATTAATAAAAGCAATGTCATCATGCGTACTTGCTGATGTACTTCCGAGATACCAAAGCTGTGTATTTGTATTATAGGCATTATGCCCTGTAATAACTGCACAATAAAATTGACCCCCTGAGCCAGTAACTTGAAGTTGGCCACTTTGATGCCCGCCGACCTCTCCCGGCTTAACACCTTTAACTTCTAATGGAGCGTTTGGAGCAGTTGCCCCTGTCCCAATGCCAACTTTGCCGTCCTGTAATATTGTTACTTTAGGAGTTCCCAGTATCGAGCCTGTTGAAATTATAAATTCATCATTTGTGGCATCATTTCCAAAAGTCCATTTACTACTTGCACCATTTCTTAATCTTATTGTTGCATCTGTAGTTGCTAATGCTTGCAGAAGCAGTTCTACACTACCTCCTGAATTGTTAAGAGTTAATTCAGTAAACTGAGGACTATGAAGAAGACCAAGTCCTATCGAAGTTCGTGCAGTTGCCCCAGATTCCCAGGCCAGTGCACCAACACCAGTACCAACTAAGAACTCACTATTAGCACCAACTTCACCCAATGTATTCAAATCGTCAAGTACATCACCGTGATTCTGCCAGATTCCACTATCAACCCCAGCGGAAAAGTAACTATCCTCCGTTCCTTCCATATAGAAAGTAACCACTGAATTTTGTGCATCCGTAGTGACATTTGCATATACATCAATTATTAAACGAGCAGTGGCAGCTATTTCAACATCAGAACCTAAAGTAGCGTGGATTATATAAACTGTTTCTGTATCTGTCAGTTCGGCTGTTACTTCGGAAGTTGTTATTGTTATTTTATTAGAAGTACCATCTGCATCCACCCGACTCAAAACAACGTGCAACGTAGTAATCCGTTGATTGGAATTTCCTTTTTTAGCGTGAAAATGAAATGCCATAACCCCGGCGTGTAGGGTTGTAGTCGCTGGCTCTCCAGCCTCAGTAATAAATCCCTTAACTAACTGATTTGGGTCTGAACCTAAGGGGGCGGTTACTATTGTACTCTGTGCTTTGCCTGTTTCATGGGGATACGCATAATTAAGAGCACCAACACCAGAACCAGTATCAGATAAGAAAAAAGTTTTTCGAGCACCTAAAGCTAAATCAACATATTCCTTTGTGGCAAGGTGTACTCCTGCGGTTGGGGTAACACCTGTCACTACATCAGTGAATGTGCCACCAGCAAACTCAGGACTTGCACTTGTCTGTATATCTTGAATTGTATCCAGTGTGACATCAGTAATTACTATTGAATTACCAACAGCCAACCAACCACACGCTGTTGTATTATCATCCCAAAACAATATTCTATCAGCACCAGGGTCGGTAAGGGCTTCAATGCCCAAGTGGGAAAGGGATATGGTTGGTCTGGTATAATCTAAACCAGTACCTATAGTTACGGACTCCAAGAGTTTGCTTGCATTAGTGCCAATTAAAGCAGAAGCTGTTAAACCAGTTACAGTTAAAGCAGCAAATATAGGCTCAGCATCATAATCAAGCTTAGTTGATAGAAGCTGAATAGCTTTTTTAACACTAACACTACAGTTTTTCGGGGTTGGTATAAGCATTATTTATTCAAACCAGCGTATTGTGCCATTGTATAAGAACCAACACGTCTACTACCTTTATATATCCCCATCACTTGCTCTCCACTCTTTGTTTCTTGTTTGTATGTTGTTGGTATTCCTAATATCTTACTCATTTGAGCACCTACCGCAAGCGAAGTAGGAACTCCTGCTGGTTGTTCTGGTGTAGGCGTTGTACCGCCCGTTGCTTGGGGGTAAGTACCAGCACCTACTGTTGTGGTAGTTTGTGCTCTACGTTCTCTTTCCGCTTCTGCCCTTGCACGATTTTCTGTTGCTAATCGTAACTGTAATGGACTTTGACCTGCTCCAGAAGTTGTTCCACCCCCACCTCTATTTCTCACATCAAACCCACTCATAAAACTTGCTAATGACTTTTGTGGTGCAGAAGGTCGAGCAGCAGCCGTTTGTTGGGCAAATCCAGCCATAGCCCCAACATTAGGGTAGACATCTTCTCTACGTTCAATAAACCCAGCTTTACCAATCTGAGCTTGAGACAACCTCTCCATCATAATATCTTCGAGTCTTAGTCGAGAGGGTGCACCTACCTCAGATTCCCATTTTTGAGGTAGCCCAGCAGTAGTTGTAGTGCCGTATAAGCCAGAAGAAATCATTTGTTGAGTTTCCGCACCAACGTCCCTAACCTTTTGTGTTTCTAATTGGCCTAACGCAGCTTTTCCGAATGTTCCACCAGGCTGATAACGCTTAATTATCTCATCATAAATAGACATAGCTTGAGCGTAACGCCGCTCATTAGCGGCTCTGGCCGATAAATACTCTTGTTGAATAGCCATTTTAATCCTTTACTTTATTTTACCAGCAGGTTTTATTTCACCAAACACACGATTTATTGCCCAAGTCTGTGCAGTTGTGGCTGTCCAGTCAGTTGGATTACCGTCTGGTGCTCCACCTGTTCCATCACCACCACCTACATCAGAAGTATGTGCAACTATACAAACATACTCTATATTGCTATATACCACCAAATCATCAACTGCATATACAGTAGCAGTTGCCCAATCAGTTGTAGTAATTGTATTAAAAAACTTTAGTCCAAGATAGGCCCCACGAATCCTTGTCCGTATTCTTGCCTTACGCCCTGTTCCGGTTAGTGTACCCGAAGTAAAGGGAGTATCACCATCTTTGATTTTCTCCAAACAAGTCTCCGCATCATCCGCAATATGAATCTCATAGTCTACTTCATCAGTATCACCAAAATCCCCACCTGCACCGCCACCCGCTAATTCAATAGTAAGGGATGTTAGTTTACCTTCTTTATCGTTATCTTCTGTCAGGTGTTGTATAGGCCAAGTTGCGTAACTTGAAATCTGCCTATTAGTTGCACCAATATCATCATTCTTATCCGCGTCATAAAAGTTTCTTATATACCCATCATTACAACCTAATACCAAGCCCTTTGTGGCTGCTGTATCAGAGTCATAATATGTGGATGAGAATATCCCACAAGCAGCTGGATAAGACTCAGGATAAAACCCCTCTGTTTTTAGGTCATACCAGTAATTTAGGTTAGTTCCATCAACTAATGTAGTTCTTGAAATAATCACACCGTTTCTAAACGGGTCATAAGTAAGAACTACTCGATGAGTTCCTGGAACAGCGGCCCAAGTATCAATTAATTGAGGTAAATGTGCCTGACTGATATTTATAGGTCGAGAACGACCACCTATCATTTTATATAAACCACCTGTACCGTAAAACCATAAATCCCCTACCCCGTCTATACACCAAGCCCAGGGGCCAAAGATTCCAGTTTTATTATCTAACTCGTCAATACTACCACCAGCAGCGGGGTCGCCATCTAATAAATGAATAGAATTAGCACAGGCAAAGATTAAGAAGTCATCACCAAATGGAATTAAAGCCCTAACAATGTCACCTAACTCTCCCGCATTTGCGTTAGTCCCTGCAACCGCTGTCATAGGGTCACTTGTACCGTACAAGAAATTAAACGGAGCACCAATCCTCGACATATACCATTGATGCGGATAACTGGGGTCGCCTGACAATACTAACCTTCCCCTGTATCTACATACCAAATAAGCAGAAGATGGCATTGTACCATATTTATCTGCATCAGCTACATTACCAAACACAGTCCAATTATACCAATGTGGGGGAGCAGTTTCAACAATACTTGTGGTAAAATCAATATCGCCCTCATCATCATCTGTGCCTGATATTGCTTCTGCTTGAAAAGTTGCTACTGTAGTTCTTTTACCATAAATAGTCTTAGCATCAGGTGCAACATAATCCACTATCATTGAGGCTACTGAATCATCTCCTGTTAAAATCGTTCCAGGATTAGGATTATTTGCAGGTGCGGTAACAGTAGTAAGTTTTGTATTAATAAAATCAGCTACTCCAAGCTTAGTTTGATTAGCAATAAATAATTTTTGAAAGGCCTCACAAACAGTTAGTGGATTAGCAGTATTTACACCACCATTAGCAGTAACTAATTCGGCCATTGTAGTAGCATCTGTTTGATACCAAACTTCGTTGTTAGCTATAGCAACAAGACCTTTAGTATATGTTTTATCGGTTGATGGTGATGATGCACCAGCACCACCATCATCATAAGTTTCAAACATATGGTCATCAGTAGCATCATTAGTCCAAGCTACTCCGCTATTTACAGAAACTGAGGCTGTACCACCAGCATAAGCAGGAGCGGAATTATCCTCTCTCCAAACTAAATAATTAGCAGCAGAACGAATAACAATTGCGTACATTATACCACTTGTTAGAGCAGTAACAGATGTAAATATAATTGTTCTCCATTCTCCCTCAGCACCACTTTCAGGTAAAGTATTCCCATTAGTAGTTCCAACTATTAAATCTGGTAAAACTGGACGATTGCTGCCGTCAACAGCCATAATACTTACTGTTACTATACCAGGAGTTGTACCCGTGTCTCTAAGAAGTTTTAATTTTACAGCAGAAATATTATAATCCTGACTCGCTGTAAAAGTCTGTGCTTCCCAATATGCACCGGAAATTGCACTACCATTTGAATCATCATTAACAATATATGAATCAATTCTTGTCGCCACTTAATCCACCGTAGTAATAACACAAATTGCGATTATAGGGTAAATACCACCACCAATTTGTTGAGTAAATACTTTATCTAATCCAGGTCTTTGACAAATACGAATCCATTGTTCTAATGTACATATTGCCCTACAATTATTCATGTGCCCAGAGGTTAGAGGAATTTGTTTTGAGGGGTCAAGAGCCAGACTCACACCTTTGATTGGGGGTGGCATATCTATGTTGGCCATATTATCTTTTCCTTTTAAGTTTCTTTCCCATTCCAAGACTTCTTAAATCTGATTCGGATAAACCCGCCTTGCGTAATTGCGTCTCCGTTGTAGGCTTTCTAATACCTTTGAAATAAACAGGTTCCGTTTTTCTTTTCTGTTCCATAAGATATGCATACCCAGCCGGACTATGCCTACGATATTTTTTTGGTCTTTTTTCCTTTGCCATATTATTATCCTAATAAGTAAATAATGTCTATTGCATCCGCACGTGTCCCATAAAAGTATAACTGAGCAACATCTGATATGGGAACCCAGAGTGCTTGTGCCCCAACGTCAGGTGTTGAAAGCTCAACACCAAAGACAGCAGTTGCAGCCATACCAATACTCATCTTTACTACATTGTTACCATACCTATTTTGCACCCAGCACCCACGACAAGGAAGTGCAGTACCGTCATTACCTTGACCATAACCAGTAGCCGACAATACAACAGCTACTACACCGCCCGTGCGAGCACAGCGATACCATCTTTTATTATCATATTTAGTAGTCATACATATTAGCCTAATAGATACATAATATCAATAGATGTAAAATCCTCGCCATAAAAATACAACTGAGAGACATCCGACACGGGAACCCACAATGGTGAAGCACCCTCTGGGTTAGGCCATCCTGCAAGATAAGGTTGCCCCAACTCTATACCAAATACTGCCGAGGCTGGTGTGCCAATACTCATCTTTATAGTGGGAAGGGTATTTTCCCGCTTTTGTACATAACAACCCCTGCAAGGTAAAGATATTCCAAAATTACCTTGAGCTACATTAGGAAAACCAGGGAAGAACCCAATTATTGCCATCGTTACATCATAGGTTCGTGCACATTTTGTCCAATTAGCGTTGTCATACTTGGTAGCCATTTTAACCTATTAAGTACACAATATCAATTATATCTCCTGTTCGCCCAGAAAAGAGAAGTTGTGCTACATCTGATATTGGTATATATGTTGGCTGTTGCCCTACTGCGGCTCCGGCAAGGTGTGGGCCAATTCCAGGAGCCCCTTCCACAGTTATGTATGCACCTTCCCTGAATCTTGGTTGTACAAAACAACCCTTACAAGGCAAGGACACTCCTCCATTCCCATACCCCCTACCAAACGCACCCAAAGTAGCAATAGTAGCTCCACCAGTACGGGAGAGTCTATACCAATTTGTATTGTCATATTTAGTTGACATTTATCCTACCAGATAAAGAATGTCAATTATAGCGTTAGCATCACCGGCACTATGAAAATAAAGTTGGGCTACATCACTTATTGGAACCCACATAGGTTGAGCAGTAGAAACACCATATGAGTCTGCAACAAGATTAGTATGTGCTCTTGCCAAATCAACACCTAATGTATCAGTAGCCGCAACACCAATATTCATTCTTACTACATCTGTATTAGAGTCGGCAGCTTGTACCCAACAACCCTTACAGGGAAGAGACGTCCCTCCGTTACCTTGACCGTCATTAGTATCAAGTGTTACTCTAACTGCTCCACCAGATGAACAAATCCTCTGTTGTGAGCCATTATATTTACTCATTATATTCTCCTATTAGTCCAATTCGTAGTGTAAAAGTATCCAACCTACGGTATCATTTACGTACTCAAAAGATGCATAATCACCTACATCGGTCATAGCTACTGACGCATCTGGGGTTTCTTTATAGACTGTTACTGTTACAGCACTATCGTTTGATAACAATGAAATAAGAACCTCTTGCCCAAAATAAGAACCATTAGGAAGAGTAATTGTAAAATTGGCAACAGGATTAGTTATAGTGATTACTCTATCACTTATAAAGTTATCGCCGGTTGCACCTACTCTTACAGTATAAGTAGTATCGACCGCCTTTTCTCTTAGGTCAAAAGCTTTCTTTCTTGTACTTAATAAATTTGCAGCACCCATATTATTTTCCTCAAATTAAGTTATATTTTAAGTGTGGGTTGCCAAAGTTTGCCATCCAGAAGTGCCGTTTACCCACTCGAAAGATATAAATTCATCTTCATCATTTAAGTCTGCATCATCACCAGTATCGGTGTTGACATCAACAATTCCAGTAAGGTCTGTATCAGAACAGTGAATAAGTAACCTTTGCCCTTCATAAACACCATTAGGAACAGTGATAACACAAGGACACTGAGTTACATTAACCACTCTATCTTGAATAAAACCATCTGCGGGTCTGCCTGTTTTCACAGTATAGGTTGCAGCCGTTAGTGTTACAGTACGAAGGGTAAAGCCTTTTCGTCTTGTTTCAAATAAATTAATTATCGACATTTTATTTCCTTTCTATTGAAGTTGATTTTATGTTATCTGATTGTTCCAATCCTGCCAACCAGCATCGTCATTAATCCACTCCAACGTACAGTAGTCACCTGGTGCTCCCAAATCCCAAGTTTCAGCGTCAACAGATGTTGCTGGTTCAACGTCTACTGTTTGTCCACCATCAACTCCTGTTATTGCAATAAAATTAACAAGCAACCTCTGTCCTGGGTAAAGACCATCTGGAACTACAATCGTCATAGAACCCCAGGTAGCAATTACAGTAACATTTAATACCCTATCAACCATAAAATCATTAGCTGCTGAACCAACTCTTACAGTATAAGTAATGTTGGGGTAAGTTACCTCTATTGTTCTTTCAAGAAATGCTTTTCTTCGTGTTTCAAACTGATTACCTGCACTCATCTTAATTCCCTTTCTTATGGATTAATTGTTATTCCTCTTTTCCGTGAGCCTTTCATCCTATTATGGGTATACATTGTTCATATCGGGGTAGGTAAAGTATCCACGTGGGGACGACCAAATGCGGTCTTTGTCGGTGTAGAGATTTCCTATTTTGTCAGTAGAGGTTACGGTATCAAATTTTATTAACGCTTGAATCAACTCCTTTGATTTCATTGTGTGATGAGTTGTCGCCATATCGTCCTCTTGCATTTCAGCAACCGCTAAACAAGATTCGAGGACAGCCTCAATAGCTCGAATCCCACCAATTACTAAATCCGTAGTTGCTGATAATTGAACTGGGTCTGCTCTATAAAAACCTGAAAGAGTTTCAGACTGACTCGGTACAGGGTAAATCCACAGTTCATATAAGGAACCTATTTCAATATCATATCTCAACGGTGTTATAGCAAAATATTCAGGATAACCTGAGATGGTTCCACCTGTACGCATATTTAATATTTGTTCAGCACTTCTCTTAACAAGAGGCGGATTAGCACTCTCTAAATCAAAGTATAAAGTACTATATAAATCTGAAAAGTCTATCGGAAGAGCATACTTCCATTGACCAGATATAGTAGTAAAATCCCAATAAACTTTTAGGAACTCCCATTCGTGGGCGAGGCCTGTAATCATACTAACAGGGTACAAGAATTGACGGATACCTCTATCAACTATACTCTTACACAAAGTAAAATCTACTCCTGTAGGCGAAGTCCCTCTTGCAGACAAACCAAGAAAGTGTGATACTTCATCATATAAATTAGAGTAAGAAAAAGTTAATCGTGCCATTGTAACTCCTAAAGGGTTAGGGGGAAAGTTCTCAGTCTCTCCCCAGAATCCTAACCTGTTAAATAATGTAATTCTCTATGACAATTAGAACACAAAAGAATACACTTATCTAATTCAGATTTTAATTTTTCCAAATTCCATCCTTGACCTAAAGCAACACTAATTCCAATAACTTTAGTTTCAGGAAATAGGTGATGAAACTCAAGAGCACTCATACATTTACTATAACTACATCTACTACACATCCCACCTTTATAGTTTACTGCTTGCTCTTTATATTTTCTTATAAGCTTAGTTTCATTTTTCTTTTTCCAACGAGCGTGTGTCTCATTGTGTTTCTTACGACCCTTTTCACTCTTTTGATACTTCATTTTAGTTTGTCGTGTTGCTTTTGATGTTTTGTACATATTAAATCCAATAAGCAAACTCAGGGCGAGTTACCCCGCCCCAAATTTGCAGGAGACAGATTTTTTATCTGTCTATTTAATACTAATTCCTTATTCTGTCCCCAATAATCCTTAACTTCTTTTATATAATCTTTTTGCCAGTGAGGTGATAGTACCCCATCATATCCTGGCATTGCCTTAACAATATCGCTACAAGTAATATTGGAAGATGAATCCAAATCTTTAGTTATCTGCCAACCCATTCCCTTACGTGTTATATTTCCTGGTATAGCATCATCAAACCAACCGTGTATTCTAAAGAAGTCGAGTTTGTAGATGGCACTATCAGGTTCCCAACACTTAACAACACCCCTGACTTTATCTAATTTATACTTAGAAAGAAAGTCGTAAATACAACAAGTCCAGTTCTGCTTTACTAACCCCTCCAACTTATTATTAAAGTAAAACCATCTCTTTCTATGTCCCATCTGAAATGGATGGTACTTCTCTTGATTGAGATAGTTAGTATGTAAGTTACTTAGATGCCAGGGTAATATTAAATCATCAGAATCCAGTACACACCATAAAGGCGTTCTTACCTGCGTTAAAGCATAGTGCATCTGTTGACCATAATACTCGAAGGGTTTGATGTTATGTATCTTAACATTTGGATGGTCAAATACCACAGGTGTTGGATGAATATTGACTATCAACAACTTCTTATCAGGGTGCTCTTGGAGGAGAAATCCGTAGACTGCCTCCTCCAAAAGTTCCTGACTTCTACCAAAAGTTGTTAAAACAACAGTAATATTCACATTAGACCTTCAATAGTTCAAAGATTTGACCGACAATGATTGGTGCATAGACTTCACCAATTCTTTCTTTGATAAGTTTAATCTCATCTTCATTCAAATCTACTTCGTCAGAAGCATAAATCTTCTTTGCTAATTCATACTTCTTAACTTTATCAATCCCTGATTCCTTCTCTACTGGACTAAGAATTGCGTTTACCATTGCCATTCTCACAGTAGCGTCTACAGCTTTTCCATCAACATTGTCTTTCATTCCCTGACCATCCAATGTCTTTAGTGATACATTAACCTTTACTAACATAACTGTCTCCTTTAATAAAATTAAACCTATGCAGCATCCGAAACCATAAAGTAGAAAGTTTGACCACCGAATCTACACGGAATAACATGACTTACCGCCGCACTGCTTTCGGCTGCCATAGGCACTTGGTTTTGGGCATTAGCTATAAGGAAGAAATCAGGCTGCTCTGCCCCATGACTTTCCATATATATCCAACAAAAACTATTGGCGGTAGGAGCTTGAGCAACTTGAGCACATAAATTCAAAACACTCAATCTACCTCCCATAGAATTTATAACTGCACCACTCTCATAAAGTTTAATCTGACAAGCAGAAGCGTATTCACCTACTGTACCACCAGTAAGTTCTAATGCTAAAGTTGTACCTATAACAATCGCAGCAACAGAAGCGGAAACAACGCCTTCCACCTTTAATGCCAAACCACGTTGATTTACAGTACAACCTCCACCAGCAGCAGATTCAGCATTAATATGTAAAGCTGTAAACTGGCCACCAGTTTGTAGGGTCTTGACTTTAATACGATTGACAACTATATCAGCAGTAGTATCAGCATCATCAATACTTAATGCTGTTCCACCAACCTCCTGATGAATAAACCTATCAGGGGCAAGTTCTGCCAATACTAAGCCAGCAGTATCTCTATTAATAGTCTCTCTTGCAATAGCAACAGAACGACTGTCAGCACGTAAAGGATTACCAAGTTCTTGTTCGCCCGTGTTAATTGCAAGAATGGTTTGGTCAATCAAACAATTAAGGTCTGTTCTAACAGGAACAACAGCACCATTCGGTATATAAATATCAAGTGCTACTGGGCCTGTTTTTCCAACCCAACCTCCTCTTTTCACTACACCAGCAAACAAACTACAGTTATCTGCATTAGGATTCTCTACACGAATATACTTACCTTCGTTCTGAGAACCTTCTGCTGTGGTTAAACTTTCAGTTATAACACCCTCATCACTAACACTCCCACCAAACCAGTTAGTAGTAGAATTATCATAGCACACCGGCATACCTTCGTAGATTGTCGAACCACCAAAGTAATACACTCTAACCGCATGTGCACGGGGATTACCCGCAGTTAAATTATCAGCCATTATTTTACCTTTCTAAAAATAGTTATTGTTCAAACCTGTCCATCCTTATTCTCTATAGAACCTCCTTATACTATTATCCGTTATTAATCAGCGGGTGTGGCTGTTGAATTTGTCAACAGGAACCCACAGTATTTCGGGGAAGAATTACACCATATTTGATACACTAAATCCATGTACAGTTCCATAACTGTATGTCTAAGATTCGCAACCTGCTTCGTAATACGGAAATCCCAACCCCTCAGAATAACTGGATATATAAAGTTATGATTCAACCCAAGAATCGGGTCAGTACCATACACGGAAGTATTAGCGGTATCCAGCGGAGGAGTATAAACCATAGGTATACGATTGAAACCTGGTGTCCCGTAATGAGCATCAGGACGATAACCCATGTTATCATCAGCCTTAGCGTAGTAAGCATTGAGATTTTTGATAACATTATCGTTAGTATACATTGCGTAATTTACCTTCTCCATCGGTAACTTCTCAGGAATTACCGGAGGCTGGAAGTTCAACTTACGGGTGGCTGTATCAAGAATAGTCAGTAAACTATCATCAATATTACCATCATGGTCGCCAAAGTAATTCGCCCAATCAGTGTATGTGTCAGCGGCAATGCCACCCTTATCAAAAGCTGTGCCTGGGACATTACCATCATTATAGCAACCCCAATAACCATTAAACCCACCTGTCTGATTGTGAGTGCCTAAGCCTACCCACTGGAATACAGAGTACGGCCTGTTGGTATCAGTAGCAGCATTTCTACCATTAATCATGGCATCCAGTACTTCCTCTACCATATCCTTTACGCACGAATTATACTGTTGCTTCCATACATCATAAATCTGTGCAGGGGACTGATTGATGTCCTGCTCAATCAAGTTCCACATCATACCGCCAGTGGCTTTCGCCCAACCCAAGCGGTATCTCTGATTAATATTATCCTTAATCAAACTATCTTGTGCCCAAAAACCACTATGGGTCGCATTACCTTCGCTACTAAGAGTCACGTGACCCTCCAACGCCTTTCCTACAGTCTTAACATTACCTCGGAAAAAGGTATTGTAAAACTGATAGTTGGAATAAGCATAAGTAGCAAGGGGGGGATTCTTTTTACGAATATCCCATAGAGTCGCATAGGCAATATCAAGATTATCAGCAAATGTTACTTCTGCCATTTTCTATCCTTCCTAATTAAAGTCCATACTTACCTTTTACTCCCAGCTTCCTTGCGGCTTCACGAACAACCTCAGCTTGGCGTTCCTCTTCACTCTCAAATACCCTTACAGTCTCCTTACCTGAACGCTTTGCCGATAGTTTCTTTTCGTGCTTCTTCAAATCCTTTATCAAATTACGCTGTACGTCCTTCTCAAGATGTGCTCCCTTGTACCAAGTTAGAGCAATTTCCATAGCATCCTTAGCGGGTATCCCACTTTGAATAAATGGAAAAGCCTTTTCCCACACTTCCTTACGAGCAACCATAGCGGATGATGTAGGCACAAATTGACCCTTCTTAGGGCCAGCGGGGTATTTTAAGAGTTCTTCGGTTTTCCCGAATATCTTAAAGTCCTTACTTGCCTCATCAAACACTTGATTAACCGTATCAACTAAAATTGCCTCATCTTTAGCAGTTCTCTCCTTAGTAGCTTCTCCTATCTGTTTCTTAATTTCTGCAAGTTCCTTCTTAACTATAGCCAATTCTTCGTTAGTGGGTTCGTTTTTAGCAGTGCCATCGGCAGCTTCGGCTTTAACCTCTTGCTTAGCCTGGACTTTACCAGGTTCCGATTTTTCCTGCTTCTCTTCTGTAACTGATATTTCCGGTATTAATTCAAGTAATGCAGCATCATCAAGGTCAGACGCAAACTCTGTAATTTCTTCTTTCGTCCAACCTTGTTCTAAACACGCATTAGTAAACGCATCTGGTATATCCTTACCCTCTTCCTCCTCTTTAGGGTCAGGCTGTCCCAAGACCTCTCTTTGTATTTTTGCAACAACCTCTGCTCCGCTCTCTTCTTTCTCACCAGAAGAGTTAGGAACATCATCTATTTTAACATCTAAGTTTTTAGTCTCCGGTTCTTTAGTCTCTGGTTCTTTAACTTCACCCTCCAACTCCTCAGCGGGTTCGGGAGCCTCTGCAATGTATGAATTAAATTCTTTGTCACTCATTATTTGGCCTCCCTACAAAGCTCACATTTCTTTTGGGCTGGACTACGCTTAAAGTATAGATTCCCGCAGCCTAAACACCGGTGTAAGATACCATACGATTCCAACGTCTCATTAACTTGTTTAGTGACCAAATCTTTAGTCTGGGCTTCGTGGCTCTCTACTTCGGGTTTCTTCTTTTTGTGTCTATCATCTGGTGTCTTAGCCCCAGGCCATAATTTATTACACATCTCACATATATTATTCTTATCTAAAGACCCTGACTTAAATCCCTCAGAAAGGCATACTACACATTTATCTTCACTACTCATTTTCTATCTCCTTTAGTCCTCGATTGCTAATACCATATTTTCACTAATTATAACATAACCATCATCCCCTATAGTTGGGTACTCTCCCAAGTGTGGGGGCGGGGGCGGGAATATCGCAATATCTCCCACCTTAATGTTCTGTTCTATATCGGGGCCGATACTTATTACCTTACCTCTAAACCAATCATCCTCAACTGAATCAGGTAACACAACCTTTCCAAGCTGTTGACGTGTTAATTTTTCTACTAACAAACCCTTGTGTAATATTCTCATCTAACCGTCTCCTTAAAAAATTTTATTGTCTCCCCTTAAACTGTTCAACACCGAACTCTTCCATACCGCACTGTCTCATCATCCTTAATTTGTCTGCTCTATTTTTAATTAGTGGTCGATATGAATGACCAAACTTTTTCCACTCGGCTTCGGGGTGTAACTTCACCGCCGCTTTAATTTGTGTCTCTGATACTCCCATAGATGCAGAATATCTGGGCGTATCTTTATACCCTATACTAACAAACTCCCCCCTACAATTAGGGTCTTGTTCTGAATACTTTTCTACCATCTTTCCTATTAACGGGGTTTTACAAATCTTACATTGTCCGAATACCCCTCTACCTATGTGCTTAAAATACTCGTTACAATGAGAACAATGTACTACTAAAATATAAGTTGCCATTTATGCTGACCCCAAATAATTTATCGCTTCTTTTAGTATTTCTATATTATCATTAGCCAAACCTAAAAGATGATTACATTTACCGCACAAAAGACCACGTACGTTACCATTTTCGTGTGAATGGTCTATAGATAATTTTCTAACCCCGTATTGATTTGTTCCTGCTTCTTCTTTGTGGCAAATTGCACATAAGCCATTTTGTTTTTCTAATAAATTATCATAATCCTCTAATGTAATACCGTATCTCTTTACATTAAACTCTCTGGCCTTAATTTTTGCTCGTTTATTTTTACAACCTCTACACAAATGATAGTTATCTCGTTGGTAATAAACGGGCCAATTACTATCATTTAATATAGTCCTGCACTCCAAACAAATCAAATTATTATCGTGTACAGAAAATAAATGTAAACCATTCCACAGGCGGTTAGTATATAAATAGCCGTCAATACTTGCTTTTGATACACCTAACTCTTTAGCTAAATCTTCACGACTATCAAAAACTTCTTGAGTTTCAAAAATAATATAACTTGCTTTAGACACTAACTACTCCCAACCACGAGATAATCTACGGTAACCACTTCCGTACCATCTTCATTCTTTATAAATATACCATTAGTACCATCTGGTTTTATAATTCGACTCTCTCCCTCAGCAACAGATTGGTCTTGAACAAATGAAGCGTTATCAGCACAATCTGTATCAATAATAAGGTCATTTAATGTTGCTTTTATAATAACCAATTCTACCTTACTTATCCCACAGAGATTCAAAGCCTCAGCAGTATTAGTAGCTGCTTGAACTTGTCTGTTAGAAACTGCCTTTATAACTGTTCCTGTTACTGCAAACTTCTCACCAAAAACCAAACTTTCACCCAACCCACTGACTTCCGCAATTACGCTGACATCTACTGCTACTGCCATTATTTAACCTTCCTTATCCATGTCTTAGGGATTAAAATAACACCGGTGACATCATTTTTTATTGACTTGCCAATAGTATGAGCAAGTTTTACATACACTTTATCTTCACCAAGATAAAAAGCACAGGTTTTACAATATGCTTCATCAAGTACTACAGTGGCCTCATCTACAGATTTCCACCCAATTCTTTCTATAGCATCAACCCACTCAACATAAATTTTGTCCCCAAACTTCTTATGTATTTTCATTACTTCACGCCCCTCAGTCCTATCTCAGCTAATGCCTTCTGCATAGCAAGTTCTACTAATCTGGCGGGAGTTACGATACTGAAATTATCACATCCTTGCATACCACCAATGAGTATACCAACAACTTCACCATCCATATCTACGACCGGACTACCAGAGTTGCCAGGGTATGAAGCTACATCAGTCTGCATAACTAATTTAACTCCAAAAAACGGTTCACTTCGATTATGTAAACTTACTATACCTTGTGTCAACGCAATCCCGTTATTCAATCCCCAGGGATAGCCAAGTATAATAAGACCTTCCCCTATTTCAACTTTTGTATCTAAATTAAAATAAGGACGTTCCTTGCGATATTCCTTCCGTAACTGAATAAAACCAACATCACAACGACCCAGATTCTCAGCATGTACGAAGTCAGCTATCGCCTTCGTACCGTCTTGAAACATCACCTCAAATACCTCAGTGTCCTGAGTAACATGTCCAGCAGTTGCTATCAAACAAGGGGTCACAAAAAATCCTGTGCCTTGCCATTTAATTGTGTATTGATATGGGTCATCCCCCATATAATAATCATCTATCTTAGCACCAATCCATACAACGGCAGGACTTGTTTGCTTGTAGAGTTTCGGTAAATCAATAGAATAACCTTTCTCACCTTGTAACCCCCGTGGGCCTCGAAGTCCCCAAAGCCCTGTTGCTCCTGTATCGCCTTTCTCACCCTGAATACCACGAATACCAACACCAAATTCACCTTGAATACCCCGTAGTCCTTGTATACCATCTCTACCTTGAAATCCTCGTATTCCTGGTATTCCCTGTGGCCCTGGTAAAAATGAAATAGTCAGTGTATATATAGAACACATCAACCACAGTACCAATCCTATTCGTATAGCCCACTTCTTCATTTTGTTCCTCCACCAGTTCGCTTCTGTTGTTGATTCATATTAGCTGTCCTTGACGACTCAGAACTACCAAAGGTGTCATTGGCCTGGCCTGGGGATTTACTCCCTACATTTGGGCCTTTAGGTCGCTGCCCTTGTCCAAGTGGCTGCATCGCATACCCAACACCCTCAAGTTCGTGCGGTATTGCTGTTCTATAAAATTGATTGAAGTTTTCAAATCCCATATAGTCGCTGAGTATTCTTGTAACAGTAGGTACATCAAGCTCCGCACCTTGCTGTGCAGCAAACTGATATGTTGGTAATACCCACTGAGTCATAAAGCCCATAAGTTTCTGTCCCATTACTTCGGGTGAAGTTCTCTGTGCTGAGTATGGTGTAATACTAAACACAAAGTCGTAGAAGTCCCCAACTCTATCGGCAGAAGAAAATACTTTAGGCAAGTCACCTACACCTGGTATTTGATGAATTAGTGGGATATACTCAGACGGGTCTTGGAGAACTTTCCAAGCCAACTTATTTACAATACTCGTCATAAACCCTTGAAAACGAGTATTCATATTATTCACAATACGAGAGGCATTTTGAAATACCATCTGCTCTTGACCTAATGTTGGTGCTTGAGCACCACGTCCGGCAAGGACATCTGGGTTAGCCCCTGTTTTAGTAAACATTTGTTCAGCAAACATCATCCAATTATAATTCTCTGGATTTACCCCGCCAAGTGAAATCTTACTGATATTCTCGTTTGGGCTATCCGCTTCTAAAACATCGAGATTTTTGGCTGAAACAATCTTCTTAGCAAATTCCCTATTCTGCGGCGAAACCGCAATTATATCTTTTTGGCTCTCAGCCTGTTCCCTTGCAGTTCGAGCCATTGTATTCATTGTAACGTCCAAATCATGCCATGCCCACGCAGGAGGTATAGGATAGGTAGTGCCTGGAAAGAACTTATACCCCAAGAAATCATACGGAGTTCCCCCTGGCCCGTCCTCTTCAACAGTATGAAGAATCTTAGCAGCTTTACCATAAGGCATTATAGTAATAGTAATACCTTCATCATATAAATATAAATCTATGAAAGATGTATACTCTCTTAGGGATAATCTATTTATATCCCACTCCCCGCTTGAAATCTTATC
>SDBU01002388.1_pt1 | contig 25080 bp, 43 predicted proteins | sample 2277071 | NCBI WGS metagenome assembly SDBU01 (sample SAMN10397929, study PRJNA504765) | marine sediment metagenome | isolation source: marine sediment core GS08_GC12, 126 cmbsf | place: Arctic Ocean: Gakkel Ridge, Loki's castle | collected 2008
ATAGTAATAAGGAGAGGATATACTGATTTATGTTTTACAAGAAAGATAACAGATAAAACTAAGTGGAATAATGAATGGATAATATCTTGGAATCCAAATTAAAGTTATTAAATCAAAAACCCAAAATCCAAGAGGATGATGTAAAATGTGTATCTTCTGCAAAATAAAACCAATAAAAAGATTTTTCAGTTGGTATAGTAACCAGACAACTATAACCAGGATGTTCTTATTATGTTTCTCAGTTTATAACTCCTTTTTTATAAGCAGATTAATTAGGATAGTAATTACTTAGAGAGAGAAAAATGAATAATATGAAAGAAATATTTGAGAAAGCAGCTAGTGAATATAATCCTAACTATAAACAACCATTACCACCAGATAAATATAAACTTGAACAAATATTAAAAATTGTTAATGACGATAAAAAACTCAAAGATATATGTAAACAATATAAAGGATATGATAAACTTACAGAAACAGAAAGAAAGATTACTTTATCAAAGGTTAAAAAAGAAGTAATAGAAGTTATTAATTTTAAGATGGGTATTTTAAGATTCCTAAATTCTAGTAAAAATAAATGGCAGATAAAACTAGCAGATTCAAATGGAGTATGTCCAAGATGTAAAAAATATGTTAGAATTGATAAATTAACAAAAGACCATATAATACCTCAATCAAAGGGCGGTAGAAATTTAATAGAAAATATACAACCACTATGTCGTTCTTGCAATTCAAGAAAAAACAATAGACTTCCAATGAATAAAAAAATAATGGTTAATATTATTAATGAAATAGGATTAAAAAAAGGGTTTGATGTAACTAAAGTAATCTAATATGGAACAAGTAAAAAAACAAGTAAAAAAAGAGAAGTTTTACTTAATGGTATATGACCTACTTCTTAAAGGAGTCCAACCTACAGGTATCTGTTCTAAACTCAATATCTCTAAACAAAGACTGCAATACTATTTAAACTATTTAAAGAACAATGGAATAATAAAGAAACTAGGTTATGGAACTTGGGAAGTAGTAAAAAAATCCTGGTTAGGAACGATTGAAGAAAATATAGACAAACCAATAACCAATCTACATGCATTACAAATAAAATTCCCAATACTAAAAGGCAAGATATATGATAAGGATTGGCAAGTAAAGGAAAAACTAAACAACTGGATACCAAAATACAAAGAGGACCTAAGATTAGGCGGCCTAACAATAAAGAACAATAATAACAAATCTATAACAGTATTCGCTAAGGCAAGGAACATAGAAAGGCTAGAAGACGCATACAACCTTACTTTTAAGATAAAGGCATACATAACTGACTATTTCAAAAAAGAGGGGGTTATTTTAGATGTATTCAACTGCCAGGTAAAGAACATCCATCTAGAAACACAAGATAAGAAAGCAGAGGGAATGTTAAGGAACAAAGCAGATAAATTCACTTTAGATTTAAATAAGAAGTCAGAGAAGATATTCCCAATGGATAACATAAATGCAAAGTCCTGGATTGATGGGAGTCCTTTTAAATTCTCCGCAGGAACTAATGACCTGGAATGGAAAAGATGGTATTTAAGTATGCCATTTATGATTAGGGATTCAATGGAAGTTCTCAACTCAATGGCCCACAACTTGGCTTATGTTGCAGAGAACTATAAATCCCATGTTGGAATGGTTGAAGAAGGCCATAAACTATTTAAAAAGATAAACAAAAGATTAGACCAAAAGAAACTAAAGGAGTTTATTTAAGAAAAGAATGGAATACAGACAATTTTTACAACAAAAACTTATCCTAGAAGAGAAAGCAGGATTCAATTCAAAAGAACTTCCAGATAAACTATTCAATTTTCAAAAAGCAATAACTAACTGGGCAATTAAAAGAGGTAAAGCAGCAATATTCGCAGATACAGGATTAGGAAAAACAATGATGCAAACTGCATGGGCTGAACAAGTAGTAAAAGAAACAAAAAAACAAGTCTTAATAGTTGCTCCTTTATGTGTTGCAGAACAGACAGTAAAAGAATCAAAGAAGATAAACATTAAAGTAAAATATGTAAGAGAATATTCTGAAGAACCAATATTAATAACCAACTATGAAATGGTTGATTACTTTAAAGATTCAATAGAAGATAATAAATTCTCTGGAATTGTTCTTGATGAGTCCTCTATATTAAAACATCAGGATTCAAAAACAAGACAGAAGATGATAGACTTATCTCAAAACATTCCTTATAGGTTATCTTGTACAGCAACACCAAGCCCTAATGATTATATGGAATTAGGTTCACAAGCAGAGTTTTTAGGCATAATGGATTCTGTTGAAATGCTATCTATGTTTTTTACTCACGATGGAAGCGAAACTCAAAAATGGAGATTAAAAGGACACGCTAAAAATAGATTTTGGGAATGGTTAAGCAGTTGGGCAGTATATATTAAGAAACCATCTGATTTAGGATTCTCTGATGAAGGTTATAAATTACCTGAACTAAGTTGGGATAAAGTTCAACAATTAATAACAGAATTAAAGAAATTCACAGAAGTAAAAGTCAAGGATAATTTAATGAGGTTAAAGAAATGACATTTGAAAACCTAAACCAATTTGTAGAACTGCTTAGAGCAATTCAAATAAAGGATGACAACGATATATTCTTAGGAATAACAGGAAGAAAAGGGAGCGGAAAGTCATCATTAAGTATACAGATAGCAAGAAGATATGTAGAAAGATACTTTGGGGAAAAGACATTTGACTTAAAAAAATACATTGCATACAACAACGAAGATATAATGGAAAAGATACACACTCTTCCAAAGTATTCTCCTTTAGTAGGAGACGAAGCAGTAAGGTTTGCATGGTCAAGAGAATGGAACAAATCAGAGAATAAGGAACTTGCAAAGTTAGCGACACAGATAAGAACAAAGAAACTTATTTTCTTTATGAATATCCCAAAGCTGGCATGGATAGACAGCGTATACAGGGAGGGAATGTTGGACATATGGATTTGGGTGCATGCAACATTCACAGACAAAGGAAAGGAAAGCCATGCCATACTATTCGAACCAGACGACAATCAGGGAGAAGGAGACTCCTGGCATATGAAACTGCTGAGAAAATACACCAAGAACAAAAAGAACAGGATAGGAAGATTTACAGACATACAAAGAGTATACAAGATGGTAAGCAACCATCCATGCTTTGTAGATACCTTTATGTTTCCAAAACTACCGGAAGACCTATACCAAAGATACTTAGCAGTAAGAAACGAAAGAGCATTTGAAAAGACAAACCAATACATAAATCAGAAAGACACAGCAAAGGTAATGGCATATAACATAAAAGAAAGATGGACTAAGTTTCTGGAAGCAGTGCAAACAGGAAAGTTAGAGAGACCGACAAACAAATTAATATCAGATATATTATTGCATGACCCAACAAGAAACCAGGTAATAGTAACAGAACAAACATTAAGAGGATGGCTTGCAGAATTAAAGAAAGTTCTTCCAGAAAAGAAAGAAGAGCAGAAAACAATAGAATCAAAACCAGAAGTTCCTGAAATAGTAAAATCAGTAATGGAAATAAAAGAGAAGCCAGAAAAACAAGAACAACAATAGTTTAATTTTCTCCTATATTTCTTCGGATTTACCATACTAATTTATATACACTAATAATAAAGAAAGGGTTATGGTAAAGTTTCTTCTAATCGTAACAGAGAAATTTAGAAAAGGAACTGATGTAAGAACTCTTGGAACTTTTGCAACCCAGACACTTGCAGAGCAGCAGAGATCTCAAATAAAGTTTGTAGGAAAAAGAGGGCAGCCTTTTATCATACCAGAATCAGAATTACCAAGTTTTAGGCAAAAACATCTATCAGGAATATTTAAGCCCAGCTTTGATCCTATAAAAGCAGCAGCAACAGAACAAGCAAAGATAAGAAGGCAGAAAGAACAATCAAGATTTGAAAGACTAAGAACAACAGCAAAAAAATCAACAAGACAAGGAGAAATATCAAGACAAATACTAGCTTCTGAATTTGGTTTCAAAACAAAACCAGTATCAAGAGTAACAACAATAACACCAACAACATCAGAGCAGTTTCAAAGAAGTTTATTTGCACAGCAAAGATTTAAAGAAACAACACAAAAACAAGACCTAGCAGATTTACAGGCAAGAATAAAAGAATTGGGATTAGTAGGAGTTAAACAACAAGAAGTAATAAGAAGGGCCAGAGAAACAAGAAAGGCACAATTAAGAAAAGCAGGAGCAGAAGTAGTATTCAAGCCATCTGAAAAGTTATTTGCTTTAGTTCCTCCAACAGAAGAAGAAAAGAAAGAGAAAGTAATACCAAAAGAAGCAGATATTATACAGGAACTTAAAGCACAGAAAGGTTTTGTAACATTCATAGCACCAGAGAAAGAAGGTTTTAAAGAAAGAAAAAAAGAAATAAGTATATTTAAACCGATAGTGGTAAAGGAAGAAAAGAAAAGAGAACTACCATTAACTACTTTAGGCATACCTAGAAAATTCAAGCCAGAAGATTTAATTTTAGTCACACCAGTTGCAGGTCTTTCACCAGTTCCAGAGTCTAAATTTATTACTAAGACAAGACAAGAATTACTTAGATTGTTTCCCAAATCTCCAGTATTTGTTAGTACTGTGATAGGTGGGTTGGTAGCAATAAAAGAAAAACCCATTGTAAAAATTGGTCCTCCATTGTTAATAGGTGCTGGACTTACTTTACTACCAGAGCCAGTTACAACAATCGCAGGTTTGGCGTTACTAGGAATAACAGCAAAACAATTTATACAGGCCACATCAAGACAAAGACAAGTTCTAACTGGAGAACTTGTAACAGATTTACCTTTTTTCTTTCTAGGGGCAAAGACCGGGAAAGCAGCAAAAAGATTTATAACGGAAGGTTTTACAAAAATAATACCATCTTTTAGAAAAGTAGATGTAGATTTTCTAGGAGAGAAGATTATAAAAGATATACCAACAAAAGGAGGAGAATTATTAGATTTAGGATTAATCCCACCTGGGAAGGGTGGATTACGATTTGATATTAAGAGTATTGTTTCAGAAACAACAATACCATTTAAAGATAAACCTACTTTACCAAAGACTACAAAAACACAGGCAGATATATTAGAAGTTATCAAAGGAGAACCGGCAATAATCACAGGCAGTTTTGCACAATCAACCCTATTAAAAAAATCTAGAGGGTTTGCGGATATAGATATTGTTACCAAAGACATTTCAGCAGTAGCAAAAAGTATAAAGAAAAAACTGGGGGATAAAGTAATAATTGAAACCAAAAGTATTACGGACAGTCCACTAGGAAAATTTAAGATTAAAAGAATAATTGAAAGGAAAACTGGAAGGGTTTTAGCAGATATAGATCCTTTGAAGTTTGCAGAAGAAGGTTTGCTTAAAGGTAAATTTGTAGATGTGGATTTTCCTATAAGAACTATTGAAGGAGTAAGATTAGCCCCTTTAGAATCAAGATTAGCAGCAAAGCTTTCTCAATTATCAAGAGGAAAACAATTTCAAAAGGTAATTAAGGATGTTGAATTATTAACAGGGGTAAAGGATATAAAACAAAGGTTAGGTTCTCCATTAATAAGGGGGGCTTTTGGTTTCACAAGAGAAGAACAAGCTGCTTTTATAGGAAGAACAGGGCCAGTTACAACATCAGCAAGAGATTTATTCGGTATAATCTTTAGAAAGGAAGTAGAATTAAAAGAACCTGGTTTATTTGCTACACCATTTGAACTATTAACAGGCAGGGCATTGACTAGGGTATCAAGATTAGCATTAAAAGAAAGAGAAGCTACACCCTTAGACCTTTTAAGGTTAAATTTCAGATTTAAAGGAGGTAGACCTCAAATAGTAGTGTTTCCAAAACAAAAGATAGGAGAACAATTTAAGGCGTTTGGTTTTCCATCAAGCGAACTAGAAGTATTATTAAAAGCAGGAAAAATAATTAAGAAAGAAAAACAAATAGCAATTACTTTAATTGAAGGAAAGAAAGTCCCAATAATAGAGGCCAAGATAGGGGAAGCTTCAAAGAGAACCAGGGACTTATTATTAAAGAAAAAAATAGATATAGTAAAAAAAGAGAAAGTAAAAATAAGAGAAATAACAGAATTAGACTTAAAAGAAACTGAAATAAGGAAACTTACTCCAAAACAATTCGCAGAATTATTAATAAAAGAGAAAGTAATTAGTAAGGTAATAGAAAGACCTTTTTTGAGAAGAGTTAAAGGAATAGAAAAAGGAGAAATAAGATTTTCAAGTTTAGTTGAAGATATTATAGAGGCTAAAGGTAAAAAAGAGAGAGTAGTAGAAAGATTCATTGAAATAGAAAAGAGATTACCAAGACACAAAAAAGAAGTATCATTAGCACACGAATTAATTCATATACGACATCCAGAATGGTCAGAAGCAAGAGTATTAGCAGAAGAAGGAACATTTTTTGGAAAAAAACCAAAAACAATAGTAAGAGAATTTCCAATATTACTAAAGAAAAAAATAGATCTAAAAGAACAACAGGAATTAATCAGAAGATTATCTAAGGAAACCGGGTTTGATGTATCAAGCATATTAGATGTAAGGCCCATATTAAGGCCTTCAAAGTTTATACCGAAAGTAAGTGTAACAAGAAAGGTAACTAGAACAAGAGAAATTATAACAAAAGCGATTTCAAGACTTCCATTTATAGAAACAACAGGGGTTATATCAGGCCCACCATCAAGAAGACCCTCTGCTGCTGTTTCTGCTGCATTACTAGGCCCTATATCTGTATTTCCATCTATTCCACCTAGTAGGCAACCTTCCGGCCCTGTTTCTGGACTTGTTTCGGGGGTTGTATCTGGGCCTCCTTCTGGGACTGTTTCTGGACGACCTTCTAGGCCTATTTCAAGACTTCCTTCTAAACCTATATCTGTAAAACCTTCCGGCTTTATATCTGCAATACCAGATATAAAAACAGAACCGGAAAGGATAGGTAAAAAGGGCTTTGATACATTCCTACGCAGAGGAGAAAGGAGAGGGGATAAGTTTGTAAAGATTTCTGATAATAAACCACTTAATCGTGCTGTTAGAATTGGATCATCCGCAGCAGATAATTTTATTGAAGCTTCTTTTATTGTAAAACCTTCCGGCAAGAGAACTAGAAAATTTGATGTTCCTAGACCTAACTTAAAGAAATTTAGAGGTATAAAGCCAGGAAGTAAATTACCCGGCAGAACAATAATAGAACGAAAAGGCAAAAGATTAGATACATTAGGAGAGGTAAATCAAATAAGTTTCTTTAGAGAACAGGCTAAGAGAAGTAGAATTGTTAGACAAATACAGAGAAGGAAAGCAACACCAAGAAGAATATCAATACAACCAACACCTAAAGGAGTAATGAGATTTTTATAATGGAAACTAAACATATTAATCATAAAAGAGTATGGTTAGCAATTATTGTAGGTAGCTTAATGATGTTACTATATTATTACAATTTAAATATAAATAATTTAGCTACTATGCAGATTGTTATGGGTGAAATGATAATTAGTTTTCCATTTCTAATTATTGGTGCTTATACTGCAGGATTCATAATTAAATATATAACACAAATAAAACAAAAAACTAGGGGGTAACATAAAAATGTTTAAAATAATAGAAAAAATAATGGAAAAGATTGGATATATTTTATTGAAAGACTACAAACCACAAGAAAAAGAAAGATATGAATTTCAAAACTATTATTTGATAGTTAAACCAAAAATAATGGAGGCAACATAAAATGCCAAAAAGAAAACTAATACCAAAAAATCAATTAACACCAAGAGAATTAATAATAAGAAACGATATGTTAGCGGCACAAAGAGTTAGAAAAATAAACAAAAACTTTGATTTAGCAACAAAAAAAATAACAAGGAGGTTAAACTAAAATGGCAAAACTAAAAAGAAGAAAAATAGTATCTAGATTCGGACCAAGAACTTCTGCAAGAGTTTCAGTCAGAAGATTCAGGAAAAGAGTAGCAAGAAGAAGAAGGTAAAATGCCTTTATTCAAAGTAAGACAAAAAGGAGAAAGAAGATTTATGCCAATTATGGCAAACAACAGAATAGAAGCAGCTATAAAATTCAGGCATCTTATAGAAAGCAGGAAGATGATTGCTATACAAAACAGCTCAAGAACAGCAAAAAAATTATTCGGAGGAAAGTAACAATGGCAATACCAATACCAATAGAACCAATAAAATATGGGCTTTTATTTATAATTTTTATTGTAGTAGCAGCAAAGTCATACCAGGTAGTTATGCAAATAATTAAAAAACATAGAAAGCATGACGAATTAGATTTTTAACAATGAAAAAGAAAGCAAAAGGCAAACGCCAAAAACAGAAAGGAAACAAATGGAAAAAAACTGGAGGAAAACAAAATGGGAAAATTACTTGAACGATTAAGAAGAGGTAGGGAAAAACTAAAGACAAGAGTATCTGCATTCAGGGAAAAGAGAGAAATAAAAAGAGCAATAGCAGTGCAGAAATTCGAACAAAGAAAGAAAGAAAAAGAAACAGAATTTGAAGAAAAGGCAGAAAAAATAATCAAAAAACAAAAAAGGATAGCAGAAGTAAGGGAATCACAGCTAAGAAGAGAAAGAGCAGAATCAAGAATACTACAGGCAAGAGCAACAAAGTTCAGGTCACAAAGGGTGATAATAGGAAAAGGAATAAATTTAAGGATTGGTGGACCAATAATACAACCAAGAAAAGCAATGGCAATACCAATAAAAAAGAAGAAAAAGATAAAACTAAGACCAATACAGCAACCAACACCGGGTCTTGGAAGGTTCAGGGTAATATGAGAAAGAAAAAATCGCAAGTACAACTAATGGTATGGCTTTTCGCACTATTGTTTTTATTTTTGATTAGCTTAGTCTATTTAATTATGACAAAACCATACATAATGGTAAGGGATAAGTTTGAAGCCAACTTTACCGGCACAGAATTTGAGGACACATTCAATAAGATAGATACTTATTGGAAAGTATGGCCCATACTATTGATTACAAGCATAGTAATATGGGCGTTTGTTCAAGTGACCCGGACAACTTCAAACATACCAAGAATATGAAATTTAAACTATTATTAATCCCTGTAATGATTGTATTATTCTCATTTATAGTCTTGGCAGATATAACAGACCAAGAGAATAATATTGTTTATTGCACAGATGCAGCAGATGATTTCACAGCAGATATAACAAACGGAACTGACTTTGACGGAACTGCACACACAGGAGCAGTAATAACTTCAACAAACTGCAAGATTGGCGATTGTTGGAGTTTCGATGGAAGTTCTGATGTTGAACTTCCTAACACTCCTTTAAGTGGAACTCAGGGAACTGTAAGCCTTTGGTATCGTGCTCCAACAGCAACAGCTTGGGATTGGTTTATAGGAAATGAAGCTGGAACATTTAGTGGTGGCAGGTTTGCAAAAACAAATGCAGATAAATTAAATTTTGATTGGGGAAATGCGGGTGATACTGCTTTTACAATATTCTTAGACCAACAAGGAAGTTCATTGCCAAATGATGCAATACATCATATGATTTATAGATGGAACACATCAGGGTCAGGACAGGCACAGATATTTAAAGACGGAACACTTGTCATAACAGATACATCAGTTGCTAACTTAAAAGTTGGAATAACTACTGGTTTCTTTTTTGGCGATTCTGATGGTGCAGGTGGTGCTGATGCTCTTTTAGGAACAATGGATGAAATAAAGATTTATAATATATCCTTAGGCGACGAGGACATTAAAGAATTAAACGGAACTGTTGGAGTTGGAGAAGGTTTAACCTGTTCGGATATCGAAGCAGGACCACCAATAACATTACAGGAGTTTACATTGACTGCAAGAGATACTTACGATAGTACAGCAATAACAAATATAACAATAAGCATATCAAACAATAGTTTCTCATTTAATGATAGTACAGTTAATGGAACATTGATAATAAATAACCAATCAATTCCATCTTTCAACAAATTATATACAATAACATTCGGAAGCAATGATACAGGAGGATATTTCAACAATACCTTTTTAAATATCAACATATCAAATGCAGGAAGTTTTCAAGGTACATTATTTCAGTCAGTATTAAGATTAATAGCTTTAGATGCACTAAATAACGAAACTATATCTGATTTTTCAGCAAGAACAAATAACAGTTTTGATAATACAACAACCGGAGAACTTTTAATCCTAATTAAAGATGGAACTTTTCAATTAAATGTAACTGCTCTTAGTTTTGACAAACTAGTTACAAGTTTTAGCATAAACGCATTGGAAAATAAATCATTAAATGTAAGTATGGGTTCTATATTCACTTTCAAGCTGATAAGGGAAGAAACAAACACCCCATTTGAATTTGCCAACACAAACGAAACAAAATTAAGTATATTCTGTCCAAATCAAACAATAACATTAATATTTAACGAATCAAATAATATATCACAAATAATAAACTGCCAATTTACATTAATGCAGATAGTAGTTGATTATGGGGTATTAGGAAGCTATTTTAGGACATTAATACCTCCATTTTCACAGAAAAATGTATCATTCTTCCTCATAGATTTAATAAATGGAGATACAGCTATACAAAAAGTAATAAAACTGCTTGATTTAACAGGTGAATTTGCCGATAGCATACTGACAGCAGAAAGGTCTATAGGAGGTATAACAGAAAAAATTATAGAACAGAGATTTGATATATCCTCACAGGTAAATTTATTCTTAGTTAAGGATGCACTATATACTTTAAGCATAGAAAATTCAAATGAGGATATAATTCTTGGAAATTTAATACCAACAGAAGCAGGAGAGCAGACAATAACACTACCTAAGATAGATTTTGTTCCACAGGAGACTACATTAGGGGGAAATGTATCATGGTCATATACATTCAATATAACAAGCAATATATTAAGATTGCAGTATAATGATGCCACAAGTAGAACAACAGTGGTTAGATTCACAGTTTTCAATGCCACAGATACAGCAAATATGAATCAATTATTTAGTGGACAATCAGAAAATAATGCGTCAGTAACAATAACTTTTAACCAGGCATTTGCTAATACAACTTATGCAACAGTATTGTTTGTAAAACATCCAGATTTCACAAATTTTACAGAAAAAAAGATGTTCTACCAGTTCAAAGGTTCAGGAGGAATAGATTTAAAGGGATGGACACCAATAGAGCAGACAGAAATAAAGAATTGGGTAGCATGGATATTCTTGGCAATATTAGGTATGCTTTTCAGCAGAAGATACACTGGAATAGGTATGACACTAGTAGTAATATTTTTATGGATATTCCGTAAATGGAATTGGATTGAAAATGTTTCTGATTTAGTATTTGGTTTTGTAGCACTATTAGCAGTAGTAGGATATATTGTAGATGCAATGAGGAAAAACTAAGATGAGATTATTTGTACTGGCAATGATATTATTTTTATTGAACTTATCAGTTGTACTAGTAGACACTTTAGGAATTTTTAATGTGAATTATGTTACACAAGCAAGCTGGAGAGATGATGTAAAAGATATAGAAGGAAAGAAATTTGACCCGGACATAAGTGCGGATGTAAGCACATCTTTTGGATTTGGAGATTTTGTTTCTGGATTCAATAATTTTATAGATATGGTATTCAGGATAGTAAATTTAGGAGAAACAGTAAGATTATTTGGAGTTGATAAAAAAATAGCAGATACTTTTGGATTAGCAGGAATAATAATATATGCTCTGGGTTTAGCACAATTTATTGCAAATAGGAGTGGTAAAGGTATGCAGTAAAATGGTATTTAAATATACAATAGACCAAAAAATAATATTGGAGTTTACCTAAAATGTCAAGTGCAATACACCTACTAAATGAGTCTTTCGACTTATTATTAAATGGTTCTGTAGTAGAGGCAGCAGTAAGCACTTATGAAATATCAATGACTTTCGGAGGAATTAACTGGCTATGGCCCTTTATTTTCATAATGACATTGATAGTAGTAGCAATAAAAACAGAAAATCCAACAATGGTGGCAATATACGCCATATTAGGAAATGTTGCACTAGCTTCTAGACTGCCACAGCTTACTAATGTTATATTTATTCCAATACTAATCTTCTCAGTATTAATATGGTTGTATTCAATATTTGTAAGTCCTAAGATTGAATAGGAGAAAATATTCTCCTCAAAGTGTGTATTTCTTCGGATTTACCATACTAATTTATATACACTGCATGCAATTAAAGCCTACTATGAGAAATCTAATAGAGGGTATACCTCTTCGAATGGGTAAGAAGGCTCAAGCAATCGGTATCCGGGAGCTTGTGACAACTCTAGCAGTTGCTGGAATCTTATTCATTGTTGGAGTGCTGATATTCTCTAAGGTGGATGCCTCAATAGATACAAGCAGCTTTACTGCTGCTCAAAACTCCACAGTTGATACAATCCGAACAACTGTTTTGGACAGTTTTGAGTTGGGAGTAATCAGCTTGATTGTATTGGCGGCAGTAGTAATACTTGCAGTTTTGTTCACACTGGGTAGCCAGTGAGGATTGGACTCAGTATGAAGTAGGCTGTAAGGGTTGCCTCAAATACCCTTTATTTTTTTAACGAAAGAAAATGTTTTCAAAAAAGGCACAAACCGACATAAGAGAAATGCTTATTACCATAGTTGTAGCAGGCATATTATTCATAGTTGGACTTTTGATATTCGCAAATGTTTCTAAAACAACTGAATCAATATTAGATCCAACTACATTAACACAAATTAATGAAACTATAAATGAAACTTTTTTAGGTGCAAGTGACAATTCTACATTACTTTTAAATCTTGGATTCATTGAAAACTCTGAGACTGTTGCAAATGCCACAGACCAATCAAAAATATTAGTTAGGAATACAGACTATACAATAACACTAACCGGTGCTAGTGGTGATTTATCAACAACAGCAAATTTTACATTTATACAACCTGGTGCAAATGCCTCCTATAACATAACAGAAGTTAAGGCAACTTACGACTATAATACTCAAAGTGCAGCACAGGCATCAGTAAATAATCTGGAAACAACTGTACTGGATTCATTCTCATTAGGAGTAATCAGCTTGATTGTCTTAGCGGCAGTAGTAATACTTGGAGTGCTATTTAGGTTATCAACAGGGTAAAGTTTATATACTACTCAATCTTAGGAACTATTTATGATAGAAAGTGTCTATATTACCTTAATCATTCTTGCATTCATAATGTTGCCTATTTCTTTCTTTATTAGAACAGAACAGGGTAAATTTGGACAGCAAATAATTCTTTTGGCAATAGCAGCTATATTATTTGGAGGATTGGCTGCAGCTTCTTTCAATGTGGAGATATTCACATGCACAGCTACAACATGCGTAAAAGATTCATTTATATTTGAAGACAACGCATGGATTTTCGGATTCTTTGCATTAGTTTCAGGAGTCTTAATATTAGTCAAGAGCTTTGATGCCTTTTACTTTACAAGAAACAGAACATGAACAAAAAAATTATAATCTATCTGTTAGTTTTGATTGTATTAGTTTTAACTGCCTCTGCTGGATTTCTTTCAACTACTATCAGATTCAACCCTTCCGGATGGGAGAATAATGGAAGCACAATAAGAACTTTGAATGACAACCCAATAGATATTTTAGGTAATGTTTCAATAGGAGGGGGTTTTGATGCAGGTGGAATAGATTTGACTACTTTAGGAGACATACTCTTAGCAGGAGACATACTAATTCAAGGAGATATTCTAACAATAATGGATCAAGAGATTAATGGCTCTTTCTTACCAACAGAAGATAATAAATATAATTTAGGAAGTGTAATAAAAAGATGGAAAGACTTCTATTTGTCAGGAAATCTATTAGGAGGAAACTTTATAGGAGGCACAGTAAATGCAACTTATGGAAACTTTTCTAAATCTGTTGAAATTATTGGAAATCTAAATATGAATTCTCATAATATAACTGAAATAAATCAATTAATAGCACCAGACGGCTCTGCAATTAGATTCTCTGGTCCAGAACCTTTTACTGGAATGGATATAGCTATTAATATTATGTCCAATCAAGAACTTCCTGCTGGGGAAATATCTCATGCTTTTACAGATTTACCTGGAGAAAAAATACTTAGAACATGGCAAGTGGGATTTCCTGATGCAGGAGGATTTATGAGAAATTCTCAGATTATTTCAAGCGATTTTGGAATAACCAATGCAACAAAACTTTCAAGATGTTCTGAAATGGCAAAACAGCAAGGTATTGATTTAGATGGAGTTGGATGTAATACTTCTTCTCTTGGAGCATCTCTTTTTGTAGAAGGAAGCATTAGATTAGGTCATAAATTAGCTATAGGTGGAGGGAATAAAACAAGTTATGGGATAGTTCATCAGGGCTTTGCAGATTTCAATATGGAAGGAAGTAATTTTAATATTTTTAATGGAAGTTTGCATCCTTTTACCCCAAGAATAGAAGAAATAGGAATAGCAACAGGAGGATTAGTAACTATGATAGATGAGGATTTTGAAGATGATTCTATAAATCCTTTTCAAAAAAGAGAACAAATAGGTTCTGATTTTGATAATTGGGATATTGATTTGGACCCAGACTTTTGTTTTGACGGAATTTGTGCAAGAGCAAGAGGAGGAGATAGTAGGCATCCAAGAATAATGGAACATAATGTTTCAACTACTGACAGAAATAAATTAAATATTTCTTTTTGGATAGGAGCAAAAAACATAGATACAATAGATAATCTTTCTGTTCAGATAATAGATGGGGCTAATAGTGTTATGGTTTATAATTTCACAGGAACAGGAGCAGGAAGCAATGATGATATTTCTCCACCAGAATTAGTTACAGCTTTGATTCCTTCAAGTTTTGATGATAAAGGAAAAATATCAATTAGGTTTAATATGAGTGCTAATGTAGGTGGAACTGGAGGAAGCAGAGAAGAATTTTGGGTGGATAATGTTATACTAAGCGGGACTGCCACAGCTTCTACAAGACAGAACGTAACAAGAAGGGATACTATTATTCTTTTAGGCAATGGAAACCAGAGAATTTTTTGGAATGATTCAAGCAAAGTATTGGAACTTCCACCAAATGTAACAATAATATCAGAGACAATTCAGGATTTGATAGTATCTGGAACGCTTAGTTTAGGAGATGATACAATATCTGATTTTGATGATTTAAGTGTAAATAATACAAATGTAAATCTTTCTTCTTTAGTCTATGCAAATGGACCAGTTCCTTGCCCAGTAAACACAGCAATGATTTACACAAATGGAACTACAAGCATCTGTTCATCTAATATAACTAAATGGCATGAGATTGGAAGTGCTTTAGTTTATACTGGTGGTAATGTAGGCATTGGGACTACAACGCCATTACAGAAATTAGTAGTTATAGGAACAGTAAACATAACTGATTCTCTGAATGTAACTAATAACATAGAATCTGGCGGATTCTTTATAGGTGATGGAAGTTTATTAACTGGAATAACTTCTTCTACTTCTGTCTGGAATAGTTCTGGAAGTAATGTTTATTTGAATGATAGTACTGGACGTTTGGGAATTGGAAAAATACCAATAGTAGAATTAGATGTTGTAGGAAACCAAATTTTGACAGGGGATTTAACCTTAGGAGATGCTACTGGAGACCAAATTTTAGCAATAGATGGTGATAGCCAAAATCCTACATACGCTTTTGCGGATGATGTAAAAACAGGAATGTATAGTGGAGCAGGGAATAGAGTAACTTTTGTAAGTTTTGGTGCAAAAAAATTCGAGGTTTATGCAAATGGAATATTAGTGCCTGTTGGTGCTGAAAACGTTCCAAGTATTGGTGGTTTGGATGATACTGACACAGGACTCGCATGGGGAAATCCAGCAAATTCTTTAATGATAACTGTAAATAATCAAGAATATTATATTGCAGATGGTACAGGAGCACAAAAGATTTCAATTTACAATGAAGATGGTGATGATATAGACTTCCGAGTAGAAACAAATAACGAAGAAAATATGTTTTTTATTGACGGTGGAAATGATAGAATAGGAATAGGAACAAACTTGCCATTGTTTCCTTTGGATGTACAAAAGAATGTAAGTGGAATAAGTATATATGCTTCTGGCAACATTTCTGCAACAGACTACATTACAAGAACAAATGTATATGATAAAAATAAAGGCAAGGCATTGGATTACATTAAAGATACAAATGATTTAACAACATTGGGAAAAATAGACCACAAGAAATTTTATGGATATGTAACATACGATAAAATGGATTTATCAAGACCAGTAATAATTTTAAAAAGTTATACTGAATACAATGAAACATCAAAAAAGAACGTAACAATCTTTTACAATGAAACATCTTATCCTTATACAAAAAAAGAATCAGGTGTTAGTTTAGGCAAAGAAGTCAGTATGCTAAGACAATCAGTTTATGAATTAAAGACAGAACTTTGTATTTATAAAGTATATAGTTGGTGTTAAAATGAAAAAACTAATATTATTTTTATTGATTGGAATAATGCTAGTAAGCATAGCAAGTTCAGAGTTAAGTTCAAAAGAAAAGCCAACATTAACAAAAGATTTAGAACAAAAAGCAATAGAGAAAGAAAACAAGACTAAACTAATAAATACTTACGGAAAAACATTCACAGAAGTAAAGTCATTCAACAGTTACAAACAATACAAAGACATAACTATTATAAACGTAACAATAAAACAAGGAAAGACAGAAAGCTACGCAAGAATAATAACAAACACCCATAAATTTGAGGAGGTATTAAAATGGCAGTAGACTTTATGGAAAATGCACAACCAACAGAACAGCCATATCTTCCACCAGTAGACCCTTATATGCAAATGCAGGCACAGAACTTACTTACACAAAAAGATTTCTTAGAGGTATTAAAGCATTATACAGAAGATGAAACAATCCCAAAACATATAACAACTTCCAAATGGGCTATATTCGGAAAGGGACTGCCACTAACATTCCTGGAAGAAAGCGATTTGCCAACAATAGACATATTCAACAACATTCTAAGAATTGATACTTTAATGAGTCAGCCTGCACACAAACTAACTTTCGAACATTCACAGCAGATGGATCAGACACAGCTTTATTTCTTCCTGCAGGCAAAGAGGGCAATAGGAACACATGAAGGAAAAATAAATGAAAGAACACTGCAAGTAACTCAAATAGCACAATCAATAAACACTCAGGCAATATCAGGCCAGCAAAAGTCTGGGAATATGATGGCCAAATTAAGAGCAATGTTTTAAAACGAGGTGAGATAAATTGGACGCAAGTGCATGTTTAGACGCAGGAAAATGTTTAGTTATAACTAACAACCAATACTATATTTTTATTGCAATTTTTATTATTGCCGCATTGTTATTGGTAATTATATTATTGACTGGATTTTTCACACCAGCTTTAATCTTTCTAAAAGCTAAGTTTTCTAAAGGTTCTCTTATATATTCTGTAAACAGGGGGCAGATTGGAGAGTTCTTAATAGCAACAAGCAAGTTTCAGGGTATAGCGGATGTAAAGAAAGTAGGGCCATTCATAATAACAGAGAACAGCCATACAATAGAGAAGAAAAGCAAGACTCCTTTTTATTTTGCATTCGGAGAATTTGCATCAACATTGCCATTAGGCTTTGCAGCATTGATACAAAAACTAAGGGAGAAAAAACAAAAGATAACAAACATAGATGACCTGGCAAAATTAGCAGGAATGGAGTTTGATGACAATTCAAAACTATGGGAATCAGATAACAAGAAAGTAACACCAGAACAATTAGAAACCCTTAACGAAGAGATAAGGCCATACCAGACAATAAAGCTGCATGACTTGGCTTATATGTTTCCATTTAATATAACACCGGCATTGATAGAGAGCAAGATACAGCACATGATTGGATTAAAGCAGCAGATGTTCAATAAAATGACTCCTCAGTTTGTGATGATGTTTATCATGATATTGATGGGAGCAACCTTAGCAGCAGTAATAGCATTTAAATTCCTAAAGACAGGAGACACGACAGGAACAACAGAAACAAGAACAATAATAGAAAGAATTGTTCTAACAAGCGGGGTGCAGAATCTGACAGGATAAAATGCCGGACTTATCAAGACAGGAAATAGAAAGCCATAGCTCACAATTAACAAACCTAAGGATTTCAAACCTGGCAAGAATGTTATGTGTAGCTGAAATGGAAGCAAACAACGCAATACCTCCAACAATACAGCATGCAATAGCATACCATTCTGCACTACTGACATTTTATTTCGAAACATCAGAAGCCTACGACACAAACATAAACAAAGATTACAGAATCGAGATAGAAAAATGCGTAAAATTAGGGGAAAGCCTAGCAATAGTTCTTAAAACAAATCCAAAGGTTCAGCAATTAACAACAGAACTTATGATACAGAACTGCAAGGCATGGAGACATTTAATGCACAAGGGAATGCAGAATCTAAAATACTGGTTCAGGATGGGAAAGCATGACCCAAGAGGTATAGGGGAGATATTAAAACTATTCGACCAACAGAAACCTGCACAAGAAGGAGAGGGAGATGAAAAATTATGAAACCAGAACCAGACAGAAAACCTACGGTTTTCTCAGGTTCAGCTAAAGCTGAACCATTAAAGGATAAAAGTATTATAAGTTGGAGATATGGTGGAACTTTATATTACAAAAAAGACATCCTTTCAGCAGTTGACTGGTTGATTAATGAATTACCTAAATGTACTTGTGGTACTTCAGAAGGTATTACACAATGTCAGTGTAAGTCTTGTTATATGAAAGGTAAAATACACAAAGCATTTCAAGACGTGATGAAGAAATGAAATACCTAAACATAGTAAACAACTTTGAACAGAATCTAAAAAACAATCCACAATTAATGCTAAGCTCAGTATATGCTTATGTAAAGATAATAAAGGAACTTACAAACAAATACGGAATAGACCCATCAGTAGAGCAGCTTAACGAGTTCATATCTTACAAGTGCAAAATGAGGCAGGCATCAATAGTACAGGCTTCAATAAAGCATTATATAAAATTCAGATGGAGAAACTGGACAAGCATACAGGAACAATTAGTAAAGGCAAAGCCAAGACCAATAGCAAAGAAAAAAACTTTCCTGACAAAATCACAATCAATAGATATAATAAACTCAATAAACAATGAGGATCATAAGCTAATCGCAAAGATACAATACTTTACAGGAGCAAGGGTAAGCGAAGTTATTTCAATAAAGAAAAAAAGTATGATTCACGAAAAAGAATACAAGAGGATAAGAATAAACATAGTGGGAAAGGGAGACAAAATAAATCCAATATATCTTACTGATAATATCCTGCTGGATATGCAGCCATGTCTTTTAAGGGAAGGAGTATATCTGTTTTTAAAGGATCAGAAAAACATATTAACAGAAGAGCAGTTAATAAAGAAAACAGGAACTTATTACAAAAGATACTACGAAAGCATTAAAGAAGCTGCAAAAGAATGCAATTTAAATATGTCCACTCATGACTGGAGAAGAAGTTTCTCTCAATCATTAAGAGATGCAAAGGTAGACATCTACGATATAAAGAAAGCACTAAGGCATGAAAGAATTGAAACAACTGAGAGATACTTTAAAGATGAACCAGAAAAAATTGCAAAAACAATGCTTACCCACCAGCAAGGATTTTAACCCAGTAAAAACAAAGAGACTGGGCAATAAAAGAATATATGAGACTTCAAATAAGAATGGTGGAATACTGACATTGATAATAAAGAAACCAATATCAAAACTAGCACAGAAAATAAGAAATATGATGTTTATGAAAGAAAGAAGATGAAATATAAAATTGTAGAAGTGGAATGGTTTGATGCACAAAGTGGATTTGGTAATTCTGAATCTATAGAAGAATTGATTAAAGATTGGACACCATTACATTCATTTTCGGTAGGATATTTATTATATGAATGTAAGAAATATGTTATTTTAGGGTTTATGCTTTTTGGAGAAGATATGGTAAAACATAATCAATTAATTCCAAAAGGAATGATTAAGAAAATAAAAATAATTAGGAGATGAGAATAATGGAAAAGAAAAAAAAGTTTATAGATTTTATGCAACCTGATGAAAATTACAAAGTAAGGTTAGCAAATAGCATAATCAATGGGTTATTTATGATTGTTATTATAATTGCAATGTGGTGGTTTATGACTATCATGATACAACCAAAACCATTTACATTAGAAGGTGAATGTGATACTGGACATATTGGTATTGATTATAGAAGTGATTTTTATACAGACTCAAACTTCACAACAGAATATATACCAAAATCTTTTAATTTAAAAGATGTTGATAATATAAAATGTAAGTATAAAATAAGTGGTAGTTTAACCCCACAATTATTAGGTAACATATTAAAATGAATCCATTAAAAATATTTGAATACGACCCATTGGACAGGACAAATTTATCCTTTCCTGCAAAAGTATTGGTGTGGTTCATAGAATACATAGCAAGAATACTGGGAGCAATATACCTTTCAATATCATTATTATTAGTAAGTATATGGCCTAGAAGAAGTGCAAGTAAAACATTTTTCAGGATGATTGGAAGTGTTGCAGATATGTACCGAATGAAATGGATGCCAGATGAATTTAATTTTAATGAGGCAAAAAACAATGGAACAAAAACAATGGACAAAGGAAATGAGCAAAAAGTTTCTGGATTGGAGAGTAAAAAATAATTACTCAGGGCTTATAAGCGTTCCAGAAGTATGCCACTTCCTGCAGGAAGCTATTTTAGAAACAAAAGAAGTAATGAAAAATGACAAATCCTGAATTACAACTAATTACAAAGAACGGAGAATACAGAAAGATTTACAAAAAGATAATTGCAATAAGGCAAAGAATAACAGCAGAAAATAAGAAACTGCTTAATGAAGGAAAGAGGCACGAATACCAGTCCAACTGCAATGTATTAAGGGGAATGGGTTTAGTTATTGAGAAGCTGCCAAAAGCATAACCTTTAATCAATTCTTAAAACTTTTAATCACAAAAACGAAAGTATTAAATACTATTACTATTATTACTATTATTATGAACAAATGTAAACTATGCGGACACGAATGGGAAGAAAGAATAGACAAGCCATTATGCTGTCCTAAATGCAAAAGATACGATTGGGATAAGGAAGACAAAAAATGATGCCTAAAGATTACTGGAGAAACCAACACAAAAAAGTAAAAGAAAAAATATTCAAACATTTCAATAACGAATGCAAAGAATGTAAATCAAAAGAAAAATTGCATATACATCATTTAAAATATTTTGTAGAACCAAAAGAACTATTAAAAAACAGCAATAGGATATTATTTATTTCAAAAAATAACACCAAGAATATTTCAATCATTATTATTACATAAAAGCCAATCAATAACAAAAATATCAAAATATACAAATACAACTTATAGTCATATGACTAAATTAATTAGTAGTTTTGAACAAGAAGGTTTAGTAATTTGTAAAAAAATTGGTAGAGTAAAATTAATTTCATTAACATTTTCAGGAAACGAAATAGCACAACATTTAAACATAATTCATAGTTTAATTAAAGAAATAGAAAATAATCAATAATGAAATAATGAAGGCAAGATAAAAATGGATGATTCAATTAAATGGTTAATAGCTTTATGTGTGGTTGCAATAGGTATGATGTTTGTTGGTGAATGGACATTTCAATTTGATGATAGAGGAGAAATAGGAGAACTAGCCCAATCCATCTGCGACCAAGAATACAATATGGACTATGACAGCTATGATGATGGAGAAATAACTTGCAAGCCAAAAGTAATAACAGAGCAGGAACAATATGATGGAATTGTTATTAACATTAAGGAGGTGAGATAAGATGGATATGGAAGATAATTTTTTTGGAATTATAATTGTAATAATTGGTATTGCTTTTGTATGGACATTGAATTATGGTGGAATGCAGATTAATGAAATAAAACAAGAACTAGGAGGTTCAATCTGCGACCAGGAATACAATATGGATTATGAAAGTTATAGTGATGGAGAGTTAAGCTGCAAACCAAAAGAAGTAAAGGAAACAATACCTTATGATGGAATCAAAATAAACATTAAGGAGGCAAGATAAAAATGAACGGATGGATAATATTTTTTATTGTGTTTGTGATACTTGAAGGAAGTTTGATTACTATACTAATTCATAATTGGGATAAACCAGATATTGCTTGTCAAGAGTTAGGATTTGAAAAAGCCCAATATATAAGCTCTATGAGTTATTGTGAAGATAAAGAAAGTAATTTACATTATGTGAAAATAGATTGTAAACATTGGTATTGGCAAGATTGCACAGCAAAAACAATATCAATCGGAGATGTAAGGGTAAGATAAAGGAGGCAAGATAAAAATGAAACAAAAAAGAATTATAGAAGAAACACATCATCATTGGCACATAGATATGATGATAAGAGAATTGTTTAGATTAATGATATGGTTAATAGTGGTAGTGAATATAATTGCATTAATAGTTAATCAATCAAATAAAGACCAAATAATATATAGTGATTGTCTTGATGCTTGTGTTGCAAAACCATTCTATTGGAATCAACAACCAGAAGTTGTCAATGCAGGAGATAGAGTTGAGTGTATCAGAGTGTGTAACTCTTTTCATTATAGTTTAACAAGACCCTAATGAAAGCATAGTAGTAGAGATACAATGAACCTAACCAAACACATAACAGAAAAAAGACTATTATATACTTTAATAGGATTACTTTTGTTATCAACATTCCTGGACATCTATACAGCATTTACTAGCCCAATGTTTGAAATAGCAGAAACAAATCCAATCTATGTACTTACCGGAAGCAAATTACCTTTACTGATAATCACATTTATAATTACTGCATGGATCATAAAGAACATAAACTCCAGCCTTTCATTGTTAAAAATATTTTCATTTTCATTGATAACCATTTATTTAGTATTGGGGCATTCAGTAGGAGTATACAGCAACACACTGGCAACAGAAAGATATGAAGCAACAGAATATACTGAAACAGAAAGACAACAAATAAGATTAGAAATAATAGAAGAATATACTACAGATTTTGACCAAAAAGAAAAATTAATAAGTTATTCAATAGTAGTGGGTCTTGTAATAATATTGCCTTACTTTCTTTCATTCACTGCATTTGCAATAACAATATTCTTTTACAATAAAAGAAAGTCAAAGAGAGAAAAGATAATGAATAATATTTATAAACTATTTAATGAGTTAAAATGAAGAAAACATTAATTATTGGAATTATTTTAGGATTGTTGTTTATAACTGGTTGCGTAGACAACATTTCATCAGTACAACATTGTGAATCATTAGGTCTGCAATATACTGGCAAGATATTCGGATGCGATATTGAATGTATTAACACTACAACAGGCCAGAAGTTTATTTATGATGGAGAATGCAAGTTAGTTAGAAGATAAACCCAAATGAAACACTCCCAAATACATAGTCACTTCGTTCGTAGGTTTTCGCTACGTTCAAACAATCCGACTAAAGTCGGGGGTATCTAAAAGATGGAAACAATTAAGCTAACGGATGGAAAAGAGTTAAATCCAATAGGTATCAGCAGTTTTTGTGGTGAACATATAGTTTATACTTACAAACACCATTATAATAATCGTTCATCAGCAAATAGATTTATTGATTCCGCTTTTGTAAGATATTGTAAAGGGGGAAAAACAGCTATAATACAAAGAATGGATTGTAGTGGACATTCAAGAGTTCCTATTGAACAAATTTATAGAGAGGTGAAGCCAAATTCCTCACACAGCTAAAGTAGTGTGTATCCTTTGGCACGAATTATGAAAAAAACATTAATATTATTAGAAACAATTTTTTTTACTTTATTAATAATAATTCCATTTGTTTATTATGTGGTAGGAACTATAAACGAATATAAGTTTGTAATGTTCTTAATGGATAATCCTATAATATATTTTACTTTTGGTATGGGGTGGGTAATAGTAGTAGTAATGTCTATGCGTTTATACCAGTTATCAAATCTATGTAAATTATACAAACAACGAATGTAAACCAAAATGAACAAACCAATATTAGCATTAATAATCCTAACCCTACTTTTGATAAGTGGGTGTAATTCAAGTTATAAAGATTGTAGTCAAAGTTGCTATTGGGATTTTAAAGATGAACCTAAATTTAAATATAATTCCAGTTGTGATGATAGAACTATTATAGAGGTGATTAATGGTACTGAATCTAACTATGTTGATTGTAAGAAGATAGATTATGATGAAGTAGATAGATTTTGTTTTAACGAATGCAAACCAAAATGACTAACATACAGCTATTCATAGATGGAGAAAAGAAACTAGAAAAAGAACTGGAATTTATAGAACCAGAACAAATAATAAAAACATTCGATATGATACTGGATTACGCAAAGCTGCATAAAGGCAATAAGATTAAGATGCTCAAGGGCCTGCAGGGATTGAGATGAACAAACAAACACTATTAAAAGTAGTACCTTACATCATTATAATTGTAAGTATAGTTTTCATTATATATGCCACATCAACATTACAGAACGTAGAGAACCAATGCAACACACAACTAAAGGAAAGGTACGAATACTTTAAAGATAACGCATGCAGCTATTGCTCAGAAGAATTAAATGGGGACTCAATAAGCAACATTACAATAGATCTTCCAGGTTGGATAGATTAAACCCCACTCTTTCTTTTAACCCCACTAGAATCAAGTTTAAATGCCTTCAAACACCAACTATACAACCCTTTCTGGTGAGTTTGAAACAATCTATAAGTTTAAACAAACATCAGGAGAAAATACTCATTTCCTCCTAGAACTATGGTTTTAGATTTTCAAAAGGAACACTATTAAAGTATAT
>SDBU01002389.1_pt1 | contig 25074 bp, 19 predicted proteins | sample 2277071 | NCBI WGS metagenome assembly SDBU01 (sample SAMN10397929, study PRJNA504765) | marine sediment metagenome | isolation source: marine sediment core GS08_GC12, 126 cmbsf | place: Arctic Ocean: Gakkel Ridge, Loki's castle | collected 2008
ATAATGAATTTGGATAAAGAAGTCATTGGTACTTTTAGAGGTAAATTGATAAAGATTGGAAACACCTATCGGATTCGTGAAATGGATGAAAATCCCATATTAACCATTAAAGAAAAGATTATCTCGCTTAGATCTACCTACAAATTTTATATGGGTGGAGAAATCGATGAAGCTAAATATATTGGGAAAATGAAGCAAAAACTTGTATCTATTAAACCAAAATATTGGTTCGCCGATCCAAATGATAATAGAGTTTTTACAATGAAAGGTAATTTTCTAACGCTGAAATTTAAAATTTTTAAGGATAATAGACTTGTAGCGGAGATACGCAAAAAATTGTTTAAAAGTCTAATTAAAGGAACTTATGGGATAAGAATGGACCCTGATTTAGATGATGACTCCGCAATACTTGTATTAGGATTAGTTATAATGCTTCACCATGAAAAAGAAGAAAATAAAAAACGAAGTCATCGTCGTTTCTGATCTACCCAAATGAAAAATATAATTTCATTTTTTTAATTAAAAATAAGTGTGATTTAAATGACAATAGAAACAACTCGTTATTGGAGCAGTGGATAAATAAATTTAAATTCAAGGTTCCTATACGCTATGAGAATTTGAAATCTGAAAGATTATCAGATTAGAAATTTTTATATATAAAAGGATAACAATAATATAGTAATTATCCACGAGAGAATTAATTACTAAGATCAAATTTCCTTCTCATATGGATGTAACTCAAATAATCAAGGGAAGCTTATGGTAGATATACAAGTATTAACCAAAATATTAAATCAGACATATCAAGTTAATCCTAATGATATTATAAATGGAGAAATTTCAATAGAATGTTTCTTTGAGAAACAAAAAGAAGAACAAGAAAAAATAATAAAAAAAATTAAAACTATTGAAATAAAATGTATTAATACTTATCAAGAATCAACCTACTCAAAATTACTTGGAAAAAATACCTGGAAGACTCGTAAAAAAATACTCAAAAAGAGTATCGTTGCAAAAAATAAAGAAATAAAACTCAACGAGGTAAAAATCTTTACATTTCAGTTTAGACTTCCAACTACTTGGTCCCCAAAAGCAGGACAGTCTTACTATCGTGATTGGCACATAGCATTATCGATTCTAGCAAGAGTTGGAAAGCTCTATGAAAATTATATTGTTTTACCTGTTAAAGATTCACAACGTCCGGCATCATATACAATAGAAAAACCTTTTATTGCACCAACACCGACACAACAAGTCATAATTCAGAATATTCAAACATCCCAAGTAGGGAAAAATACAAAAAATGAGTCAGATACACAAAATGAGCCAGATCTTAAATTTTGCTCTTATTGCGGTAAACAAATAAAGCAAGATGTTTTATATTGCCCGCATTGCGGGGCACAACAATAACTTCAAAAAATTTGACTTGGTTTCATGAGAAGAATTTTTTTTTATCCTTGTATTTTTTTAGGATTCCAATAAATTCTTCTTTTACCCAAAAATCCTCGAGATTTTTGCTTAAGGAAAAATAATATTAAAATATTAAAGTAGATAACCTCTTTTTTGATGATTAAATTGAAACCTATTTGATGTATGAATATTATGTTATATTTTTTCTCCGATAATCCGCATAGTCGCATATTTTTGCTAAGGCGTTAACCGGGCGGTCCCAGAATTGAAAAACTATTCCTCCGTGTCCTCTTATTTTTTTTGACCACTTATTTGCATAACTTTGAGGATTAATATATATTACAGGAACGGAGTACTTGTGAGAGGCTTTAATTATGGGTGGTATTAGAAATTTATCCATTTCTCCAATTCTCTCTCTCATGTCTCCGTTCATTTCAATATATTGAGAAACCCGTGCATTTTGTTGTTCATTTTCCAAATCTCCAAATCCCATAGCGCCGTATATTATAATTATATCAATTTCCCCCGATTTCATTAACATTTTTGGAAAGTTTATATATAAATTAAAGATATTCATATCGAATGTTATGTCAATAGGGTTACTCCAGCTGGCAGTATGAGGGAGTATACTCTTAAATTTTGTTTGAAGGGATTCTGAGAATTCTGGCACAACTAATCCTTTCCTTTCTGCATTGTTTGCGATTAGAGCCCCTGGTCCTCCTGAAAAAGTTACTATCCCAATACGATTTCCTTTAGGATATGGAAAATTTGGAGTTAATAACATAGAAGAAATATCTAAAAATTCTTCAATGTAGTCCGTCTTTATAATGCCAGTTTCCTTAATCATAGCATCAAAAATCTTGATATTTCCTCCTATTGAGCCGGTATGACTCTTGATGGCACGATTGCCTGCTTCGGAACCTCCCCCATATATCGTTATTATTGGTTTTTTTGGAGTTATTTCTTTTGCTAATTGAATAAATTGCTTTCCACGTTTTATTTCTTCGATATATAACCCAATTACTTCAGTTTCATCGTCGTCTTTGAAATACTCTAAAAAATCCACTAAATCTATATTGGCTTCATTCCCAAGTGAAATTGATTTACCTGCATTAAAATCTGGATATTCAGGATCTAACCATAATTGACTCGCTAATGTGCCACTTTGAGAAGCAATTGAAAATTTACTCCGTTTCAGTTGTTCTCCCCACATCATCGTATTGAACTTTCCATCATCTTTGGGATAAATCCAACCATTATAAAACCCCAAGCAATTAGGGCCAGTAAATCTAATTCCGTAAAAATTAGCAATTTCAATTATTTCTTCTGTAAGTGCGTTAGTACGATCGCCTATAAGTTCCCTGAAACCTCCGGAAATAAGCACTATTTTTTTGACACCTTTCTCCCCACATTCTTTTAAAACTTGAGGAACAACTTTGGGTGGTAGTACTATTATAACAAGATCAGGAATTTCTGGAACATCCGATATTTTCTTGTAAGCTTTATAACCCAAAACTATTTCTAATCTAAGATGTATAGGAAAGATCTTACCTTTGAAATTTGAGTTAATGACTCTTAGGAGTAGCATGGTACCCATTGTTGTACCAAATGTGTTGTTGGCGCCGTATATAGCAATACTTTTTGGTCGTAGGAAATCATGTAAAAAGTGGTTTGACATGGCTTATTTCTTTACTTTTCAATGAGAGTTAAAAAATTAAAAACTAAATAGTGAAATAAATCCAAATTTTAAAACTTATTTAGTAGAAATTTAGACAGCAATATTGTTATAAAGGTCAAAATTTAAACTATTACAAAAATTTAAAAGATTAAAATAATGAAAATCGTGATTTAATGACAATAGAAACAAATATTACTAAAATGTTTGGTATCAAACACCCGATTTTTTCTGCTGCGATGGGACCTTTTTACACCACTGATCTTTGCGTGGCAGTTAGTGAAGCAGGTGGATTAGGCGTATTATCCCACACTAGTATAAAACGTGGAACTAATATTGGCACTGAAACTACATCAAGCACAGCAAGGATGGGTGCTGATGTTGTAGAAGCAATGAAAGAGAACATGAAATTTGTTGTAGAACACACAGATAAGCCTTTTGGGTTTAATATCAGAACTTCCAGAAATGAATTACAGGCGCCTAAGCTGTGCAATGAAATTCCAAAATTCATTATAGAGAATCAAAGAATAAGAGAGCAATGTATTTATGCTCTGACAAGTGCGGGTTCATCTAAAACACTTCCTGCCACTAAGTCATTCCAAGAACTAAAAAAGAAATCTGAAATTAAACATTTTCATGTTGCTCCCGCCTTATGGTTAGCAGATAAATGCGTTGCATCTGGTGTGGATGGAATGGTTGTAACCGGTGGTGAAGGTGGAGGTCATCAATCATACGAGAGAGTAAGTACTCTTGTATTGCTTCAACAAGTCCAGAAAAAACATCCTGACTTTCCAGTAATTGCATGTGGAGGGTTTGCCACTGGCGCTGGTCTAGCAGCTGCTTTAAGTATGGGTGCTGGTGGAATTGCTATGGGCTCACGTTTTATTGCAAGTAAAGATGCTGAATTTCATGAAAGTTATAAAGCAGTTGTACCTCCATCTAAAGCTTCGGATACAATATTAGTCACAGGAGCTTTAGGTCCAATTCGTTTATGGAAGAATGAGTATAGTCTTCATCATGGACTCGTAGCTGACAAAGAAGCAAAAATGGCTGAAGAGCAAAAAATGAGGAAGATGTCTCGTGAAGATCTGATAAAAGAGTTCATTGCATCAGCTAATGCATATATGGCTGCATATAGAGGAGATGTAAAATCTGGAGCTGTACTACTAGGGCAAAGCATTGGCGTAATTGATAGTATTGAAAGTGTTTCGGATATCATAAATGAAATCGTCTCTGATGCTGAAGGCTTAATCAAGAACGTAGCAAAAAATATCAAATAATATATTTATCTTATTTTTTACCCTATTTTTTATCTTATTTTTATTAAATATTAAAAAAATCCTGAATATTTATTACAGAATATTATTTATTTAACCGTTTATATGTCTTTCCCATAATTTTATAGATGTTTATATATTCTTTGAAGAGGTTATCATAAATACTCCTATTCTCGGGATTGGGAGTAAACGTATTTGAGATTTTAATATATTTTGGAATATCCTCCCACTCAAGAAAACCAAGTCCAACAGAAGCGATGAATGCTGCTCCTCGAGCATTTGCTTGAATTGGGTTTCTTACTTGCCTAATCTTCCGGTTAAGAACATCAGCAAATATCTGACACCAAATATTACTTTGAGCACCCCCCCCAATAATATTAATTTCTGGAATAACTACATCTCGCTTCGTCATTCCAGGATTGGCTTTCATTTTCCATTTTTGGATGAATTTCTCAACATACATGAAAAGCCACTTAACATTATAAGCTACTCCTTCGAATATTGCTCTAATTAAATGTTCTCGAGACATTTCTAGTGAGATATTATACAATCCACCTCGAATCGTGTGATTATCTTCTGGAGATCTCTCCCCTATTAACCAAGGAGTAAAAATTAAATTATTAGATCCAGCCGGTATCGTTTCCACAATCCTATCAAATATTTTATATACATCCGGAACTGCCTCTTCTTTTAGAAGTTCATCTTTATGGTAGAGTATTTTATCCCTAAGAAAAGACAATGAACCACCGCCCATATTTTGCTCATTTGCTAATATATATCTTCCCGGAATAGCTGAGGGTACACTTGCCATATTGTGAGCTATATCCGTTTTCTTAAACGGTACATGACATCCTATCCAATCTGAAGTTCCGATGTAAATGTGACTATCATAATCTTTAATCGCTCCTGATCCAATATTTGCGGTAGGAATATCTGGAGCACCCACTATTACTCTCGTATCTCTATTTAAACCTAATTCATCCGCAACTTCATTTTTTATAGGACCAAGTATGTCTGTTGAATTCTTAATAGTTGAGGGAAACTTTGAGGGTTCTACCTTAAATAATTTCATCAATTTTTTTGAATATCTAATATTGTTAATATCTCTAATATCTGTTATCCAATGAACATGAATGGATACATTTGATACAGCGAATTTGCCAGTTAATTTCAAATTAATATAGTCTTGTGGTTCTAAGAATTTATACGTATTTTCATATATGTCAGGTAGCTCATTTTTTATCCATAATATATGAGCTATGGGATCTTTTCCATGAAAAGCAGGAGCACCCCCTGCTCTTCTCAAGAAGCTTAAAATCTTAGGGATTGGATAACCGCCGACTTTAATTAGACCTTTATAAAATTTGGCAATATATTTGGATCCTCGTGTATCCATCCAAATAATCGAATTCATCAAATAATTTTCATCCTTATCAACTGCAACAGTACCGCTCCATTGACTTGAATTACACACACCAACAATATCATCAACAGAAACTTTTCCATTATCAATGATTCTCTTTGTTGTTTCAATAATTGCCTGCCACCAATCATTTGGATCCTGCTCTGCTACACCGCCTTTAGAGACATATATTGGTACTTCCTTATAAGCCCAATCTATAACCTCTCCTTGAGGAATTGAAACTATAGCGGTCTTTGGCCCAGATGTTCCGTGATCTATTGCAAGGATATATTTTTTTTTTTGTGTGTTTGACATATTTTATATAAATGATGTGGATGCAAATAAAGGTTCTTTAAGATGACATGATATAAAATTTGTTTATTTAATTCAAAAAATAAACTTCTTTTTTGATGTTTTGCTCTTATACTTAATTTAATAACCAAAGTTAAGTTGAAAGCTGAATTCTTATGAGTAGCATGAAATATGAAGAAATGATAACGAAAATAGAAAACATCGTAAATCAGCCTATAAAGAAATTTAAACCAAATGAATTGAAAGGTATCGTTGAAAGGTACCACAAAAATCATCCAAAATCTAAAAAAGCTTATGAGAGGGCGCGAAAGATTATCCCTGGTGGTGTTGAACATAACCTTGCCTTTAATTTTCCCTTCCCGCTAGCGAGTAAAAGAGTTTATGACTGTTACATGGAGACTGTAGACGATGTCATATTAACAGATTACTTGATGTGTGGTGGCCCTATCATTCTAGGGCATCAATATAAACCACTAATTGATAAAGTAATTGAAGTAATTCAAGAAATTGGCCCCTGTCATGGCATTACAAATGAATATGAATACATTGCAGCTGAAGAACTTCAAAAATATTTCCCATCATGCGAAATTATTAGGTGGTTACAAACTGGAACTGAAGCAGATATGCTTGCAATAAGAATAGCTCGAACATTCACAAATCGAAAATGGGTTATTAAAATCGGAGGTTCCTATCATGGATGGTCGGATCAACTCGTGTATGACATGCACGTTCCAGGCACTAAACTTCTGGAATCTCATGGGATTCCTAAAGCAGTATTTAAATGGATTGACTCTTGCCCCCCAAACGACATTGAAGCTTTAAAACAAATGTTTAAGGAGAAACGCAAAGTTGCAGCAGTAATCGTTGAACCAATGGGAGGAGAGTCCGGTGGAATCCCCGTAAGACCCGGTTTTAATAAAGAAGTGGAAGAATTGTGTCATGAAAATAAGGCTCTAATGATTTCAGATGAGGTAGTATGCGCTTTCAGATTACATATGGGCGGAGGTCAAGCCTATTTTGGATATTCCCCAGATATCTCAGTATTTGGGAAGATAATTGGACATGGCTTCCCTTCTGCTGCTGCTATCGGAGGTAAGAAAGATATAATGAGTGTGTGTGCATCTGGAGTAAGCGGTGGTAAAAAAGCTTATTCTGGAGGAACAATAGCTGCAAATCCATTGACATGTGCCGCCGCATATTACGCAATTAAATTTGTAGAAGAAACGAATGCTACCGAAAAAGCGATAAGAGCAGGAACAAGATTATCAATTGGCTTAAACGAGGTATTTAAGAAGTATGGTTTACCGTGGTTCTCTTACAATTTTGGCGGAATTGTTCATTTCCACACTAGTTGCGTATTTGGCCTCAATATGGGTGATTCTAAGCAAGTAGGAGAACTTCCAAAAAGAAAAGATTTTATGGGAGAAATGGGAGCTGCGTTAGTTGATCAAGAAATTATTAGCGTGTCAGGATCAAGATTTTATACTTGCATGCTTCACACAGATGAAATTGTGGACCAAACAATAGCGAAAATTGATAAAATATGTCAAAAAATCGAAAATTGAATCGATTGGTACAAAAAAAAGAACTTTTTAATTAAACCTGAAATTTATGTAGGTAAGTAAAATTTACATAAAGTACATTGATTAGCACTTAATCTTCTTTCTGGACCTAATATTATCAACCTCTTTATCATATCACCACCACATTTAGGACAGTTATTACTAAAATTCTCTTTTATTGAATTTAAAACATTTTGAATGCCTTTTTCTAATTTTATTAGTTCTAAAGCATTTTCAATAATATTTTTAGCAGAAATCAAACCAATACCTTTAATCCAGGCTAATTCTTTAGGTTTTGAATGGGCTATCTCATCGATAGATTTAATGCCTGCATTAATTAATCTCTCTGCTGCCGTTGGTCCAATTCCTCTTACTCGTACTAATTCGTCTAGCATAACTAACCAGGCTTAATGAATTTCAAGATATCAATAATTTTTTGGAACAATATGTTCAAACAACTTACTCATTTTCGTATATTTATGATATTTAAAGGAATTTAATAATATAATTGTATTTCTTCGTCAAATTAAAATTTAAGATATCAAAAAAAAAAAAAGAGGAATCTCTTATTTTTCTATGCTTTTTCCCACACCATAGTAAATCAAATATCCACCTGCAATAGCCAGTATTAACCCTAGCGCTCCCATTGCGGTTCTAATAATCGCAACATCTAACGTATTAGAAATAAATATCCCATACATAAAGATAAAAAGAGCACATACACCAATAATAAAAAATTTCCATCTTTTCCTCAAGATTTCATCTTCAAACTTCTTAGAAATTTTTAAGGCAAAATACAATATAGGGATTACAGTTCCAAGAGTAACCACCAATACCAAATAAATCAAAAATGGGATACTCCAAATTGGTGCTAAGGTTTCTGAGTTAAGTGTTACACCCCATCCCGGTTGAAAGACAAAGAAGATCATACAAAACAACGCAATTTCATAAATTAATATTATTAGTAATTGTTTAGGGAATGTGATAACTTTTTCAGATTTCAATAGTATTAGTTCAAATACGACTATAAATATCGGGGCACCAAAGATGAAGAAATTAGCCAAGAAATTCAAAATCCGTACAATTGCATCATTTTCAAGTGGAGCGTAAACGAAATTGATGAGAAATCCCATAACTATAAACAAATAGTAAAGCGAAAAGATAATATTTAATCTTTTTCTGTCTCGTTTGAGTATTTTATATGCTAAGAAAAGGAGAAAAGCGAATAAAATTCCTTGAGCACCATATACCGTAAAAGCACGTACCGGAGTAAGTTCAAAAAACACCATATTTTTCACACGTATAAATATTTTTAATTTTAATTATAACAACTTTGTATTGTTATTATTTATCATTTTATATTTATTAGTGTTTGCTGTTTTATAGTTGAAACCACAGAAATTTTTTCGATGGGAAGGTATTTAAGTAAAAATTATTCGAGTTGCTTTCCAACTCCATAATAAAGAAGATACGATGCTAACAATGTAGGTAACGAGACTAAAGACCATATAAGTCTAAACAGATCAGTATTTAAGGTGTTAGAAAGGGAAGTTCCATAGAAGAGAAAAAAATAAGCATACATACCAATTTGGAAAAACTTCCATTTTTTTTTCAAAAATCTATTATCAAACTTCATATAGATTCGTAAAGAGTAATAACTAGTAGGTAGAATGACAACCGCACTGCAGATGACAGTTGAATAAATAAAAAAGCTCCAACTCCAACTCGGTTTCCAATTGGTACTTTGATTAATTGTAATCCCATCAGGAAATGTTAGTAAACCTAACAATAATAACCCAAAAATGACTAAAATTAACATTTGGGTTTTAAATTTAAATTTATTGACAGGTTTCAAAAGGATTAGTACAAAAATTAGGAGAAAAACCATTGCAAAGCAAAGAATATAATATGTGATAAAATGTAAAATGTAAACTAAAACGCCTTGGAATAAATTAGCGTAGATAATGTTTATGATTCCCCCAATTCCGGCAGACAAATAAAAACAACTTAAGTAGATATTAATCCTTTTAGTCCCTCTTCTTAATATTTTAATAGCCATAAAGAAAAAAAACAAGGAAAAAATTCCCTGAATAATATAAACTTGTAAAAAACGTGCTAAATCGATTATTTATCCCCTTTTTTTTGCTCTTATATTTAGTAAATTTGTCTTCTTCTAATTTAAAGCTTTATGCTTTAAGCTTTTTTGTCATTGATCTCACGGAAAAATAAAAGAGTTTAGTAATTTAAATATGATTTGAAGAAATAATTTAACCTTTTTTTCCTTTTTCAAGTGCCTTTCCATAACTTCTTGCTTGTTCATATAAATCGGGGCTGGAAAATTGAAATCGAAATAAAAAATCTTTAAAAATCTTTTTATAAATCTCCATTACATCTTCATTCTTATTAGAGATTTCATAACAGTATATTAAATTTAGGTATTTTGCTATATCCTCTAAGCTATATCTACTCACACGGAGGTTTTCTGTACTTCTTTTTTTAAATATTTTGATAAAATCGATACCTACAAGGATCGATATTCCTTGAAAATAATAAGTTTCATTAAATTCTTCAATTATGTTTTTATAATATTGATAAATTGAATTTGAATCAAATAAGTCAACGGTAAGAATTATTACATCAAGTTTTTCAATTCTTTCAAAATTGGTTACTAATTCTTCAAGATTTTCAACTAAAAAGATTTTAGATTTAATGGGAATGTTCTCATAAACAAGAAAAACTTCATAAATCCCTTCAACTAAATCAAATTCAATAGCTGAGCTCTTTAGAACTAATAAAAAAATCTCTTTTATCAACTCTTTATTGCCAACAATCCCAATACGTAAGCTATAATTAATTTTCTTCAAGTAATCTCATTGCGAAAAGAATTATTATTGTTTTTAATTTATTATTCTTAATAAATCATTTTAGTCGTGTTATTTGATGAAATTTTACATAAAAAAATAAAATTACATATATTTCTGATTTTTAATGATAAAAGTCTATCTAGAATTAGTTTTAATGATAATTCTCTGGGGTTTCTCATTTGTGGTTGTTGATATTGCCCTAGAGTTCATCCCACCATTATCGATCGCTTTTTATCGCTTTTTAATTGCCTCGATAACTTTTATGATTATTGATGTTGTGTTAAGATTTAGGAATAAAATAATTTCTGCAAAGAATAATTTGAGTGATCACCAAACAGCCTATTCCAAAAATGATTGGATTTTAATATTGTTTGCAAGTTTTACTGGAATATCCTTTTTTTTTTTAGCACAGTATACAGCAATTGATATTATTGGTCCTTCTCTTCCTGCACTATTTGTATGCCTAATTTCTCCTATTGTTATATCACTTTTGGCATTGATTTTCTTTAAAGAAAGATTAAATAAAATAAAGATAATAGGGTTTGTTATTGCTACATTTGGCGGTTTTCTTTTAATTACTGGTGGAAATCTTAATACTTTAACACCTGAATCACCAGGGTTCGTTGGTTATTTATTTGCTCTTTTAACACCTTTTTTATGGGCTATTTATTCCACTATTACAAAAAAGATAACGAAAGTTAAATCTAAATTTTATATGTTAAAATATATAGCTTATTTTGGGACGATTGAATTATTCATATTCCTCTTGATCAGTGGTGAATTCCTTGTTTTTATCACAAACTTCTTTAATATTATTCTCCTTTTATGTGGGATATATATAGGAATAGGATGCTATATTTTAGGCTATTATATCTGGCAAAACTCGCAAGAAAAACTAAAATCCTCGAAAACTGCGTCTTTTTTATATGTTGAGCCATTTATTACATTACTCTTTTCATATTTACTTCAAAGAAGCGAGTTAATTGTATTTTGGAATATAGCGGGAGGTATTATTGTACTAATTGCCGTACTCATCATCAATTATAAATAGAAAAAGGACAATGGGTTAAATTTAATCCAATGAAAGGAGTCTTTTTGCCCATTTGGGTAATATAAATCCGATGTAATAAAATGTACTCGAAAGGATCATGAATGTTCTAAATATTATTAAAGTCGCTGATGTTAATGGAATAAATCCATCTCCAATAGCACCAATCGTATATAAATTGAATGATAATATTAAAAATCTCCCTTTCCATTTCATTATTGGATTATCTTTTGCTCTAAGTGATACTAAAGAAAATTCATTCCCTGTTATCGTGCTGATAAGGAGAGATAAACCAAGGAAAACTAAGACAAATCCCTTATAATCTATATCAATTGCACTTCTTTTAATACCAACCAATGTTTCCACTGGTGCTCCAGAAGTAAAGAAAAGAGAATAAGCCAAGTAGGTGTAAAATATTAATGATAAACCAATAACAGTCCATATAACTATACCTTTTTGTTTTTTGTGTAAAGCTGGCATATAAATTTGTAGCCATGAATATAAGGCTATAGGTACACCTAATGTTCCTAATAGAACATATACTTGATAAGCAATTTTCCCTCGCGTGAACAACCAGTATATATATCCTAAACCGCTAGGATACCATGGGGACATTGTGAATATAATCGCAAGAAAAAAATAAAATAAAACTTTTTCCTTCGTTTTAATATATTTATAGAGGACAAGTACACCATACATCCAAGTAATTAAAATGCTTAAAAATCCTAATATCCCGGATAATTGAGTTAAACCGTCAAGACTTACAAATATCAGCAAAACCACCTTTGATATTTCTGAAATATTACAGATTAGGTTTATATTACGATAATGATCTTATATTGTACTTTTTACTTAAACTTTTGAAACATATGTCTGATGATGTTAATTGTTGATTTAAGTTATACAGAAATGTAAATCCGATTTACTGTGTAAAAGTAAAAATTTTAATACTTTTAGAATATTTAAAGAAATACACCAATATAAGGGATATTGATAAAAATCGATTAGTTTTTAAAATAGATTTTAATAATAAACTAACAATAGGGAGGAAGTTTTAGGATAATGAATAATGAATATAATTTTCCTGTTTCTAAAGGAACCTACAAAAAAATTACTGAACTAAGTAATTCTTTAAATATTGAAAAGGAGACTTTAATAAATCTTGCGTTTCACGAATTATTCGACTTAATAATAAACGATTCACAAATCTTTCTTGAAAAAATTGGAACTATTGAAAAATTGAGGAAGATAATAAATAATGTATAGTTTTCATTCCACTTCTGGAATTAATACGATAAAATTGCTTCCTTTAGAATAATCTCCTTCAACTCTATTTTCAACAGTTATATGCCCTCTATAGGAAGTCAAGATCTTTTTAACTAATGATAATCCAAATCCCAATCCTCTGATTTCTCTATCTTTTTCTCTTCTATATCCACCATTAAAAATATTAATCTTTCGTTCATCTAGTATTCCAACTCCATTATCAATGAACTCAAATTTTATAAATTTAACTTTATTCCTCTTCTCTTTTGATACACGTATGATAATATCAATTTCTGGGTTTAAATTATGTTCTATAGCATTAATTAAGATGTTTTCAAAAATATCAGTAAGCAATTCATTACTATATATCATAAGTGGAGCCTTTAGTAGTTCAAACCTTATGTTGATTTTTTTAGTGGTATAGGTTTGCATTATGAATTCTACTGTCTTCTTTAAAACTCCAATTGCTTCTATAGATGCCACTGAAATCTCATTATTATCTATTTGAGATAGTTTTCTTACATTACTAACTAAATTCATCCCTCTATTGATGCTATCTTTAGCAATATTCATGTAATCACTAATATTTTCAACATTCTCCACATTATCAGATAAAAGCTTTAAAGCCATTGAAACATTATTGAGAACGTTATTTATATCGTGTGTGAAAAGATCTTTATAAAAATTTACTCGTTGATAAGCTTCTTGAAAATTCTTTTCTGATTTTTCTAATTTATCTTTCAGAACTCTTTTATCTAATTCATTTTGAATGTGATGCATCAATTCTTTGATAATTATCGGTTTCAAGAAATATCCATTAGCACCATCGTTTAAAGCACTAATAGCAGTTTGAAGAGAACCATATCCGGTAATGATATAATGCAATTTTTCAGGATTATTTTTTTTAAGTTTCTTTAAAATGTCTATTCCATTTGTATCGGGTAGTTCTAAGTCTATTAGGGAAATGTCAAAGGATGTTTTTTCTGCCTCTGTTATTGCTTCTAATCCATTATTTGCGACTATAACAGTACAACCCTTTTCTTGAAAGATATCTGATAGTACTTCTCCAATATTCTCATCATCATCTACAATCAATATACTAAGTCCACTAATTGTCATTCTGGGTACCCCTTTCTGCGATCTCTAAATTTTTTCTTAAAATTTTCCTTATTATGCTTTTGATTTCCTCAAGGTTTATTGGTTTGTAAAAACATCCATACAAATTATTAATATATGCCATTTTTATCTGATCTAACACTGATTCCATATGTTGGTATCCAGTGAATCATTATTGCATCAATATTTGGATTTATTTTCTTAATTGTAAGGAATACCTCCAAACCGTTTAAACCGGGTAATTTGACATCAATAAAAATTATATCGATATTGTTTTCTTTAATGTAATTTATAGCTTGTTCACCATCATATTTTATAGCTACGTTATAATTCATACTTTCTAATGAATCTTTGAGGAATCTACAAAAATATGGGTTGTCGTCGACAATTAGTATATTGATATTCTTCAAAATTTTATTAATTATTTCGAGTAATGTAGGAATATCCATGGGTTTATAGATTATTCCATAAGCTCCTTCACTTATCGCATCGTTCACAAGATCCTCCACAGAATAGGCTGTCATTAGTATGACTTTTAGACAAGGATTTGTTTTGTTCACTACTTTATATGTCTCTACCCCATTAATTTCTGGCATCTTTATATCCATTAAAACTAGATCGTATGGGTTCTTGCTAATCATATCAATCGCTGTATATCCCTCATTTGCTATATCTATATTATAATCCTCGTCGGATAAAATGTCAGATAATGTTTCACACATGCCAATATCATCATCAACAATTAATATTCTATTTTTTTCATCCACTTTACAATTCCCTCCCTTTTAATGGCAATCTAAGAGTAAATATTGTACCACCTTTACTATTATTCATAGCTTCAACAGTTCCCCCGTGTTTTTCTAAGATCTCTTTTACAATTGTTAAACCCAAACCAATACCAGTTACCTTTGTAGTGAAAAGTGGTTCAAATATCCTATCAAGATTTTCCTCTGAAATACCCATACCCGAGTCTTTTATTTTTATTTCTACAAACTCTTCTTTACTTAAAGTTTTAATCTCTAAAATTCCTCCTTTTGGCATTGCTTGAATAGCGTTTAAGATCAGATTATGAAAAACCTGCTTCATTTGACGTAAATCAAAAGTAATCCTTGGTAATTTGACATCTAATTTTCTTTCAAGAATAATATTTTTTGGTATTATTAACTCATCTACTACATTTTCAATAGCATTGTTTATGCTACCATCCTTAAAGATTGGGGTCCTGATTCTGATGAAATCGAGGAGATCAGATATGAATGCGTTTGCTTTATTTACTTCCATTTGAAGGATATTCAAATGTTTAGCCACCTTTTCATCTTTATCTTTTATCCTTTGATTTAAAAAATAAACTGAATTATTAATAACACCCAGTGGATTACGTAATTCGTGTCCAATACTCCCTATGAGTGTCCCTATCGTTGCGAGTTTTTCCTTCCGAATCAATTTATCTTCTAGTATTTTATATTCGATGATTGATTTTAGACGATTACCGATTTCGTTTAATAAGCTTACCTCTTCCTTAAGAAAAGGAGTATTTTTGAGATAAAATACTTCAATTTCTAATAATTTTCCATCTAATTTGACTTGATTCGAAAAATTCCATTTTGATTCATTAAAATTATTTGTCTTGTATTCCTTTCCATTGAAATTGATTCTTGTACATATTATTTCTGGAAATTGCATAGCAAATGGAATTAAAACAAGAGTCCCAAGAATTATTTCATCAATTGATACACCCGGCTTTTCAAATAGTTTTGATAAACCATATAAACAAGTTAGCTCCTTAACTCTTCCTGAAAGATATTGCTCGGATTCTTTTAAATCTTGTTCAGTTTTCTTACGTTCAGTGATGTCAGTATGTATTGAAACAATAACGGTTCCATAATCAGGATGATCGAAAAGTGAAACATTCGCATAGCACCAAAATAGCACGCCATCCTTTTTGACATTTAACACCTCCCCATGCCATTCACCTGTTTCTTTTAAAAATCCCATAATTGTTTCTCTTGTTTCTTCAGGAGTTTTGTCAGTCGGGGCATTTACAATAGCAACATTTTTCCCAATCATTTCGTCGGGATTATATCCAAACATCCTTTCAAATGTGGGATTAGTATAGACAATTGTTCCGTCGTCAAGTTTTATAAGATATACTCCTTCAGACATATTTTCAATGATTTCACTTTGCAATCGTAGCTCCTCTTCTTTCTTCTTGCACTCGGTGATATTAGTATGTACTGAAACCATGACTCTTCCATACTCAGGATGATCGAAAATTGAAACATTCGCATAACACCAAAATTGCGTTCCATCCTTTTTAATATTTAACACGTCACCATACCATTCCCCAGTGTCATTTAAGATTCCCACGATTTCATCTTTTACTTCCTCAGGAGTCTTATCAGTTGGGGCATTTACGATTACGACGTATTTCCCAATCATTTCACCTGGATCATAGCCAAACATTTCTTCAAATCTCGGGTTAGCATAGACAATAATTAAATCCTTCAATCGCACGAGATAAACCCCCTCACTCATATTTGTCATGATTTCACTATGTAATCGTAATTCTTCTGTAACTTTCTTACTCTCAGTAATATCTTGCGTTATACCTCCAATTTTGACTATCTCATTCTTCTCATTACGCATAACATCTCCTGTAATTAATAAATTGAGAATTCTGCCATCTGGATGAATTACCCGATGTTCAAGGGTGTAGGGTTTTCTTTCCTTTACTGCATCACTTGAAACTTGTATAGCCCTTTCTCTGTCATCAGGATGAATCAATGCCAATACCTTCTCATAGTCAATTGCCTTTCCTTCTTTCTTCAAACCAAATAATTTATACAATTGATCAGACCACATGACCTCACTTGTTGCCAAGTCCATTTCAAAACTCCCTATACGGCCAATTTCTTGTGACTTCTGAAGCATTAATTCACTTACTTTTAATGCTTTGTCTGATTTCTTGAACTCGGTGATATCTCTACCGTATAGATTTACATAATCTGTATCTTCGATTGGATTTACAGAAAACGAATAAATCCTCTCACCAATTTCTAACTCTATCATTCGTTCTGTGTTGTTTGAAAGAGAATCTTTAACGTACTCTCGTAACAAATCTGGAATTTCACTACCCTTTTGAATGTTAAATAAATTTTTCGACACATCGTTAGTGTACAAAACTCTTTTTTCTGAGACTCTCAGAACAAAATTCGGATTTTCCGAGGGAAATTTGGCCAATTCTCTAATCTCCCTAGTCCTTTCTTCAATCTTCTGTTCTAATTCTCTATTTAATTTTCTCAGTTCGTCCTCTGATTCTTTTAATTTTCTTTCTGTTTTCTTTCGATCAGTAATATCACGTAATATAGATTGAAGATAATTTTTACCACTAATTTTAATTAAGTTGATATTTACTAATATGTCTCGTACTTCGCCACTTTTCGTTAAATACTTTGTTTCAAAAAGATCTGAACCATCTCTAATAGCTTTCTCGATGTGAGTTGCGTACTCTTTCAAATTTTCCATTAGATCAAAATCGGGTATTTTTAAGTTTTTAAATTCCTCGCGTGTGTATCCAAGAGTTTCATTCATTTGGTCATTAAAATCAACAATGTCACCTGTTTTGGTATCAATGAGTATAATGGAATCGGGTGCATGTTCAAATAACGACCTATATTTTATTTCTGAATCTTTTAACTTTTGTTCAAATCTTTTACGTTTGGTGATGTCTCTCACGATACCTTGAACCTCAATCAGGTTGCTTTCCGCATCACGGATTAGAATAAATCTCACCTCGACCCAGATCATTTTACCGTCCTTCCGAATCCAGCGTTCTATCACTGGCTTGGGTCTAGAGTCCGAGGAATTTAGAGCTTCCTCCGCCAACAAACGGTCGTCGGGATGTATCACCTTCCAAGCCAATTCGGGATCATTGTAGAAGTTGTCTGGTGTATATCCAGTAATCAGATATATGGAAGGGCTGATATATTTAAGATTAAATGTGGGTGGTGTGGGTGAAAGTATGGCAGAGTAGATCACATCAGGGGAGTTAATGGTCAGATTCCGAAATAGTTCTTTGGATTTTCTTAAATCTTCCTCTATTTTCTTACTCTCGGTGATATCCTCGACTGTACATATCATTCCACCATATTTTCCCTCTTTTTCAATCGGAATTAACCATCCAGATTGAAAACTTTTTCTACCGGCTGGTGTTTCAACAGGTATTGAATCGTAAAAAACTGACTTTAATGTATTTTTTGCTTCAAGATAAAAAGGTCTAAAATACTGCAGTGTGCTCTCAGAAAAATCAATTAATACTTTAACATTAACAATTTGCTCGGAGGGTATACCAGCAATCTTTTCCATGCCTTTATTTGTATAATATATGATGTCATCCTTATTGGATACCCAAACACCCTCAACAATACCATTTAATATAATTTTGTATTTTTCCTCAGATTTCTTTAATTCCTGGACTGCTTTCTTTACTTCGTCAATTTCTTCAACTTTTTCTATTAATTCTCGCTGAAGACGCTTCTTTTCTAACTCGTCTTGAGTTTTACTTAAAATTTCATCAATTACTAAGGGCTTAATAAAATAATCAGTGGCACCATCTTTTAAAGCACGGATAGCAGTTTGGAGAGTTGCATTAGCTGTAATGATAATATAAACCTTTTCAGGATAATCTTTTTTAAATTCTCTCAAAAGATCTAATCCATTCATATCTGGAAGAATTATATCGATTAGAGCAACATCAAAAGCTGTATGTTCAGCTACTGAAATTCCTTCATGACCACTTTTTGCAATGGCAACATTGAAACCTTTTTCTTGAAAAATATCAAAAAGGGTCTCACATATTAATTCATCATCGTCTACAATCAAAATGCTAGATTTACTAATTTTCCTCACCAACTTTATTCATAATCACAATCATCTTCTCACTCAAGATCTTATAAGTGCAGCTTGAATAAACCATCTTTTTTTTTTTCTAATTCTATTTTGTCACAACTATGTCACATTTTATAAATATGTCAAGGTATATTTAAATATTTAATTTTTACAGAGATTGTCAAGATAAAGTGTAAAATAACAACAATTTCAGATTTCTAGGTTAAAGTTAAGGAGAACATAGACAAACTTAAAAAAAAAGAATACTCATGATAATATTAGGTTTGAGAATATGTCATGTATGATACATAAGTATAATAATTATTGAAAAACTTGGAAATATTGAAAAATTAAGAGCTATAATATAGAACGCATAGGTTATATTTCACTACGGGAAATAAAACTATAAAATTACACCATTTTCAAGCTTCTGGGATTAAAACAATAAAATTACTTCCTTGCGAATAATCTCCTTTGATTCTATCTTCAACCCAAATTTCCCCTCTATAACTTTCCACTATTTTTTTAACAAGGGTTAAACCAATACCTAATCCTTTTGAAGCTATATCTTTAGAATACTCCTTTTCAAATAGTGTTTCTTTCCGCTTGTCTGGAATTCCTATTCCATTATCTAAAAATTCAAGTCTTATATAGTTTGTGTTAATCTTCTTTTCTTTAGACATCTTTACATCAATCTCTACAACATGACTTTCATTATATTTAATGGAATTATTTAATAGATTATTAAATAAATCTATCAAAAGATCATTTGCATTAACTAAAACTCCTTCTTCAAAAATATGTGTCCGTATCTTAATATCTCGAGTTTGATAACTATTAAGAATGAAATCTATTTCTTTTTTTAGGACATCATTAATCTCAACAGGGTTTAGCAATGAAACAGATTCATCAATTTGTGACAGTTTTCGGATGTTTGAGACTAGACTAGCACCTTTTGTAAATTGTTCTCGAATGACTCCATAAAGCTCTTCCACATCAGTCATTCGATTAGGATCTTTTAAATACATCGCGCTAAGCTCAATTGACGATTTTATATTAGAGAGAATGTTATTAATGTCGTGAGTAAATATATCTTTATAAAACTCAGCTCTGTTATACGCTGCTTTATATTTTAATTCAGATTCAATTAATTTTTGTTCCGCCCTCTTACGTTCTGTTATATCTCGAGAAATGCCAATTGATTGTCTGAATTTACCATCTTTATCAAAGATGATTCTACCAAATGATTCCATCCATTTAAAAGTACCATCTTTACATAAAAACCTTGTTGTGTTTCTTCCTAATCCCGTGTCAAGTGAATTTTTAAAATCTTTATAGGCTATATTTCGATCTTCGGGGTGGATGAGATTAAATCCTGAAGTACCAATTAATTCGTCTGGATTATATCCTAAAACCCTTTCAAAAGCCTCATTACAATAAACAAATTTCCATTTAGCATTAACAATACTTATTAAATCGTTAGCATTTTCCGAAATTAAGCGATATTTTTCTTCGGATTCTTTTAATTTTTCTTCTACTTCTTTTTGCTCTGAAATATCTATTATTGAAATTAAAACGGCAGATTTTCCTTCATACAAAATTGTGTTTGAAAGAATCTCCACCCAGATTGTTTCTCCCGTTTTTTTAAGAGCTCTGAATTGATACTGGTTAACGACATCACCTATTCCTTTTTGTTTTTTTATTGACTGCTCCATAACCATTTCTCTATCTTCTGGATGAACTAATTTTTGATACTCACCTGATTTCCAGTTCATGAATTCTTCAATAGAATATCCACCGATATCAGCGTATCGCTGATTTGCATATTTAATTAAGTTATCCTGTATAATACAAATTCCCACTAAAGATTGTTGCGAAATTTTTCTAAACTTTTCCTCGGATTCTTTTAATTGTTGTTCTGCTTTCTTTCGCTCGGTAACATCTCTAAAACTCCATACTCGACCATTAATTTCACCCTCTCGAATTAATGGACTAGAAAATCGTTCAAAAATTCTTCCATCTTTAAAATAAAGAGTATAAAAATCTTCCTTTGTAGATCTATAGAGTTGTTCTACATTTGAAATAAAAACTTCTGGGTCTTTTAATTGTTCTAAAACATAATCTAGTAGCTTTTGATCATCCTTTTCCTTGATTAAGTCTGGTGGAATATGCCACATGTCCGCAAATTTTGAATTAGTGTGAGTTACTTGACCTTTAACATTAACCACAAGAATGCCGTCTGCTGTTGATTCAAGAGTTGCTCTCAAAATTTCTTCAGATTCTTTCAATTTTTGTTCTGCTTTCTTTTTATCGGTAATATCAAAAAATGTCGTTAAATCAGCAGGTCTTCCATTAAAACTAATTGTTTTCGAAAAATTTTCAATCCAGATTTTTTTACCCGATTTTTTAATTATTTGCAATTGATACTGTGGAATTGCATCTGGTAAACCCAATTGTTTTTTTTTAGCTTGTTCTGACGCAAAATCCAATGATTCAGTAGCAATTGTTTCATAGAACTCTTTTGGTTGCCAATTCATAATTTCTTCTAAAGTATATCCATTAATATCCGCCATTCGTTGATTAGCATATTTTATAACATCATCTTGTACGATACATATACCCATGAGAGATTGATCAGCAATATTCCTAAATTTTTCTTCTGATTCTTTTAACTTTTTTTCTGCTTCTTTCATTTCAGTTATATCGATAGCAATAGTCGCCATAAATAGGGGTTTACCTTTATCATCATTAATAGTTATCCCATTCATTAGCATAGGAAACATGGTGCCATTATTACACGTGTGTCCCACTTCTTCAGCATTGTAGCTCCCCTCCTCTATTAATTTTTGCTTGAGCTTCATAACCCTCTCAATCTGTTTATCATTATGAAATATGGAAAGATCCTTGCCAATGAGTTCACCTGTTTTGTATCCATGTATTGAAGCAAGATAATTATTGATATATACAAGTTTTCCTTCGCTATCACTGATTCCAATCCCATAATTCGCATTATCAGATATACTTTTGAATTTCTTCAACTCTTCTTCTGCCTTCTTGCGCTCGGTTATATCTCTCCCCACACCTATGATTTCTAAAACGTTATTATTCGAATCTAATACCGCCGTATCTACCCATGATAGCCAGCGCCATCCATCCTTTGTTAAAGCACGTTGTTCCATAGCAGCAATATATGGAGGATTATAAAGTTTCTCCATCTCTTTCAATGTTAGGTCGAGATCATCTTCATGAACTAATGGCATGAACTTTTTTCCGAGTAGCTCCTCTTCTGTTTTTCCAAAAGTTTTACAATACGAGGGACTTGCAAAAAGAATAGTTCCTTCTGAATCAACTTTACAAACTAGATCAGTCTGATTATTGACAAGCAATCGATATTTTTCTTCCGATTCTTTTAACATTTGTTCTGCTTTCTTGCGTTCGGTGATATCTGTGCTACTTACAGAAAAACCAACAACAATTCCTTCCTTTAAGATAGGTCCAACGCGATTCTCGAAATAATGAATAGTTGCATCATCATAAACAAAATCTGAATAATAGCGATCATTTTGACCCGACTTAAAAACTCGTTTAAAACAATATTTAGCTGATTCATGATATTTTTCAGGAATAAAGTCATATACAGGTTTATCGATAACATCCTTCATTTTTAAGCTTAAAAGTTCGATTTTATTTATGTCTATGATTCGTTCGTTCCTATCTAGTGTAAGCAAAAAATCTGGAGAATTTTTTGCCATTGATCGCCATTTTTCTTCAGATTTTTTTAGATCCTCAATTCTATCTAATACTTTTTGTTCTAATGCTTCATTTAATTTTTTTAAATTCCCCTCCGACTCTTTTAGCTTTACTTCAGCTTCTCTCTTTTCTGTTACATCTATCAATGTCGATAGGATAGCCAAATCCCCCTGATAACTAATCGTCTTTGAAATTATTTCTAGCCATTTAATTTTTTTGGATTTGGTTAATATTCTGAAAGTATATCTAGTAATTGCTTCTTTATTCTCTTCGAGTTTTATTTGCATGTTTTTTATTACCATAGGTAAATCTTCTGGATATATGCTCTTCACAAATTCATTTATTGGCCAATTTTTCACTTCTGTAGGTTTAAATTCAGCCATCTCAGCTAGAGCTTTATTGACATACTTCACTTTTCCCTTTTGTAAAATTATTACGCCCAATAATGATTGTTCAGTAATTGTTCTGAATTTTTCATCTGATTCTTTCAATTTTTCTTCTGTTTGTCTACGTTCAGTAATGTCCAAAATGATTCCTTGAAAGTGCGTAATAATATTATCTCTATTCCTTTTTATCCACGTTCTAACGTTAATCCATCTATATTCTCCTAGTTTAGAAACTACCCTATACTCTTGGACAAATTCTGTAGCAGAACTTTGGCCCTTTAAGTAAGTATCTGTAATTACATTCTCTAGATCATCTGGATGAATGATGTCCGCAAATTTTAACATATGGGAGTAAAAATCGCTAGGTTCGTACCCAAATTGTGAAATATTTTCAGTAATATATTCTACAGGCCAGCCTTCTTCATCTCGTACAAGAAAGACCACAGCTGGACTCTGATTAATTATCAATTCAAGTCCAATAAGAGCATCATGTGCCTTCTGTAGCGCTTTACTAACCTGTGTTTGCATTGTTAAGTCTTCTATATGGAGAATTACTAAATCTGGCGGAAGAAATATGAAGGACGTAGAGAATTTTTTTTGTTCGCCTGTTTTTTTCATCCGGTACTCGCATTCTTCAGAAAAATTCGATTTTTCATTTAGAAAGCTCAATAAATTTGTCAGAATTCTTCCATCATCTTTAAACAATTCTGAAGCCTTAATTCCAAGACTAACCCCTTCAAAAGAAAGTTTTTCAGTAGCATTGTTAAAGTCAATTAAAACTAATTCTTCTCCTACAATTTGCCAAGCAAATGTAGGAATTGGAATGTTTTTAAAAAAATCAGAAAAACTTACAGAATTTAAAGGTCTATTTTTTAATCCCATCAAATTATTTATCACCAAATAGCTTTTTATATCTATAAAAGTAGATCGAATACGTCATACTTTTTTTAAATGCAATTTTGTCACAATTATGACACGATCTATCTATTCGTCGAAAATGCTTATAAATATTTAACTATTTTTGAGATATAGTTTAAAAATATAAATTATTCAATCTAGAGTCTGCCAAATCTAAATTATTTAAACCTTGAATGATCAAACTTAAAAAAAAGAGAACATTCATGATAGTATTAGGATTGAGAATGTGTCATGTGTGACACATAAGTATAACAGTCAAAATTAAATATTTTATCAATAACAATGCCAAATTATCGAACTGTGAGAATACCAGAAGAACTAGTGCTTACAATTCAAAAATTGATCGTCGATAATAAAGAATTAGCGTACAGATCCCATTCCGAATTTATTATCGATGCTGTGAGGAGAAGGGTAGAGAAACTTATTAAAAACAATAAAATAAATGAAAATTTAATTCAGAGATAAATGAAGTTGATTGTCTCTCATTTTAAAATTATCCTCTTAAACTCATATTTCCAATTTGTTAACAAAAAGACATAAATAGATTTGAATTATACTAGATTTAAAATACAATCTCATATAAAAAATGTAGGTGACTAGTCATCGCGCGACGAATTTATGTAAAGGGTAAAAAAACTCATGCAAAAGGAGAGACTTTCACACAAGATAATGTCGGAGAAGAGAAGGAACGATTCTTAGTTAGTTTAGACTTGATAAGCTTAAAAACCCGGAAGGATTATGATGCTTTTGGAAGAGTAGGAGAGTTTTACTTTAAGATAGATGGCCCCAAAACTTTTAAAGCAAGGTTCCCAAATAAAGGTGTTATAAAGCTCCAAAAGAATCAAACTTTTACATCAAAAGCAGATTTATCATTATGGAGCCAATTTAAGACAGTCAAAGTGGGAAAGAAATCTACAGAACACTTAAAAGTAATTATACGAGAGATGGATCACTTGAAAAAAGACCAGACTGTCGCTGAACAAGATTTTGAAATTAAGCTTCCGCAAAAAACTCAATATGTAATTGTTCAAGATGCGGATGAGAATATAAAAGCAAAAATTCGAATTCAAGCCACGAGAACGAGATATTAAAGATATTAATTTTCTTTTTATTCCTATTAGTTTATGAGTATGATTCTAAAATGTTAGCTAACTATTAAATCTCTTTCATCTCAGACGACAATATGTGTGTGTCTATCATC
>SDBU01002390.1_pt1 | contig 25052 bp, 21 predicted proteins | sample 2277071 | NCBI WGS metagenome assembly SDBU01 (sample SAMN10397929, study PRJNA504765) | marine sediment metagenome | isolation source: marine sediment core GS08_GC12, 126 cmbsf | place: Arctic Ocean: Gakkel Ridge, Loki's castle | collected 2008
ATGCTATACTTTAAAAAGTATAAAAAATAGAAATTTTCGGAGTTGACGACGGCTGTCATGCTCTGTTCTTTATAGCGAGGATTCCTGTTGATGGAGTTTTACGCTACCTTGGCAGGCCTTTCTCGTTTCAGAGCATTGGAAGTCGCGTCTAATAAAGAAAGGAGAAAAATTATGAGATTGAAACCCTTTTTGGGTTCGGTGAAATTTCTGATGCTTACAAGCCTATTAATCCTGGGGTTCTCCGTCTGCCAAGCGAACGCCCAAAAATTCGCTATTCAAGCCGAGGATTTTGCCGCCTCGCAAGGCGAGAGTTGGAAGGTTTTAACGCCTCCAGCCACTGTAATGACCAATGATACCAGTGACCCCAGGGCTCCCGAACTCCTCGCCGATGACGGCACCATGATTGCAGAATTTACCATTAATGAGGCTTCCGGCGATTTTATTGGGAATGCTGACCATTCGGGTGTTAATGACGACTGGGTTAAATATGTATTGAATTTTCCGGCCGCGGGAGATTGGTACATGTGGGCGAAGGTAATTGCCCCGACGATTGGAGATAATTCCTGGCACATCGGAGTTGACATTCCAGATGCAAATGCCGTTTCTGCAGATAACGACGACATAAACGTCTGGGATTTCTATGAAGCGGCTGAAACTCCGGATGATGACATTGGAACACCGCTCAATACGAGGCTTACCACCGAATGGTTCTGGTTCCGGTTGTCTAGTCGAACGGGAAATCCTTTTCCCGGAATCGAAGTCGACCAATTTGGTCCCAATCCGACCCCGCTTCCTTTGACAGCCGGCGAACATACCTTTCATGTTGTGTGGCGTGAGCATTCATTCGGCGATATACTCTTCTTTACAATGGACGCGTCGGATGATCCGAATAAGGACCCATCCGTCGTTACGGCTGTGGAACTGAGAGACAAATTGACGACCACCTGGGGGCAGCTTAAAAAAGGCTTTTAATTTGTAACCACACTAAAGCTGACCTTGCCTATTTTATTGTAGCCCAAATTTCTAATTTGGGCTACAACTTCACTTCTACCTCACTCCCACGACTTCACTTCTGCAACAGAAAGTTAAAATCAACCGTTTTGAGTGATTTTCTTTATTAAGAATATTAAAAATGCGTTAAGCTAAGTTGACAATATAACACTTAGACATCCCGCGAAAAAAAGCCGAGTACGTTTTGCATCCAACAAACGCGGGAGGAGTTGGGTTTAACCTCCGTTTCTACAATGGCACAACTAATGGAGGGTATTTTAACAGCTCAATCTGTTCGTCCAGAGGGCAAGCTCTCTGTTAGTTGGGGAAGCATCAAAGAATATCAATAAAAATTCCTCTTTCAGATTGCGCGGAAGCCTACGAATGAATTCGAAGGCTAAGAAGCGCAAGTCGGTTCAAAACCGACTAGGACTGGTTTTTAGTCCACTTGAGTGGACTTGAGCTTTTTAGCCTGAATTTCAATTCAAGGCTATTACGCCGAAAACCTAGTAGCATTTTTAGCCTACGAAGGCTAAGAGGGCAGAAGTCGGCTCGAAGCCGACTGCGATTGAGTTTCAGTCCACTTGAGTGGACTTTAGCCTCTTAGCCTGAATTTCAATTCAAGGCTATTATGTGGAAAACTTAGTAACATTAGCCTAAAACCTGCTACTTCGCCCGCTACTCTTTTTGGGAATAATTGCTCTTTTCTCCGTAAATTCCCAAAGAACTTAAAATTTTTTACCATTTACTTTCAAGGAGAACAAAATCATGAAAAGAACATATATTTTTAACACTCTCGTATATGTCTCCATCATTTCTCTTGCGCTTTCAGCTTTGGCTTACGATGAGAATTTCGATACAGGCAAAGCGGAAGGATGGGTGGATTCATCTCAAGGACAGACTTGGACTGTCGATAAAAAACAATATTACCAGCCCGACGCAGTACCTCCTAACGTGTTTACTGCTTATGCCATTGATGACAATAAGTGGAAGGATTACACGTTTGAAGTACAAATAAATCCTATATCCGTAAGCAACTACGCAGGTGTTTTGTTTCGCGTGAAAGATGCTGGCCAAGGCGACACATCTTGGTCTACGGATGGAGATTTCCTCTATTGGCTCATCGGAATTGGAGGGTCTTACAGTAAACTTTGGGACGCGCCTGCTGGTGCGGCAGTGCATGATGCAGATGCCGATACCCTGAAATCGGGGGAGTGGAACGACGTTAAAGTTGTCGCAACAGGACTTGATTTTGTCATGTATCTTAATGGCAAAGAGCAGAAAAAATATACTGACGCATCGGGGGGACATGATTTCGGCGGCATTGGCTTAGCGGCTTACAGCGCCGAGGTGTTTTTTGATAATGTGAAAGTAGACGGTCCTGGTATACCAGGCGCTGCAGTGAATTTCGCTGGTAAACTCACGACAACGTGGGGACATATCAAAGCCGGTCCTTCGTTGTAAGTCAACTGGTGGGTAGCCGACCTCTATAGATTGGAGTGCAATAGTCAGCACAGCGTATTATTGCACTCCGGACACCCGCCAATTTAAGTGACAAAGCACTACCCCGGCTGATTCAAACCATCAGCCAAGGATTCTTGAAAAATCAAAGAAAATTCAATTTTTTTGTTGAACAGAAGGAGAAAATGTGTTAAAATGTGTGTTGATTAATTTGAAAGCGACAACGGAAGTTGTCGTAAATTTATTTTTTGCCAAAACTCATAAAGGAGGAAAACTATAATGAAAGCTTTAACAACTATATTGCTCGTGTGTTTCGTGTTGATAGGAACCACAGCTATAGCAGGCATCGAATATGGTTTAATCTTGTATTACCCCTTCGATGATGGAAAGGGCACTAAAGTCAAAGATTTCTCGGGCAATGAGCATGATGGTACAATTTTAGACGACAGCAAAGTCGAATGGGTCGATGGTCAGAAAGACTTTGGTGGAGCTTTGAACTTCAGCGGCCAGGGGTTCGGAGATAAAGAAAAAGGTGTCCGAACAGGACGAATTGAAGTTCAACACGACTTAGGCTCGCCCAAAGCCCTCTCCTTTTCGCTCTGGTTTTTTGCGACAAGGGATAACGATTGGAATTACTTTGGGGATTTCCGCCCCACAGGTTCCTGGTTTGCAAGGGATAGTGGAAACAAGATAATACTTAACGGGCAGGGTGGAGTTCCAAGTGGAGGGTATCCAAGAGATGAGTGGGTCCACCTGGTAGTCCTGGCTGATTCTTCTTCGACCACATATTATATCAATGGCGAGGAAGCAGCCGGCAGCAAAGGTGCGGCAGCGGCGCTGAACATTAGCACCAGCTTACACATCGGGTGTCGTTTTTCCAAAAATGAGGCGTTCTTGAGTATTATGGATGATTGGGCTATCTGGGACAGAATTATATCTGATACAGAGATAGCGCAAGTAAATAAAGGAACTCTCGTCGCACAAGCAGTTTCCCGCGCTGGCAAACTATCCACAACATGGGCTAACATTAAGAGTGCGCGTTAGTTTCATATTTAAGTATTAAGGAGGAAAACTATGAAAACCTTAACAATTATAACGCTTGTGTGTTTCGTGTTGATAGGAACCACAGCCCTAGCAAGTCTCAAGGATGGTTTGATTGTGCATTTCCCTCTTGATGATGTAAGTGGAACCACAGTCAAAGATAAATCTGGAAATGGGTACGATGGCACAATTATAGACGACAATAAAGTCGAATGGACCACAGGTAAATTTGTGGGAGCTTTGAACTTTAGCGGCCAGGGTTTCGGAGATAAAGAAAAAAGCGAGAGGACAGGCCGAATTGAAGTCCAGCATGACCTAGGCGACCATAAAGCCCTTTCCTTTTCGCTCTGGTTCTTTGCGACAAGGGATGACGATTGGAATTACATTGGGGATTTCCGTCCCACAGGTTCCTGGTTTGCAAGGGACAGTGGAAACAAGATAATACTTAATGGACAGGGCGGAGTTCCAGGTGACCAATACCCGAGAGACGAGTGGGTTCACTTAGTAGTCCTGGCTGATGATTCCTCGACAACTTACTATATCAATGGCGAGCAAGCCGGAGACGTAGGCGGCGCGGCAGCTCTGAATCTCAGCACGAGCTTACACATCGGCTCCCGCTTTTCCGACAATGAATCGTTCCTGAGTATGATGGATGATTGGGCTATCTGGAACAGGATTTTATCTGAAGACGAGATAGCGCAATTAAATAAAGACTCTGTCATCCCTGGAACAGCGGTTGATACTGCCGGCAAGTTGTCAACGACATGGGCTGGCATTAAGAGTGCGCGGTAGTCGATATTTTGCAGTGGAGGGTTGGAAGGTTTGAAATAAACGTAGCCTATCACTCATCCGAGACGAAATGCTGTTAGAAAATTCTCCAATGAACGCCAGAAGCCCTGCCATAATGGCAGGCTTCTGATGTTTATTTCTTGCTAGCGGATTAGAAAAAAAACTTCTGTGCTAACGGATTTTCTGCTAACGGATGAGTTCTAAACATGGTCTTATCTCCTCCAGGTGTCAAGGTAAAGCGAATGGAATTATCTTTTAGTTTGGAAAAGGTACGAGAGCTTGCAACGCTTGGAGAAATCCAGCTCTCAAGACATGCTGTTTTAAGATGTATGAAGCGACGCTTGACCTTGGAACAAATTTGTTCAGCTATATATTCAGGGGAGGTTATAGACGAGGAGCCAGATGCCTATCCAAATCCTACCATGACAATTTTGGGTAAGGCAAAAGGACATGAGGAAATAAAACTTGTATGTACAGTAGTCGAAGGAATTGTGCGAATAATTACTGTGGCTCCGCCAAGATTCGGCTCAAGAGGTGAACCGCAATGAAATACGCAAATTGTTCATTTTGCGATGGTAAAGTAAGAGAGGAAATTATCTCAGCAGAGTTTTGGTGGGGGAATAGGTTAGTTGCATTTGAAAATGTTCCAGCAGGTGTGTGCGAAAAATGCGGGGAGGAGTATTTTTCCGCCTCAGTTTACCAAGAAATGGTAAAACTAGCGAAGTCAAAAGAAAAGCCCAAGCGTCAGGTTGTCGTTCCAGTTTGGGATTTCGCAAGTGTAGTATAATTTGACTTTGATGGACAATTTCTAAATGCCGCTGTCGATGAAGTCCGTTTATGGGATGAGGTGTTAAGTCAGGAGCAAATTGCGAACATAACTCCTGTTCATCCAACTGGTCACTTGACAGCAACATGGGGAAAAATTAAAGCAGGCTACTAATTAGTGCCAAAAACGTATTTTGGCTCTTTTGTAATGAAAAAGCAGCTTACGACGACGCGTCGCAGGCTGCTTTTTTTATTTGACCTGAAAGATCATATTTCACGGTCAGATGAAGCTTCTTTCATTCCATAAAATTCCTAGAATTTCTGAGTTTTGCTTGACAAACCCGCTAGGAAAAGATATATTTTAAGCAACTTAATTATTCTTATTCTTTTACGGGAGAAAAAACATGACACGAGAGGAATTTTTTGTACAACTGGAAGAATATTTTGAAGTCTTAAATCCACATGAACGCGAAATAGTAACTCAGTTGCTAAAAACTCTTGCCTTGAAAGAAACGAACCAATCTCCACCTCAGAATCCCTCTTTAGAGGAATGGATGCGTCTAACTCCCATTGAACGCGGTAAGTGGTTATTGAAGGAAGAACAACATCACCAAGCATGGCTGACTCAAAAAATTCATGAGCTTCAAGCGGACTGGGTAGTGGTGATGGATGAGCAAGTAATCCGTTTTGGTGTAAGCTTTTCCGAGGCGCCCACAGATGATGAACTTTACGCTGAAGCGACAAAGTTGGAAAAGTATCCTTTGCTGTTTTTCAACAACACTCTGTTTGCTATTGAAGAAGCAAGTAGTGCGTGGAATACAACTATCTATATGGGAGATTTTTATCCGACTTTGCCTATCACGTTGGAAAATCATGCGGCTTCTCTAACTTTTGATGCTGATTTTGACATGGGTGCATCTTTGGACATTTGCACTGGTTGGAATTTGTTGGAAAATCAAGGGATTGTTACTTTAATGCCTGAGGATGTTCTACGTTTTGCTTCGCATTTGAACCAAACTTACTCTTACCTGCGCCGACGCCTCTCGGTGGGATTAATCGCTGAAGATGGTACGCGCCGACAAGCTCCGCGCATCGTCATCTGCGTGCAAAACTGGCAAAATAGTCCATTTGTCTCAATTAACACAAACCGCATAGCGTTAGTTGGGCGCGGCCTATGCTTAAGCCTTTCTCCAAAAGTTTGTCTTGACTTTGCACATCATCTGTCTAGCTTGAAATGGTAAATAATTTGCCTCTTAGGTCAATACATGGTTGAGCCCGAAAAATGAATCAACTTTCCCTCTCGTTTCATCTCATATTAACATTCTCTCCCGCTAGCGCGCTTAAATTGATAATTACGCTGTTTTCCTGTTTTCTTTACCTTGGGATTGCGCCAGAAACAACCGCTGATTTTCCCGATGTAACCTTTACCGACGTTACAGCGGAAGCCGGTATCACATTCGAACATTTTACCGGCGTTTTTGGGAAAAAGTATATGCCTGAAACAATGGGGTCAGGCTGCGCTTTCTTGGACTATGACGGCGATGGACATCTCGATATTCTCTTGATTAACAACAAAAATTGGCCTGGACGGGAGACAAATTCCGAACCTACTCTGGCGCTCTATCGCAATCTTGGAAATGGAACTTTTGAAGATGTGACAAAGAAAGCCGGTTTGAATCATCCGATGTATGGCATGGGTTGCGCCGCCGCAGATTACGACAATGACGGCGATACTGACATTTACATCACGAATCTCGGCAAAAATAGACTTTATAGGAACAACGGAGACGGGACTTTTACCGATGTAACAGACATCGCCAAAGTTGGGGATGACAGTTGGTCAACCAGTGCGGTTTTCTTTGACTATGACAAGGATAGCTTTTTAGACCTGTTTGTGTGCAACTACATCGAATGGACGCCGGAGACGGACATCTGGTGTACGGTGGATGGCAAGAGTAAAGCCTACTGCACGCCAAGTCTTTACACCGGGCAATCCTGCCGGCTTTATCACAACAAGGGGGGAAGGAACACGGATTCGCGGAGCGAAGACGTGAATTGGACATTCGAGGATGTTAGCGAAAAAGCCCAGATTTACAACCCCATCGGAAAATCTTTAGGTGTGGCGTTACTTGATGTGGATTCAGACGGCTGGCTTGACTTAGCCGTGGCAAATGATACTGAACCGAACTTCTTATATCGCAATAATCAGGATGGGACTTTCAGCGATGAAGCGCTGTTTTTGGGGATGGCGTTTGATGAAAATGGCAAGCCGCGCGGCGGCATGGGGATTGATGCCACAGATTATTTGAACAACGGCGGATTAGCCGTCTCCGTCGGGAATTTCAGCAACGAAATGATAGGTTTTTTCTACATGCCAGAAGACGATGATTTCTTCACTGATAATGTCGTTCCAGCTAAGATAGGACATCAAAGTTTGCTTTATTTAACCTTTGGGCTGTTCTTTTTCGATTATGACCTTGATGGATATTCTGACCTCTTTTTTGTCAACGGGCACATTGAGACGGATGTTGGAGAAATCCAGCAAAATATCGCTTATGAACAACGTCCATTGCTGTTTTGGAATCTGAAGGACGGCGCTTTCGCCGAGGTTGGTGAGCGCATCAGCGCGCTGATGCGCTCTGCCGTAAGCCGCGGAGCCGCTTATGGCGACTACGATTCTGATGGCGATTTAGATATCCTAATTTCTAATAACGGTGTTACACCTGGATTCGGACGCCCGTGGCTACTGAGAAATGATGGGGGCAATCAAAACAATTTCCTGCGTGTAAAAACGGTAGGAGTTCAAAGCAACCGAGATGGCATCGGCGCAAAAGTTATCGTCACAACTGGGGATATCACTCGCACGCAACTCGTCCACACGGGCAGCAGCTATTGTTCTCAAAGCGAACTAACACTTACCTTCGGGTTGGGAAAAACTGAAATAATTGATAGGGTGAAAGTCATTTGGCCGTCAGGACAGATTAGTCAGTTTTCTAATGTTAAACCAAATTCCGTCATTACGGTCATTGAAGGGAAGAAGGAATATATTTCCACAAAGGTGAGTGGATTGATGATTGACGATTGACCCCACGTACCCACCCCTAGCCCCTCCAAGGAGGGGAATGCGGTGACCGCGGTGCCATGCCCTTCGCGTGCGGTCGCACGCGAAGGCGAGGCCTTCCGCGAGCGTCGCAGTCCTTCCGCGTTGCGGCGGGCGAACCAATCCCGCTGTTCTTTGTCAATAAAGTGTCGGGCGCGGGAGGTTAGTGTAACGCTAACACCGCGTAAAACCACGCTTGAAAGCGGCAGCCTTCTTGCCTGTTTTCTGTAAAATCAAAGTAAAATGACGAGGTGATTACAGTTGATGATGTCTTCGCGCGCTCACTAAAAATCAACTGGTTCAATTGGAGGTATGATAATGACTATCGAAAAAATTGGAGAAGAGAAAGCTCAAGAGGTACGCGCTCAACCAACAGTTTATGAAGTGGACTTAAAAAAGGCTGTGCCGTCGCTGAAGCATGGCGCTCGGTTGACGCGGGATGAATTCGAGCGTCGCTACGATGCCATGCCGTATCTCAAGAAAGCTGAACTGATTGAAGGAGTTGTTTATATGCCGCCACCTGTACGATTTGATATTCATGGACAACCACATGCTGATATTATCGGGTGGCTTGCCGCTTATCGTGCCGCAACCCCCGGCGTTTGGCTCGCCGACAATGCAACGGTTCGTCTTGAGGGGGACAACGAACCTCAACCGGATGCGTTGCTCAGGATTGACACTGTTCTGGGAGGAAACTCCCGGATTAGTAACGATGGCTATGTCGAAGGCTCCCCGGAATTAATCGTAGAAATTGCGGGTACCAGCGCGGACTATGATTTGCACGAGAAGTTAGAGGTCTACCGTCGCAACGGCGTTCAGGAATACGTGGTGTGGCAGACACAAGACAAACGACTCGATTGGTTTCAGCTTATCGAAGGCGAGTATGTACCTTTGACGCCTGATGCAGACGGCGTGATACAGAGTCAAGTTTTCCCCGGATTGCGCTTGGCGGTGGGAGCATTGCTGAAAGGAGATCTGGCTTTTGTTTTGGCGGAATTGCAGGAGGGACTGGAAATGACCGAACATGCAGCATTTATTGAGCGATTGTCAAACAAAATTTGAGCAAATGTATTAGGGGAATCTCATGAGAAGTTGGAGAAACTCGGTTTCTTTGCACTATTTCTTAACATAAGCTAAAACCTCTTTCCGTTTTTGTCAAAGTAATTTTCAAAAATTAGGAGAATCTTATGAGAAGAATCACTATAAATCTACTGTTGGGCATTATTATTTTGGTGATAATATGGGGTTGCACGAAAGAGAATAAGCCGCAGAAAGTTGCTCAAACGAAGGGTTCCGTTAAACAACAGGTGAAACAGCCCGCCAGAGGAATTATCAGAACGAAGCCGGATGATGCAAATACCCACTATGAACAAGGGAGAATTTATCAAAAACAGGGTAGGCTTGATGACGCTATCGCCGAGTTCCAAGAAGCTATCAGAATTAAGCCAAATTATGCGGAAGCACATAATAATTTGGGGGTGACTTATCAGTTTCAAAACAAATTCGATGAAGCAATAGCGGAGTTTCAACAAGCCATCAGCATTAACCCAAATTTAGTAGCAGCCCATCATAATCTTGGGGCGATTTACATATATCGTGGCAAACTCAACGAAGCGATAGAAGCATTCAAAAAAGTCGCCGAACTTCAGCCTCGGTTAGCGAGAGCCCATGTTGACCTGGGTAAAGCGTATGGGCTGAAAGGCAGTCTTGACAAAGCAATTGCTGAATTCCAAGAAGCTATCAACCTCAAGCCTGACAGCCCCGCGGCTCATTACAATTTGGGAATGGCTTACAGATACAAAGGCGAGTTTGATGAAGCAATCGCCGCTTTGAGGGAAGCTATCAGACTCAATCCTGACCTCGCCGAGGCTCACAGTCATCTGGGAATAGCTTACAAGCAGAAGGGGATGCTTGATGAGGCGATTGTTGAACTGAAAGAAGCTATCAGGTTTAAAGCGGACAATCCCGAAATCCACAATGATTTAGGCGGAGTTTACATAAAAAAGAGGATGTATGAGGAAGCAATCGCGGAATTTGAACGAGCTATAGAAATTAACCCAAATTACGCGCAAGCTCAGAATAATTTAAAAATCGCTCGGCTACGCCTTGCCCGGAAACAAAAAAATAGAGATTCGCCTCAACCCCTTGCAAAATAAGATTTTTCGGCGATTGTTTCTCATTTCAGCCTTTTGAGATTTTCTGCATTTTTCTGTTGACATCAGAAGGAAAATGTAGTAGAATCATACATTGGGAATTTATTCCCAAAACTTTTATCCAAATGGAGGTTATGAAAATGACACGATTAACAGTAGTTTGTATCAGTTTTATCGTTATTAGTTTGATGTTTGTAGGGCAAAGTTATGCCGGAATTGACCCTTCAACCGTTGTCGGAAGGTGGCTCTTTGATGAAGGCAGTGGTGATGTAGCCACCGATTCCTCTGGGAATGGCAACGACGGGACACTTATAGATGGTCCCCAATGGGTTGCTGGCAAGTTCGGCAAGGCTTTGGCATTTGATGGCGCGGATACTTATGTGGAAGTAGCACATGCTGAGAGCTTGACTCTGACCACTGAAATAACTGTTGCCTTTTGGTTTAAAACCACTAAAGCTATGGTCGAATTTGGTGATAGACAAGTAGTAGTGGGAAAACACTATCTTGAATATGAGATAGGTATTTACCCCGCTGGTGCTATCCACACATATACTTCTAATAGCGCTGATGGTTATGATGAAGGAATTAACACTTCTATTTCTGGAACGCTTACAGAAGATGATTGGACACTTGATAAATGGTATCATTTAGCTTGGACACTAAATGGCACCCATGAAATTGTCTATGTTAATGGAAAAAACATAGGAGAATTTGATAAACCTAATGCAGGTACCCAACCAGGAACCCATAATTTAGAAATTGGTAGAAGAACAGAGGGTTCACTACCGTTTGAAGGCGCGGTTGATGAAGTTGTGGTTCTCAATGTTGCGCTGGGAGAAGGAGATATCCAAACCATCATGTTGGGGCTAGCAACCGCTGTTGAACCATCAGGCAAACTCACCACGACCTGGGGACAGATAAAAAAGTAGAATAGCTATCTTGCCCCAATACATATTGTTTGTGACCACACGCGCTAGGGTATTGGGGCATTCTCAAGGAGGTTACAAAAATGATACGCTTAACAATCGTCAGTTTTATCGTTATTAGTCTTATATTTGTAGGTATTAGTTATGCCAAAGTTGACCCTGAAACTGCTGTCGGAGTGTGGCTTTTTGATGATGGAAAAGGTGATACTGCAAAGGATTCCTCTGGAAAAGGCAATGATGGAACACTTATGGGTAAACCCAAATGGATTGATGGCAAATTTGGCAAGGCTTTGGAATTTGATGGGAGTAATTATGTGCAAGTACCCCATGACGATAGTTTGACTATGACCACTGACATAACTGTTGAATTTTGGTTTAAAACAAGTAAAAAAATGGTCGCATTCGAGGATAGACAAGCAGTAGTGGGAAAACACTATCTCGAATATGAGGTAGGTATTTACCCCAGTGGCGGTGTGCACACATATACTTCTAATGGCGCTGGTGGTTACGATGAGGGTATTAATACTAATAATGCGGATAACGCTTGGGCAAAAAATGAGTGGTATCATTTAGCCTGGACACTAGAAGACACCCATGAAATTGTTTATATCAATGGAATAAAGGTAGGAGAATTTAATAAACCAAATAAGGGTACCAAACCAGGAACCCATAACTTAGAAATTGCTAGAAGAGTAGAAGGTTCATTACCATTCGAAGGCGCGGTTGATGAAGTTGGGGTTTTCAATGTAGCGCTTGAAGAAAAAGACATCCAGGATAGCATGGACAAAGGTCTGGAAAGGCTACTCGGATTCACTGCCGTTGAACCATCAGGCAAACTCACCACGGTCTGGGGGCAGATAAAGAGCCACGAATAATATTCTTTACGCTACTTTGCCTCAATGCCTCTGAGTGTTGGGGCATTTTCTTTGCTAATTATATTAATTCGCCACAGATGCTATTGTTTTATCTTCGGCTATAGACCTATCACTTACGTCCCAATCACTCACCTACGCTTTGCCCTAACCCCCAAAAAAGTAGAGATTTTACAAGGAGGAAAAAATGCATAGAGTTTCTGTCAATGTCACTGAATGTTGGAGTAAAGGTTATGAGGATGTCCAAAAAGGCGGCTTATTGCTGAATTCCATAAGCAAGGATGGAAAGCCTAATTCTATGACCATCGGCTGGTGGATATTCGGTTGGAATTATATGGGCAAGCCCATGTCAGCAGTGGCTGTCAGACCTGCCAGGTATACGTTCACACTGCTGGATGAAGTGGAAGAATACGTCGTCTCCATTCCTAATCCTGGAACGGAGGAGGCTGTAAGTTATTGCGGCAGAGCCTCTGGAAGAGATGTGGACAAGTTCCAGGAGACGAATCTGACGATAGTGGAATCGGCTCACGTAAAACCGCCATCCATAAAAGAGTGTTTTGCAAACGTAGAATGCCGTATTTATTACAAGCAACGCCCGCCGCATTCTATACTTTCACCACAGTTTAGAAAACTACCGCTGGAAGAGCAACACACGATATATTTCGCAGAAGTGCTCGGCACATATCGCTACACATAGAGCCAGTGATTGGATTGAAGAATGAAAATTGAAGATTGAAGATTGACTCAACTCCCGTAGCGAAGATGGGGCGAATTTTGCAAAGTGGGAGCAAGAGGTTTTCAAAAATAAACCTAACGTTTTGGGTAGCGGCAGTCCCTGACTGCCACCGCATCGGTCAGGGACCAATGCTACCCAGAACATAAACTTTAATACTGAAAACTACCTAAACAAGAACCTATCTTTCGGATAATCCATAAAAACTGAATTTTGACTCAAGGCATCTGACCGCTATGTATATTTGGGAAAACTATCCAAAGCCCCGTAGGGGCAATATGTTTATAGAAAGTAAGATGCCTATCTCAAAAAGCCCCATTAGGGCGGCATGTTTACACATCCTCATCAAGAAGCTAATCTGCAAATACATGTCGCTCCTACGGAGCTTCAAATGGTATTTTGTATCGTATTCTATAAACATTCCGCCCGTACCGGGCTTCGCCTGATGCTTTGAAAGATTAATTCATGAAATTCCATTTCAATTATGCGAAAGATAAGAAAAGTCATCTTTTGCTCCCTATGAGCAATTGTCGGAAACCAGTAAAGGAGTAATATAATTTAATGACAAAAATATTTATTGTGCATTACAGCGAAATTGGTGTGAAGGGCAAGAACCGGGCGTTTTTTGAGAAGAGTCTAATGGGCAATTTGAGAAAAGCTCTGTGGGGGACGAACTATGCTCATGTCCGTCGAATTTCAGGCAGATTGCTGATACAACTAAAAGAAAATGCTGACCTGGATGAAATTCAAACCCGATTGTCAACAGTGTTTGGCGTCGCTTACTATACTTTAGCTTATGAGACAAGCCAGGACATCACTGTTCTCCAATCAGATGCCTTGAACCTGATTCGAGGGTGCGATTTTCATACGTTTAAAGTCCAAACCAAACGTTCTCAGAAAAGTTTTCCTCTAACCTCTCCCGAAATTAATGCTCAAGTAGGCGCTTACCTTGTAGAACATACCGGCGCAAAGGTTGATTTGGGAAATCCTGATTTGACCTGTTTCGTTGAATTGGTGGAAAAATATGCGTTTATTTATCTGAATAAACATACAGGGCTGGGTGGCTTGCCCGTGGGTGTAAGTGGTCGAGTAGCGGTTTTACTATCAGGTGGAATAGATTCCCCTGTGGCAAGTTGGATGATGATGAAGCGCGGCGCTAAGGCGAGTTTTGTGCATTTTTACAGTTATCCGTATACTGATATTGCATCACTGGAAAAGGTGAAAGAGTTGGTCAAATTATTGACCGTCCATCAATACAATTCGCGCCTGTATCTTGTCCCTTTCATCGATATCCAAAAAGAAATTGTAACACGTACACCATCCGATTTTCGGGTGATTTTATATCGCCGGATGATGATGCGAATCGCAGAAATATTGGCTCAGAAGGAAAATGCGCAAGCGCTTGTCACAGGCGAGAGCCTTGGGCAAGTGGCATCCCAGACGCTACCCAACATCCGAGTTATCGACGAAGTTGCTCAATTTCCTGTTTTAAGACCGTTGATAGGACAGGATAAAAATGAGATTATCGAACAAGCTCAACGCATCGGTACTTATGAAACTTCTGTGTTGCCATACGATGATTGCTGCGCGCTTTTTGTGCCGAGGCATCCTGCCACTAACGCGTCTTTGGACGTTGTTAAATTGGCAGAGGAAAATCTTGATATAGATACCCTTATCGCACAAGCAATAAATGGAGTTGAAGTTCAGATATTCACAAGTCCGAATTCTCGGTCCTGATAGAACTACAGGTGCAAAAAATATCAGGAATTGAAGAACTATAGGTAGATAATTTAGTCCCCCCCTTTGCTAAACTCAGGGGCGGACAGGTAATTTTCCCCCCTTTGCCAAAGGGGGGTTAGGGGGGATTTGAGAAGAAACCTAATCGGTAAAATCCCCCTCAATCCCCCTTTACGAAAGGGGGAAGCCATTTTTTTCTCTGTACTAAATTGATACGTATGGATATCAGGAATTGAATAACGAATATCCCCAAGATCGGGGATGCTAGAAGAGGAGGTAAATTACGATGAAAGCAATTCCGAAAACGCAGATATTATTCATATTAGCTTCGTTGACGTTTATCCTTGTCTTGGCAACGATTCCACGAGTATATAGCTTTGTTGAACGGAAATACACATTAGACGAGGTCATTGCTGAAAGCACAAATATCGTCTTCGGCACTATCGCGTCGGCGGATAAACAACGTCGGCGATTGATTATCGAAGTCGATGAAGATATTAAAGGTAAGTCCGGTTTTACCGAGATTAAAATTAATTACGCCGTCGGACAACAAGAAAAATTCATGAAGAAGATGAATGAAAAAGCCAACGTCAGTTCGCCTATCATTATTTTTTACAAAAAGTCCGGCGCGAACATCGACTCTCTGGGACACGTTGGCGGCACGTGGTTTCAGACGCGAGCCGTCGACCAAAAAAATAGAAGCAAGGTCTGGTGGAGTTTTACGCATATCGAAATTTATATGCATCGCACCTATAAGGGCAGCACGCCAGATTTTCAGCAACTAATCCGCCAAAAGATTGGTGGGAAAAATACGGCGGCGCGGAGAACAAAAAATAAGCGAAAAAATATTGTTAATACTGCACGGAGAAAAATTCGCAAGCAAGATAATAACGTTAGCGAATTGGAAAACAAAATTAACCAGTTGCATCAGGAATTCAATACCATTCAGCAGGGCATTGACCAACTGCAGAAAGACGCAGCGCGGAGTACACAAAGGTTAAAAAGTAGAAGGTATGACGATGTCCCCTCGCGTACTTCAACGGAACAGGTCTTAAGTAACGAATCCAATATTGTTGTTTCTGCTCCCTCCGCGTCCGGTACACAACTGGACGATACCTTCAACGCGATACAAGCCCGGATTAAACAATATCAGCAAGAAATGGAACGAGAATTTTCAGCGTCACGCGCGGAACTGCAATCGCTTGAGCGACGCCTTGACAGATTTGAACAATCCATTGAGGAGACGAGGGACGTATTCCCAAAATTACAGAGGACACCTGATACGGAAAGCTTCGATAAGTATGAAACCGCTTATGAACCCGCGTCTACGCCAAATGTTGTAGTGGATATCGACCAGAATGCTATTAACGTACTGGTGCTGGCGGGCGCGCACTTTAACGCTGAATTTCCCCTTCTGTCCCAGTTCACCAACGTTGCCAATCAACTGGTAGTATACCGACGAACACAAGACTACAACCTTCCAAATCTTGAACACGTTGATATTCTGTGGCTCGGTTATCAAGAGATTCCTATGGATAAATATGCATTCGATGCTGGTGTCGAACAACGCATTATAAACTTTGTAGCCGATGGCGGTGTTGTTATCGTTTCAGGACAAGATAGCGGACCAAATATGCTTTCCGACGTTGGCTGGATTCCAGAACCGATAATCGGAGTCGATAGACCAACGCGTAGTGATTTTCAAACAACGAAGGACGCCGGTACACTTTTCACAACGCCTAATATTGTTGTTTCTGGGCACATCTTCATCGATGATACATGGACAACCCCCAGTCCTAAATATACAGTTCTTGCAACGACGAATGACAGGCAGGACATCGCTGTGGCAATGCTGAAACACAGCAGAGGCATGTATCTCATAACGGGACTGCACAACCCAACAAGGGATGACGCGGCAATCAACACGCCGATTATGGAAAATCTTATCCATTTTGCAGTTACATCTCTTATGGAAAAAGGGCAAGTGGGCAAGGAGGCAAGACGGTAGGAAGAGAAACCAAGTTTTTCCGTTTTCCGTTTTTAAACCATGTGCACGTCATTAAAAATTAAACAACGAAATATCAATATTCTTTCACGCCCTTGTGCAGTAAAAGAGGAGCTTGAAAACTATTCAGCAAAACTTGCTGATGTTCTTGGTGACTATTTAATAGGTATTTATGTTTACGGGTCACTCGCTCGTAATTGTTTTAATCCAGCGACAAGCGATGTTGATATAGTTGTGGTTGTAGCAAAACCTTGCAATGAAAAGGTTATTTCTGAAATTCAACGTGTCCATCAAAATACTAACCTTCCTATTGATGCTGCATTTGTTACTTGCAAACAATTGAATGTTATGAAATTTCCAGCTCCGGTCACCTTTTTGATAAAACCATTATCATCTGGAAAAATAGTACGATTGCCTGAAGGTAGCCCGGATTTTTTAGTACAAAGGCAAGATGTATATGAGAGCGGAATTGTGTTAGTTGGCCCAACAGCCAATAAACTGTTTCGTCCAGTACCTTGGAATCTACTAGAGCGGTACTTGGATTTATTGTTTCCCCATATTGTTCCACGATTTAAAAACTCTGTGCTTATGTTATGTCGAATTGCGTATGCCTACTCCCATCAAAAGTTATGTTCAAAACAGGAAGCTGGAGAAGGGGCTATACACGTATTTTCCCAACAGTGGCATCCGATGATAGAAAAGGCTTTGGACAATTATTCCGTAGGTATTAATGCAACAGATGAATCGACAGAAAATCTCCTAGCTTTTGAAAGATATTGCGCTGAATGTATAGATAAATTGAAAACAGATTCCAACTTGTAAGAGAACATTATTTTGGGATTCTGCCCTTCTGTTTATAAAACGCGGAGGTATATGATGCAAATTTTGAAGCTTTCCAGTAAAATTGACCCAGACGGATATTTGCGTCTTGATTTGCCAACTCAGTTGCCGGAAGGTATTATTGAGCTTGTTGTGGTCATCAATCCGATTCAGGAGAAGACCAAGACAGGAAAATACGATTTTTCCGATTTGGCCGGGAAGTTGACCTGGCGGGGTGATGCTGTTGCTACCCAAAGGAGTTTGCGCGATGAGTGGTAAACGTTATTTGCTTGATACCAATGCTGTCATTTTTTTTTACCGCGGAGACGCAGAGAACGCAGAGGATACAACGAGAAATACTTGGTGTTCTTTGTGAAGTACCGCTTCGCCCGTTCGTTTCGCTCACGGACTTTGTGGTGAAAATTTAGGAGCAACTGTCACCCACCTGATTGCCCATTACAGATTTTAATTGAAAATGAAAAACATCTTGAAGTATTTGCTGATTGCCATATTTATAATATACCATTTTTTTTTCAATGCCACCGCAGAAACGCAGTCATCTAAAGACGAAAAATCGGATAAAGTTATTCAATTAGAGGAAATACGCGTGACACCTGGGCGATTTACTATCTCAAAGGAGACGAGCTTGCCGCATGCGCTGTCGAAAGTCGAAGTTGAGAAATTTCCGTTAATTGACAATGACATATATCGTGCGGCGCATGTATTTCCCGGTGTTGTGGCGAATGATTTTAGCGCGCGTTTTCAGGTGCGTGGGGGCGAAAAGGATGAGATGAGCGTCCGTTTGAACGGCATGGAACTTTATGAACCGTATCACTTGCAGGATTTTGGCGGCGCGGTCTCGTCGATTGATCTGGGCATTGTAGAGCGTGCAGAATTGCTAATGGGCGGATTCCCCGCTGAGTACGGCGACAAAATGTCGGGCGTCTTTGATATATTTGCCCGTGAAGGCAGCCGCGAAGGGTTCCGCGGTAATGTTGGCGTTGATTTGGTCAATACCCATTTCCTGCTGGAAGGTCCGATAAAAAAAGGGTCATGGTTGCTGTCGGCGCGACGAGGATACATTGACCTTATTCTGAGTCTGATGGAGACGGAAGAAACATTCGAACCGCGATATGCGGATTTGTATGGCAATATGAGATATGATATCACACCAGGCGATAATATCTCAGTAGACATCTTGTATGCTGAGGATTCTAATAAAATCGACAAGATAGGTGATGCTGACGACCTGCAATCGGAATACACAAATGGCATTCTGTGGGGGCGGTGGCGTCATTTATCGGGAGAGGGCACGCTTGCGGATGTATACCTCTTTGCAGGGCATGCGGGTCAGGAAAAACTTGACAGAATTGATGGTATCGACGACCGCACGTTCACATACTTTGGCGGAAAGAGTGAAATTACTTATAAACCAACAACTGACCATATTGTCAAAACAGGGGCGAAATGGCAGTGGACGACTGCCGATTATCGGTATTTTCTGCGGGAAAGCATTGATGGCGTAAATGAACGGACAACCGATGTGAATGTGGCTCCAAGTGGATGGGATGTAAGAGGATATTTGCAAGAAGAATGGCATGTTGCATCGCCAATCGCGGCAACTATTGGTCTGCGATATATCTATCAAAATTACAGTCAACACTTCTCGGTTGGTCCACGAGCGGCCATCGCTCTACAACTTAGACCAAATTTTCTTATTCGCGGCGCTTGGGGCTGGTATCATCAACCAGTTGAAATCATGAACTTACCTGTTGAAGATGGCATTACTGAATTTCAGCAGGCGGAGCGGGCGACTCATTATATTTTTGGCGGTGAATTTTCTCCCAGAAAGAATATGCTCATCCGAGCCGAGGCATACTATAAAACGTTAAACAATTTAGTCGGGCAAATCCGCGACCATGGCAAAAAAAACCAAATTATCACACAACCGGAATCTGGTAAAGCTCGGGGTTTTGAACTTTTTGTCACTCAAGCTATCCCACCGCGTATCTCGTGGAGCGCGGGATATGCTTACGGCATCGCCAAAGAAACAGCCGGAGGACGGGAGTTCCTTCGAGAATTCGACCAACGCCATGCCTTCGCGCTCAATGTGGGATATGCTCTCTCAGATAATCTCAACATGAACCTAAGCTGGCGCTTCCACACAGGCAATCCATACACTGAAACGCGGTATGAACAAATCACAACATCTGACGGCAGATTGGTATGGCAAAAACAGTTCGGCGAGATAAACGCGAAGCGTCTGCCGCCATACCACAGTTTGGACCTCCGGCTGACTCGGAAACATGCTTTCAGGCGATGGACACTGAACTGGTACGTGCAGATATTAAATCTCTATAGCCGCCAGAACATCCATGAATATTCTTTCACCAAGATTACGGATAACGCCGGCAACATCCTCGGCTATGAACGCAACGAGGAACACCTCTTGCCCTTTTTGCCCGCTGTGGGCATCAGCGCGGAGTTCTAGGGGAATTTCATTGTAGGGCAAGTGTTCACTTCGCTCACCGACCATTGGTCAAGCTTCGATTGAATCGGGATAAACTCCAGCCATAATAAACTTGAACTTTTGGGTGGCGGAAACCCAATAGCCATCAAGTTTTTCTAATTCGTAATTCGTAACTCGTAATTCGTAATTCACTTAACTGTGAGACTTCACATGAAATCTTTAAAATTTCATGCTTTATTCGGAATTAAACTAGCAAAATCCTATATCGCCTATAAATTTGGTCATCCGCAACTCACTTATATATTTTATGCTATTACCAATCGATGCAATTTGAAATGTTCTTTCTGTGATTGCTGGTTGAGTAAGGGAAGGGAACTTGACACATCAACAAGTCTTGCCATGATAGATAAGCTTGCAAAAGCGGGAATTGCATGTATCAGTTTTAGCGGAGGGGAGCCGTTGCTTCGTGAAGATTTGGAGATTTTAGCGCTGCGCGCAAAAACACACAATATTGCCTCCACATTGAATACCAACGGAACACTTATCACAGCAGAACGCGCAAGGAAATTGGCTAAATGCTTTGAAGGAATCTCTGTGTCCATCGACGGTTTTGAAGATACGCATGATAGGATTCGAGGCGTCAAAGGCGTTTTCAAGCAGGCTATGCACGGTATTTCTATATTGAAGGAATATGGAAAACGCACAAAGATAGGTGTGAATATGACGATATTTCGAGATAATATCAATGAGACAATGCCTCTTCTCGAGTATCTTCAAGATAAAGTAGACTTTGTCTCTTTTCAGCCAATAGCGCCATATCCGCCATCAAGAAACGTTATTCCATCCCATGAAAAGGTTGAGCAATTAGTTCAGTCGCTTTTAGCCTTAAAGGAAGAGAAGCCTGGTTATCTATTCCCTCCGAAAAGCTATATATACAGGTTGAAAGAATATTTTTCTCGCAACCTGAGAAAATTCTGCGACGCTGGAGAATTATATTGTTACATTGACTGGGATGGAAATGTTATGCTCTGTCCCACGATAACATCTTATTCCATTGGCTCTATTGTTGAAAAAGGTTTGAAGGAAATAATACAGGACAAGTACTCAAAAGCATGTCAAATACGAGAAAATTGCGGAGGGTGTTTTCTCACATGCACCAATATGCCGTCCATGCAGTATAACCAACCTCTGTTGAACGGCGAAATAGTAGAACTGGTAAAAAACTGGGTGAAGCTTTAGCGGATTTTTAGCCAACTCATGGCTGCGCCAAGGGCAATACCGAAGAAAAGGGATGTTTCATACAACGAGGAGGGCAGCATTGTGCAAGTAGTCATACAACCTGGACATTTATTGACCAGCTCTGTAATTTCTGCTTTTTTCTCACGAATTATCTGTTCCAGGGACGCTTCGTGCAATGAACCTATAGGATGTTCATAGACAGAGCACAACCAAAGATTTCCATTCCAGTCAATACAACAATAGAGTACGCAGGTATCACATCTCTTTTCAAGTTCCAGTGAGTAGTATTGTTGAAGCGTGCGAATATATTGGTCTGGCAAAATTACATTGCTTGGTTTCTCCTTCTTCAATACTAGTAAGGATGTTATTATATCATTAATGTCATGAAGTGGTATCATTGAGTCATTGGATGGTGGGTAGGGATTCACTGGCGCAAATGAAGCAAAATCAACTATATTGCGCAATTCAGTGAATAATGGAATCATCTCCGCTGAATTTGTTTTGCAAAGTGTGAAATTGATGCCAATTTTGGCATTTGTTGAATATTCTTTCAGCAGGTGAATAGCTTTCATCGCTTTTTTATATGTACCTTTTACACCTCTGATTTTGTCATGGGTTGCTTCAAATCCGTCCAGAGAAACTGTTATCGACTCAAAATATTTACCTAACCTCATTGCACGCTCTTGAGTCAATAATGTGCCGTTGGTGGTCAAAGTTAATACTAGCCCTTTTTGCCTGGCATGTTCAGCCAGGCTTTCCAAATCCTTCCTCAAAAGAGGTTCACCACCACTGAAAAAGATAGAGGCAACTCCTGCTGCCGCTATTTTATCTATTACAGCGAGGGATTTTGCCGTGTCATCTTCCTGATCTTTGATTTGCCATCTCTGGCAAAAGGAACATTTCAAATTACATCGGTTAGTGCAGAGAAAATCTACATAGGTAGGTATCGCGGGATTTTTGGTACCGATATCACCGCGTGCTTTTCTTAACTTGAAAGTCAGATATGACTTGATAATCTTGTATGAAAACCTTGCATCAAAGAAATTCATAAGTGGAGTTCTATGGAAATTGGAATACACAATTTAAACGAATTACGAACTACGAATTACGAATTATTAAACTTTTAGCCACTGATTCACACTGATTTTCACAGATTTCTTCTCATTCCGTGTTTCATCCGTGTTTCATCCGTGGCTAATTAAATCCTTGGGTTGAGTAGCTTGCGTATCGAAACCAAAGATCTAAAATATATATTCTGCCTCTACTACCAACTGTTGCTTTGAGTCATCAACAGAAAGCTGATGCTCACTATTTTTAACCCAAGAGTAGTTATAATTTGCAGAAAAAGAGTAGTTTCCGATGGAAAGATAGGCAAATCTCAGAGATAAAGAATGGGTGGATTCAGTAATGCCGGAGAGAAACTCCCACTCTTCAGAATCAGTGGGTTGGTGAGATTTATCCACGTTGCCTTCGCCGTGGCGCAGGAGTTCGTAAGCAAAGGAAGTTTGAATCTTATCGCTAAACCAATGTTTAAATTCAATCCAGAAATCATCGGCATCGGGGCCGATATGATGACCAATGGCACGTCCGCGGTTGGTGTAAGCATTGACGGGGTTCTCGTGAGTATAAGCATATTGATTCACAAAAGCATATTCAATTCTTAGGTCGGTGTTCTTAAAGTTGAAAGGGTCAATGTAATAGACACCCGATAGAATTCCAAATTTAGTATCCCAACCACGAAAGTTTTGCAACAAGCTGCGTTCAGTATAGTAATCGTCCAACATAAATTCACTGTATAATTCAATCTTTGAAGCAATTCTAATGTTAAAATCTCCTCCGATGAGTGTGTTGTCACCTGAATATCCATATCCACCTTTTAGACCATATTCTGTCATCGGTATTGCAATGAGATAGATTGTAAAAGGGTTTTGGTAGCCTAAATCGAATCGGTCTGCGTAGATAACAGTTTCGTGTAATGCCAGGGTAAGCCAATCGAGAAAATTCATTTCTAATCGATGTCCTGACAGATATTTTTTTCCTAATTCACTGCGCAAAGCGGCGGTAAATGCAGTAACTTTGAATGGCCCAATAATCCCATCGAACTTCAATAAATCTTTAGAATCCGTGTTGTCAGATAACATCAACGCGCCATGTCGTCCTGGCCCCCACCATAAATCATCCTTTCCCAACTCCAGCGAAAGCCCGTGCCAACCAATTTTGGTATATGCCTCGAGGGTCTTGATTTGCTTAAAATCTCCGGCTGAATAGCGAGTTTCATCGGGTAGAGGAACATATCTCTCGCCACTTATCAATGGGCCCCATTTATAATCAATATTGTAAACAAAGTTCTCCTCTATCTCTCCAAATATCGTTGGGCGCATGAAAATAATCTCTGTTACATCGCGTTCGTCAGATTGTTGGATAACTGTTCGCTGTTGCAATCCTGGTTGAATATTCAGTGTATACCTTTTATCTTGAAGGGTGAAGAAATATTTTCGCTCTTGTTGCGGTGTGACGTTTATGCCGCGTTTCCGAAATTCTTGGGCAAAAATTTTAGAATAAGCTTTTAGATGAGCCAGTTCGATACGGCTCAATGATAATTCTCCCTCTTCAAGTTTACGGGACATAAAAAGAAGTTGGTCTGCAACTTGACCGCGCGTAAGCGGTTTGGAAGAGGAAAATCCTGCAGGAAGGACACCTTTGGCGACCATGCGGTCAATAAAGGCATATACTGCATGGTCGATGGGAACATTTACCAAATCCGCGCCTTCAACAGCGGATGGGAGAAAATTGATGGAAACTAGCAACAAAACTATCCAAACGCTATAGGTCAGTAATGATGATATCGTTGGCGCGTACGCTCGCACGCGCTGCATAATCCTGTGCGAAGGAAGTTTATAGTAAATAGAACATTCCGATTTTATCGAAAATACGTCATAGTCTCTTAAATTCATTGACAATGGACGAGTGCTATCTCGTTCTCTTTTCCTCCGAAATGAAAAAAATGGAAATTGGGAAAGACGGTAACTGGGTAATTTGGAAAAACGGAAATTAGGTGATTTCCAAATTACCAATGAAGCTGGAGTCACAGAAAACAGGCGAGGAAACTCCCGCATTCATGTGCGCGAAGCCATCCCGAGCATCGGGGCGTGGGGTAATTCCGAAATCCGAAATCCGAAATCCGTTCACACGACAGTGTTAACAACCAATCCTTCACCATCAATCGTTGTATCCAATACAGTGGCTGTTTCTATCTTACGCAACGCGTCTGCCCACCGGGATTTTAAAGTAATAGCATCTTCTGGTTCCCGGCATAGCGCCCATACACAGCCGCCATTGCCAGCGCCTGCTGTGCTAAACCCTGCGTTGAGTTCTTTCGCAATTGCCATCAAATCCTTCCCTACAGGCGTAATTCGGTTAGCCACAAGCTCACACCGGATATCCGTCTCCTCCAAAATAAGCGCGCCAGCTTTTTCCCAATCAGATTTTACTAGCGCATCGGCAAATTCATTTGCAATCTCATTGATTCGGAACCACGGCGCTCGTGTGCGTCCGTTTAGGAACCACGCTACCTGCTGGCTGTTGACATCATCAGAGTTATGACTTTTACCGATATACGCGACAACCAGCCGAGATTCCAAATCCTTATGATTATCGGATGACAACAGGGGAATCTGTTGAAATTTGGAATGAGGCGAAGCATACGTCCAAATCCATTTGTTGACGCCACCGTAGACGGCTGCGCATTGGTCTTGCATACCCGTATAGCTGTACCTCAGTCCATCTTCAATATTATGCGCTAACTCTACAGTATACGGCTTTGAAAAAGTGGACGCGCCAAACGTTTCGCATGCTTTGTTGATAGCCGCTATAGTTGTAGCGGCGAGGACGCCCGAACCACCTAATCCGCTTCGCGGAGGTGCTTCATAGGATAACTGAATATCCACACCAT
>SDBU01002391.1_pt1 | contig 25050 bp, 17 predicted proteins | sample 2277071 | NCBI WGS metagenome assembly SDBU01 (sample SAMN10397929, study PRJNA504765) | marine sediment metagenome | isolation source: marine sediment core GS08_GC12, 126 cmbsf | place: Arctic Ocean: Gakkel Ridge, Loki's castle | collected 2008
GATGTATACATACGGCACAAGGTGACTGTGCCCACAACCTTGTCTGGTGTGTCGCCTGTAATGGCGGTAATGCCGAGGAACCCGATGACCCCAAGAATTCCCCGGCGGGATCAGCCATGATAGTCGACCCCTGCGGGAACATAGTGGCCATGTCCAACACCATCCGTGAGGACATAGTTACGCACACCATCCCCATTGCAGAATTCCGAACGGAAGCGAACCGGTATGACAAGTTCAGCAATCATCATCTGACACCCTGCACCTACCGGGGAGGGGTAAGGACAGAACTGTTCATCCCGGAATACGAACAGCATCCGGGACAATTCCCGCCCAATCTCCTGACCAAATACCAGAAGGAGCACGGTGGAGAATTACCGCCTGACTATAAAGCCACGCGTGAGTGGTACTTTAAACATGCGAGATGGGAGCTGTCATATCGCGATCCCGCTGGGGAGCCGTAGAATCAGGCAAGAAAGAAGCTCACATACTATAGCTTGTGTAGAGACAAAAGGCATTGTATTTTCAGGGATGGCACGCAATGCACTTACTAGGTGACCCTGTTGCCAGAAGCCGCTTATAGCAGTAAATTGGTTTGTGGTTAAGGGCCACTCGCGGCATAATTCGGATAGATAAAGGTAGCTGTGGTAGGTTCCGTTACTCATTGTGCCAAAAGCTAGCTCAAGCAACTATCCACGGGAGGGCTCCTGATTACTGAATATGTTTGAAAGAATACTGTTACCACTAGATGGTTCACAGCTAGCCGAAATGGCTGTTCCCTATGCAGAGCTACTGGCGCGAGGGTTAGGCTCTGAAGTTATTTTACTCCACACGTGTCGTTGGGAACAGGAGCCTTATCGCCACATGTATAAAATTTACCTCGATGAAGTCGCTAACAGGTTGCTGAGTAACATACGAAAGGGTAGGCCAAGGAGTGTAGAGTCCAGGGTACGAGCGGAAACCCTGGTCGGTGAGCCCGCCGATGTAATTTGTGACTACGTGCAGAAAAATCGTATATCGATGGTTGTCATGGCAGCGTTTGGTGGCTCAGGCATCAAGACCTGGATGCTGGGGAGTGTGGCTGATAAGGTAGTCCGGGCAGTGAACGCGCATACTCTCCTAGTCAGAACCAAGAATGGACACTCTTTGAACGGGGGGGGGAGGTGTCCCACCCGGATACTTTTACCACTCGATGGCTCTAAGGTGAGTGAGCAATCAGCACCCTATGCTGTTGAACTCGCCACGAAGCTCAAAGCCAGCATTACCCTTTTCGGGATGGCCGAAAAGGCTGCCTATTACTCGACCCACATCTCCTTCGTGCCTTATAGCACGAATATGGAAGCAGAGTATGACCGGATGGATGCGGCTGCAGAGAGAAATGTTCGTACTTATCTTATCGGGGTGGAGAAAGAATTGAGGAAGGATGGAGCTCGTGTTACTCACGCAGTAACACTTGGTATTACTCCTGCGGACGACATTCTGAAACAAGCGGACAAAGCTAATGCTGACCTGGTGGTGATGGCTACCCGGGGGAGGTCGCCGATAAATCGTTGGGCTTTTGGCAGTGTTGCTGAGAAAGTCCTGCGTACCGGGGAGTTTCCCCTGCTCTTAGTGAAGGAAGCGCCAGAGTGACAATGCGGCGGAGCTACGTTGCTTAATTGGTGCTAGCCTTCCCGGTTTTCTCCAGTTGCACTCCACAGCAAGTGGTGCCTGAGTCTCGGACCAGCACCTACTTCCGCCCTAACCCCCTTTATCCCCCGTTCCTTGGGAAGCTTGGAAAGGAGAGGGGGAGGGATATGGAAAGAGGGGTGGAGACCGTCTTGGACACCCCTAGCACTATCACTAGTTGACAATATCATTGCTGCCACTGCTACCTGCTCTATGGAGGTGGCTGCGGCTTCTCAGGTGTTGGTTGCGGTGGAACAGGCATCCCTGCTAGGGGGACTTGAACTGCAATTTCTCGAATATTTCTTGCCCAGCTTACACCATACGCGTTCTCGAATATTTTGTAGCTAGGACTTCTGTCAAAGTACAGTTCAACACAGCAGTAGAGTTGCCAGATCAAATCCCGAAGGCGTGGCTCTTGGCGCATATCAAGAATATTTAGCCCCTCCTTCATAGCCTCAAAGATGCCAATCCTGCGATTGTGTGACTTATGAATCTCACGATTTGATAGGTACGAGGCAATCTTCTCAGCCAGCTTATGCCTGTTTCGTCTACGGGGAAACATATAACTGGCTATCCACTCCGTGGCTAAGGTCACTGACAGGTCAATAGCGTCTTGGCATATCTGAACAAAAGCTCCGTACTGGCTCAGCCATGGAAGGAACACAGGTAAAGCATTCGGATCATCAGTAATTGCTTTTTGTGCCTTTTCAAAACCATCGACTATTACTTGGGCAGGGACAAAGATTTGACCTTGTTGTAAAGGCAACTGAATTTGCGGGTCGATGGGGCCTAAGGATGATCTGTCATCCATCAGGATTTTATTGCCGGACAGGCAAAACATAGTTGCGGCACTCATCGCACTGTGAGGAACTACGAAGCGTATATCGTCAAAGTTAGCCCGCAAGAGCTTTACAAGCTCTTCTGTGTTCTCAGCAAAGCCACCAGGACTGTGGACAAAGACATCGAGGGGATTACCTTGGATCCCCTCGATTAGGTCAGAAAAGCCTGCTTTATCTGTCTGGTCGATTATTACAGGGGCACGTTGCCCTTTTTTGAAATCGGCCGCATACACAATCAGTTTGCGGTTGCTATGAGCCTCAATATCACCTATTAGCTTTAGGCGAAGCTGTTGGTGTTGCTTCGGGTCCTTAATAGTGTCTAGATACTGCTGAAACGTCGGCATCGTAACTTACCTGTGTCGTATTTGTGGGACGTGTTTGAGGCAAAGGCATGGTAGTCAAAGCAAGATAGCGCTCATAGCTCCCGCGCGCTATCTCAAACCTTTTCAGGAAGCTATCTATCTCTGGGTGTTCCCTCCTGTATTCCTCAACATAAGTTAATAGCTCCTCCATTTTAAACCTCCTTGCTTGCCTGAATCGAAGGAGTTGCATTTACAGTGTAGCACACATTTTTTGGGTTATCAACTGTCAAATGGCATATGTTAGCGCTCCTCTGCATCCCGGATTATATCACCTTACCTTTTCTAACACCTCCTCCAGCACTCCCCGCCACGCTCTGCCCAGCCGTTTGGGGTTGAGGCGGAGCTGGGTGGTGCCGAGCTTTATCCCGTCTCTTAACAGGGGCTGAAGTTTCTGCCGGTCAAACCGCATGCCCTCGAGCAACTGCACTACGATTTGGCCGTCCTCGGTGGCGATGGACTCGATGCCGGCCCTGGCGGCCATAAGCTTAATTCTTACCGCGTAGAGCAGGTTTTCTACCTCCCCGGGCAGTGCGCCAAACCGGTCGCTGAATTCCTGAGCCAGGGAGTCTATCTGCTCGGCGGCCTGTATTCTGGCCAGGTTCTGGTACAGGACCAGCCGGGTATTGAGGTCGGATACGTATTCCTCCGGTATGCAGGCTCGCAGGGGCAGGTCAATCGTTGGTTGGGGGAGGGGAGAAGGCCTGGCTACTTCCTCGGCAAGACCGGCCCGTATTGCCTTTTGCTCCTCTACCGCCTGTCCCAGCAACTGGCAGTAAAGGTTGAAGCCAACGGCGTTGATATGCCCGCTCTGTCTCGTGCCCAGTAGCGTGCCCGCCCCCCTGATTTCCAGGTCTTTCACGGCGATGTTAAAGCCGGCCCCCAGCTCGGTGGCTTCAAATATCGTCCTCAGGCGCTTCTCCGCGGTCGGGGTCAGGCGTTTCTCCCGGTCATGGAGAAAATAGGCGTAGGCAAGTTCAGTGCCGCGGCCTACCCGCCCCCGCAGCTGGTATAGCTGGGTCAGCCCGAAGTTATCCGCCCGGTTGACAATCAGGGTATTCACCCGGGGCATGTCCAGCCCGGACTCAATAATCGTGGAGCAGACCAAGACGTCGCTCTTTCCCCGGGCAAAGTCGGCCATCACGCTCTCCAGTTCTGCTTCTGGCATCTGGCCGTGGGCAACGGCTATGCTGTCCTCCGGTAGCAGGGCATGGAGCCCCCCGGCAATGAAGGCGATACTCTGCACTCGATTGTGGACAAAGAAGACCTGTCCGTTTCTTTCCAGCTCTTTGAGTATGGCTTCCCGGACGATTCGGTCATCATACACGGCGACATAGGTCTTGATGGGCAGGCGCTCTTCCGGGGGAGTCTCCATGGTGCTCATGTCTCTCACCCCCACCAGCGACATGTGAAGAGTGCGGGGGATGGGGGTGGCGCTCAGCGTGAGAACATCTACCTCCTGCCGCATCCCTTTCAGGTATTCCTTGTGAGCGACGCCGAAGCGCTGTTCTTCATCGATGATTAGTATCCCCAGGTCTTTGAAGGTTACGTCCCTCTGCAGCAGCCGGTGGGTGCCAATGCAGATATCCACCTTGCCCTGAGCCAGGTCTTCAAGAATGGCCTGCTGCTCCTTTGGCGTGCGAAACCGACTCAGCACTTCAATTCTTATTGGGAAGGCGCTCAATCTCTGGCGGAAGGTATAGGAGTGCTGCTCGGCGAGCACGGTGGTGGGCACCAGCACGGCCACCTGCTTGTTGTCCATCACGGTCTTGAAGGCGGCCCGGATGGCAATCTCAGTCTTGCCGTAGCCAACATCCCCGCAGACCAGCCGGTCCATTGGTTTAGCTTTTTCCATATCCGCCTTGACCTGTTGCTGTACCTGTATCTGGTCGGGGGTCTCGACATAGGGGAAGGAAGCCTCAAGCTCCTGCTGCCATACGGTATCTGAAGAGAAGGCAAAGCCGGGCACCACTTCCCGGGCGGCATAAAGCGCGAGCATTTGCCGGGCAGTGTCTGCTACCGATTCTTTGACCCTCTGCTTGGTGCGTGTCCATTCCTGGGTGCCTAATCGACTCAGGACGGGTGACCGCTCACCGGGCCCGATGTAGCGGCTAACCCGGTCTATCTGGTCAGTGGGGACGTAGAGTCTGTCACCCTCAGCGTATTGTAAGACGAGGTATTCCCTTTCGGTGCTATTGGTGCTCATGGTGGTAACACCAACGAATTTAGCAATACCATGCTCAATATGCACTACATACTCCCCCGGAGCCATGTCAAGCCGGAACTTCTGGTGTGGCACCGGGCGTTTCTTCATCAACCGGCGCTCTTTCACAAAACCGAAGATTTCGGCATCGGTATAAAGGTGGCTATCTTCGTTCATTATCCAGCCCCCGCCCTGTGAACTCTGCACCAGGGTCAGCGAGCCGGGTGGCGGTAGCTCCTGGATTTCGGTAAGGGGTGAGGCAAAAACGTCCTCTTCCTCGAACAGCTCGGATAGCCGGCTTGCCTGCTGGCTGATGATAATGAGGCGTTTCCTTTCCTTTAGTAATCGTTTCGCCTTCTTGATGAACGCCGGTAGCTGGCCGGCATAGCTCGGAGCCGGGGAGAAATTTAACCGGTATGGAGGCTCATTGTCAGCAGCGCCCCAGGAAGTCAGCGTCAAGCGCTGCCTTTCTTCTATATTTGCTTCCAGTTCTTCCCAGGTGAAATACGGTCGGGGGAAGTTATTGGGCAGCTCTCCATTGGCTGACTTCTCACGACGCAGCTCGTCGGCTTCAGCGTCCAGGTCTTCAACGGCCAGCTTGATACTTGTTGGCTCATCCAGTACCAGCAGACCGCCCGGGGACAGATAGCTCAGTATGCTGTCCTGGTTAAACAGAGGGGCATAAAACTGGATGTTGGCGGGCCTCTGCCTATCCAGCAGAAGGGCTAATTCCTGTTTGAACTGCTGTCTTACCTCAGGGTTGCATCGGGACAGGTCGAGGCTGCTAAGGACTGGCTCTAATTCAGTTTTGCTGCGCAGCATAGGTGAGAGCAGTTCGCTAGTGGGCGTAATGGTTACTGATGGCACCCTGGATTGAGAGCGCTGATTTGTGGGGTCGAAGAGACGGATGCTGTCGATGGTGTTACCAAAGAACTCAAGCCTGATGGGTAGTTCGCTGGTGGGCGGGTAGATATCGATAATCCCACCACGGTGGCTTATCGTGCCCGGCACCTCCACTATGTTTTCCAGCCGGTAGCCTATAGACTCCCACCGGCCGAGTAACTGGTACGGGTTGATGTCCGCGCCCAGTTCGATACTATGAATAGTTGACATAAAATCATGGAGCGTGGCTGTCTTGTGCATTAAGGCGGGAGCGGAGGCGATAACCAGTGGGGCATCGGTAGACTGGTCATGGTTAGCTAATGTAGAGAGCGCCTGCACTCGTTCCGTCTCGGTGGAGGTATCGGAGACGATGCGCTGGTAGGGCAGGGCGTCAGGTTCGGGGAAGAGTTTTAACTGAGGAGAAGCGCACCAGGTTAGCAGCTGTTCGTAGAGTTTCTTGGCGTTTTCCGGTTGTGCCGTAACCAGCAGTATCGGTAGTTGCAGGGTGGAGTATAAGGCGGCAATGAGGTAGGACTTGGCAGCATCGAGGATAGCTACCCCGGTGCTGTTCTTCGATTGCTTTAGTTCATCGACCAGTCGCTGGTAGGCTGGCATTTGCTCAATGAGTGGTAGCAGTTGACATAAGTTCATGGAGCTTCTTCTCCAAACGCCACTGGGGCTAGCCAAAGACGGACTAGCCCTCCGATAGAATTGTAACACAGGCGTAGTGACATAACAATATCGCTGGTGTTGGTTTGCGCAGGCAGACGCCTGAAGTCTATAATGAAGAGTTCGGAGGGAACGGATTGACTGAGCTTGATAGCGTACTGTATCAGGTTACCAAACCCGCCCGCTATACCGGCGGTGAGTGGAATAGCATCGTCAAGGACTGGGACCAGGCTCGTATCAGGATGGCCCTCGCTTACCCGGATGTGTATGAAATAGGGGCGTGCAATATGGGATTATCTATCCTCTATGACCTGCTGAACCGGCAACCGGACGTTCTGGCAGAAAGGGTCTACGCTCCCTGGGTAGATATGGCCGCGGCCATGCAGAAAGCAGGTATCCCGCTGTTTAGCCTTGAGTCTAAGCGGCCACTAAAAGATTTTGACGTTATTGGTTTCTCGCTGGGTTACGAGCTTAACTATACCAATGTGTTGAATATGCTTCATCTGGCCCAGGTGCCAGTTTTGGCTCGAGAACGGGATGACTCCCATCCTCTCGTCATCGCCGGTGGTAGCTGTAGCCTCAACCCGGAACCAATGGCCGACTTTATTGACTTCTTTGTCCTGGGCGATGGGGAAGAGGTGCTGCTGGAACTTCTGGATATCTTTCGGTACTGGAAAAGCGGGAGCATTAGAGGGGCCATGAAAGAACTCTTGGGGCAAGCGGCGGTCATCCCCGGCGTCTACGTGCCCAGCCTGTATCAGGTGGAATACCACTCTGACGGCCTGGTGAAAAGCATTACACCTACCGTAGCCGAGGCTAAACCCAGTATTCAGCGGCGGATAGTGGCCAAGCTTCCCCCCCCGGTGACTAAGCCGGTGGTGCCCTTTATTGAGGTAGTCCATGACCGGGGGGCGGTGGAGATTCAGCGGGGTTGTAGCTGTGGTTGCCGCTTCTGCCAGGCGGGAATGGTATACCGTCCGGTGCGTGAGCGGCCGCCGGAAGAGGTGCTGGAGGCGGTGGGCGAGATTATCGCCGACTGCGGCTACGATGAGGTGTCTCTGGTTTCGCTGAACACCAGTGAGTATCATGGTATTGAAAGGCTGGTGGTTGACCTATCCCGGCGTTACCCTAATCTGGCGATATCATTACCCAGTCTGCGTCCGAATAGCTTTTCGGTGTCACTGGTGAACTCCCTTGCTTCTCGTCGCAAGACCGGCCTTACCCTGGCCCCCGAGGCCGGAAGCCACCGACTGCGCCAGGTTATCAATAAGGACATCATCGAAGAGGAGTTGCTGAAAGCGGTAGCCACTGCCTTTGAATCAGGCCGGACAACCCTAAAGCTCTATTTCATGCTGGGTTTGCCCACCGAGACCGTTGACGATGTTGAGGATATTGTCCGGTTAGTTAACCAGGTCCGTTCGCTGGGCCGGCAGAGTAAAGGGAAAACACCTCAGATACGGGTTAGTCTGTCCACCTTTGTGCCCAAGGCGCATACCCCGTTTCAGTGGGTGGCTCAGCAGAGCGAAGCGGAGCTGAACACAAAGCAGGAACTGCTCAAGGCAGGAATACGGCGCAAGGGGGTCAGGCTATCCTGGTCAGACCCGAAGGTTAGCCTGCTTGAGGCGGTACTGTCGCGGGGAGACCGGCGATTGGGCGAGGTTATTTACCGTGCCTGGAAGATGGGCTCAACCTTTGATGCCTGGAACGAGCATTTTAACTACGAAAACTGGCTTCGTGCTTTTGCCGAGACCGGTCTTGAACCTGGTTTCTATGCCCACCGGGAGCGTTCTCTGGACGAGCTCCTGCCCTGGGCTCATATTGATACCGGGGTGACGCCTGCTTTCCTGAAGCGGGAGTACCAGCGAGCCATTGAGGGCAAGCTGACACCCGATTGCCGTTATCAGGATTGCACCGCCTGCGGATTGGAAAGCAGCCAACCGGGTTGCCAGCAGAAGATACATAAGCTCGCCTGAGGCAAGCCAGGAATCTCACCCGGGTTATTCAGGCGGGTGTTCGGACAACCTGGAATAAGCCACAGTCTAGTAGTATTTTGCCGACTAGGTCATGGTTATCGACTGTTCGAAGGACGCCAGGGCGACTACCTTGTCCCCTGGCCTAGGTTTCATCAGCGTTACTCCCTGGGTGCTTCTGCCCTGAACAGAAATACCCCGTCCGGTGTCTTTCTCTTTTACCGGGGTGCGGATGACGATGCCATCAGCCGATATCATCATTATTTCCTCTGATTTAGAAACCTGTTTGGCCGCGATAACCTCCCCCGTTTTATCGGTAACTTTGAAGGTTCTTACTCCACCACCGCCGCGGTGCTGGCGAGGATAGTCGGTAATCGGGGTAAGTTTGCCGAAACCACCGGTAGTAATGGTCAGGAGGAAGGCATCGGGGAGTGCAACGTCCATGCTCACTACCCGGTCGCCTGATGCCATGCGCATCCCGCGCACACCGCCACTCGTTCTGGAGCTGGCTCTTAATTCGGCTACCTTGAACTTGATTGACTGCCCTTTCTTTGTTACCAGTATGATATCGTCCTCGTTCGCAGCCAGACTAACCGCTACCAGCTCATCACTCTCTTCTAAGTCTATGGCGATAAGGCCATTGCTGCGCACAGCGGCAAATTTACTCGCATCCGTCTTTTTTATCTCACCATTGCTGGTGGCCATCAGAAGGAAGGAATCCGGGATAAACTGAGTTAAAGCTACCATGGCGGTAATCCGCTCATTCTCGCCAATGGGGAAGAGGTTAATTGCGGCAATGCCCTTGGCGATGCGGGAACTGCCGGAGGGGATTTCGTGACACTTGATGCAAAAAACTTTGCCCCGGCTGGTAAAGAACAGAAGGTAATCGTGGGTATCTGCCACTACCAGCAGGTTTACTGCGTCCGCCTCTCGGGTTTCGTGGCCCTTTACCCCCTTGCCACCACGATGCTGGAGCTTGTAAGCCTGAGAGGGTACCCTTTTTACGAATCCCCGGTTGCTCAGCGTTACCACCACTCGCTGGTGGGGGATAAGGTCCTCCACGCCAAAACTCATCGCTGCCTGTTCGCTTATCTCGGTTCGCCGCGGGTCACCGTATTTGGAATTTATTGCGGCCACATCTTCCTTTATCAGGTAAAGTATTCTTTTGGGATTAGCCAGCAGGTCTTCCAGATAGGAAATGGTTTTCAGCACCTCGGCATACTCATCGAGTATCTTGCGCCGTTCTAGGTTAGCCAGGCGGCGCAGTTGCATGTCAAGGATAGCCTGTGCCTGGATTCGGGTTAGGCCAAACTGGTCCATCAGGTTGGTACGGGCTACCTCGGCGTTTTCCGATGCCCGGATGGTAGCAATCACCTTGTCAATATTATCCAGGGCGATTCTCAGCCCTTCCAGGATGTGTGCCCTGTCTCTGGCTTGTTTCAGTTCGAAGCGTGAGCGCCGGGTGATAACCCGATGGCGGAAGTCGATGAAATTCTGCAGTGCTTCCTTGAGGCTGATTACCCGGGGCTGACCGTCGACCAGGGCCAGCATGTTAACGAAGAAGGTGGACTGCATGGCTGTGTGTTTATACAGGCTGTTCAAGACCTGCTGCGGCTGGGCTTCTCTCCTCAGCTCGATGACAATACGCATTCCCTGCCGGTCAGACTCATCACGCAACTCGCTGATACCGGTAACCCTCTTGTTCTTGACCAGTTCAGCAATTTTTCCAACGAGGGCGGCCTTATCTGTCTGGTAGGGAAGTTCTGTAACTATTATCTGTCGATGACCACTTGGTGTAGCGTCGTCAACATAAGCCCTGGCCCGAATTACTACTCTGCCATGCCCGGTAGCGTAGGCGTTCTTAATTCCTTCCTCTCCCAGAATGATTCCGCCGGTGGGAAAATCAGGCCCCTTGATGAACTGGATAAGGTCATCAACAGTAGCTCCGGGGTTATCAATAAGATAAGAAATGGCATCACATACCTCACCCAGATTGTGTGGTGGGATATTGGTTGCCATCCCCACGGCAATTCCTGAACTACCATTAAGCAGTAGATTGGGTAACCGCGTGGGCAGAACCGTAGGTTCGGTGAGGCTGTCATCAAAGTTTGGCGTAAAGTCAACGGTGTTCTTATCAATGTCAGCCAGCATCTCTTCAGCAATGGTAGCGAGGCGAGCCTCGGTATAACGCATCGCCGCCGGTGGGTCATTGTCCATGCTGCCGAAATTGCCCTGCCCGTCAACCAGCATGTACCGCATCGAGAAGTCCTGAGCCATTCGCACCATAGCATCATAGACTGAGGTGTCACCGTGAGGATGGTATTTCCCCAGTACTTCACCGACGATACGGGCGCTCTTGCGGTGGGGGCTTGGAGTACCTAGTCCCATATCGTTCATGGCATAAAGAATTCGCCGGTGTACCGGTTTTAATCCGTCCCGTACATCTGGTAGAGCACGAGAAACGATGACACTCATCGCATAGGCGAGATAAGAGCTTCTCATCTCATCTTCGATGTTGATTGGTTTGACCTTCCCTATGACCATGTTTGCCTGAACCTCCTAATCCTGATTGCTGGCGTGCTCTTCTTCAATGTTAGGCGACTCCTCGGCTAATTCCTCATCGTATTCCAGCTCAGGCTTAAGCGTTTTTTCTCCGGCATAAGGGCTTTTAAATCCTTTGGGAGGGAAAGAAAGCTGTCCGACCTGACCGGGGTCTTGATAGAGCTCTCTGATAATGACTGTTACCTTATCTTCAGTTGAGCTAACGATAGTTGCAGTATATTCATTACCGCCTGTCATCAATCTAATCAGTCGCTGTGCGTGCCTGGGTTCGACCTGTCCTAGATACTCATCAAGACGGTTTTCCGCGTTTAAGTTATTTCCCTCTATTTTCAAATGTGCCCTTTCGCCGCTGGTTACTTTAGCCAGTATCTCCTTTGGCGCGAGGTCGTAGAGGTTAACTATCTCTGCTTTACCTATCTCCTCGATGAAGTGTTGCGGTTCCACTTTATGAGATTCAGCTTCCATGCCGGTCACCGTTTCCCCCAGGTGGGATAAGCGACGAAGGTTCTTTTGGGCAATGGTATTATAGGGGTCCAGTTCCATCGCTCGTTGATAAGCTTCCCTGGCCTGGGAATAGTCTCCCAGTTCCATGTAGGCTCTACCCAGGCGGTTGTACGCTTCGGCATCATTGGGGAAGCGCTCTATTATTGCCTGGTTCACCGCAATCGCTTCCCGCCATCGACCCTCCATTGCTAGAGCTACCGCCTGCTTACTGCGCTGCTGTTTCAGTTTTGCCTGTCCGTCCTGGTATGCCATGCTCTACTCGCCTTCTTCTACTCTACGGTAACGCTCTTGGCTAGATTCCTCGGAGTGTCTATCGGGCATCCTCTCTGCTTGGCGGTATAGTAGGCAAGCAGTTGTAAGGCCACCGTATTGACCACTGGCGAGAATATAGCGTCAATCTTGGGCACGCTGATAACCAAATCGGCTAGTTCCCCAATGGTCTCGTTTCCCTCCTCAGCCAGCGCAATTAAGGGGGACTTTCTTGCCTTCACTTCTTTGATGTTGGTCAGCATTGCCTCATAGGTGTTGTCTTGGGCCGTGATGGCGATGACCGGTGTATCAACGCCGAGCAAGGCGAAGGGACCGTGCTTTAGCTCTCCGGCAGCATACCCCTCAGCGTGAATATACGAAACCTCCTTCAGCTTAAGTGCCCCCTCCAGGGCTACCGGAAAGTTTATTCCCCGGCCAATAAAGAACGCATTGTTATACCTAGAGAGGTATTTGGCGCACTCAAAGATTGCATCCTCATTGTCTAATATCTGATGGACCTTGCTCGGTAGTTGCCTCAAGTCCATAATCAAGCTGTCTAGCCTGCTGATGTCAACTCTGGAATAGGATAAGGCCAGCCAGTATAACGCCATCAACTGGGCAGTAAAGCTCTTGGTAGCCGCCACACTTATTTCTGGTCCCGCTCTAACATAGACCGTCTGGTCAGCAAGTCGGCTGGCACTGCTGCCGACGACATTGTTAATGACTACCACCTTCCTCCCGGCCCCTTTTAGCTTCTTCATGGCGGTGAGCGTATCTGCGGTCTCGCCAGACTGAGTGATGGCAACTACCCCGGTTCTAGGCGATGGTTGTTGGCAGTAATTGAATTCGGAGGCTAACTCAACCCTCACCGGAATCCTGGCCAGCTCCTCAATGATGTATTTCCCGACCAGGGCAGCATGGTAAGAAGTGCCGCAGGCTAACAACAGCATGCCTTCGAGGGGAGTGCTTGACAGGGCGGCGAAATTGGCTATCGGCTCGGCCAGTGCGATATATTCCCCCAGGGTGTCCCGTATCACCTTGGGCTGTTCATGAATCTCTTTAAGCATAAAGTGTTCGTAGCCGCCTTTTTGAGCATCTTCTATGCTCCATGAGACCTGATGCTCTTGTTTGGCTACCTCGGTGCCGTCTCTTCTAACCCTGATGCTGTCTTTGGTAACAATTCCGATATCACCGTCATCCAGGTAGATAACTCTATTGGTGTAGTCCAGTATTGCCGGCACATCCGAAGCGATAAAGTTCTCCCGGTCGCCCAGACCAATAACTACCGGACTGTCTTTCCTGGCTACTACCAGTTTGGGTTCATCCGCCGCCAAGACGACGATGGCATACGAGCCTTCTACCTCAAGCAGGGCGGCTTCTACTGCCTCTTCCAGGTTGCCGTGATAGTACTTCTCAATCAGGTGCGGTATTACTTCAGTGTCTGTTTCCGAAACAAAGCTGTGGCCTTCGGCAATTAGTTGCTCCTTCAAACTGTGGTAATTGCGTATTACCCCGTTGTGTACCACGGCAATGTCGCCGCTACAATTACAGTGGGGGTGAGCATTTACCTGAGAGGGCTCACCGTGGGTTGCCCACCTGGTGTGGCCAATGCCGGTGGTACCTTCAAGCGGTGGCACCGCTTTGGCCAGTGCTTCCACTCTGACCTTATCTTTGTATACCTTGAGGCCACCGCTCGCCATGGCGATACCGCAGGAATCATAACCACGGTACTCCAGTCTCGCTAAGCTGTTGAGCAAAATGGGCTGGGCCTGTCTTTCTCCAATATAACCAACAATACCACACATGACTATAACACCAGACTCCGGTCAGGCAGCCGGCCGCTAATCAGCTTTAGCGCTTCCACCTGACTGTAATTGCCGACAATAACCCCGGGCTGGGCGACGACACTATTACCGAGATGACAGCCCTCACCCACCATGGCTCCTACGTTTACCAGATGATGTTCGTGGTTAATCTTTACTTCGGCCTGGTCACTAAAGGCGGTGAAACGTCCTTTGATGATACAGCCCTTATCAATGAATGAGTCATTAATGATACATCCTGGACCGATGCTGACGTCGTTGCCAATAACGCTGTTTTTAATCTCAGTGAATGGTGAGATAACCACGTTATCGCCGATACTGGTCGCCGGCAGGAGACAGACGTGAGGACCGATATCACAATTATTCCCGATGACCACCGGGCCCGCAATATAGGAGTTCGAGCGTATCACGGTGCCTTTCCCCACCGAGACCGGGTCGGTCAGGGAAACACCCTTCTCAATAGTGCCTCCCAGGTTAGCTTTAATCTGGCGCAGAACGGCATCGTTAAGACTCAATATATCCCAGGGATAGGCCACATCGAGCCAGGTGCCATCCGTCTCCTGGGCGGCAATCGGCCTGCCTTGAGCAATCATCTTGTTCAGCACATCAGGGATATCCAGTTCCGGTTCGATAAAGTCGAAAACCTCGCGGCTGAAGGCATAGATACCGGTGTTAACGATATTGGTTTTGGCCTCCTCTGGTTTCTCGGTGATATTCTGCACCAGGTCGTTCTTCAGGGTTACTACCCCGTACCTGACGGGATTATCTGCTCTCTTTACCAGCACCGCCTCTGGCTTTACCGCGACAAACCGGGCAATAGTATCCGCTTCAATTAGATTATCTCCGGGCAGGACCAGGAATTCGCTCTCCGTTACCGCCTTGGCCTGGGCCAGGGCGTGAGCCGTTCCCAGTTGCTTCTCCTGGGTCACATAGGTTATATCAACGCCGAGCTGCTCTCCCGAGCCCAGGTAGTCAAATATCTGCTCCTTCCGGTAGCCGCCGACCACCACAATGTCTCGGATACCGTTTTGGGCCAGCGATTCAATCACGTACTGCAGTATGGGCTTATCGGCGATGTAAAGCATTACCTTAGGCTTGGTCACCGTGAACGGTCTGAGCCTTTGTCCTTCACCGGCGGCTAGAATCACTGCTTGTTTCATTTTCCCATCCTAGAACACTTTTGAACCGGGCAGAATTACTCCGCTGGCTATCGCCCCCGGTCCAATGTGAGTATTATTACCAATCACCGTACCGACGTTGATACAGGCGTTGATACCAATTTCTACCCCGTCACCGATTATTGCCCCCAGCTTTTGCCTTTTAGTGTCTATACCGGCCACCTCTATTTTCTTCTTATCCAGTCTTAGATTGGCCACTTTGGTCCCAGCGCCAAGGTTGCATCGTTCACCGATAATGCTATCACCGACGTAGTTGTGATGGGGGATTTTGCTACCTCTCATAATTATGGAATTCTTCACCTCGACGGCATTTCCGATATGACAGTTATTACCAATTGAAGTGTACGGGCGGATATAGCAATTAGGACCAATGTCACAATCCTGCCCGATGATTACCGGCCCCACAATGTAGGAGCCTGACCTTACTACTGTATTCTTCCCGATAGAGACCGGGCCCTTCACCACCGCATTATCTTCGACTTCACCCAGGTTCTGCGCTTTATGCTGTGCCAGGAGAGACTCGTTAGCTTCCAGCAGGTCCCAGGGATAGCTGAAATCAAGCCAGTAGCTAATCTCGTGATAGGAGACAGGTTCTCCTCTGTCTATCAGCAGCTGCAGCGAGCTGGTTATTTCATACTCCCCTCGCGTCGATTTTGTTGTCTGGACTATAGCGCCAAATACGTCTGGAGTCAAGAGATATAGGCCAGTATTTACCTTGGTAAAAGGAAGTCCTACAGCCTTTTCGTAGATTCGGACCACTCTATCTCGGTCCAGCTCAACCACACCTAGTCCGCTGGTATCTTGAGTCTCAACCACGCCTAGAGTATTGTTTGTCCTCTGGGTCAGACTGGCGATATCTTCCTGGCTAACAATGATATCCCCATTCATCATCAGGAAATTGCCGTTAACCAAATCCTGAGCCATCCTGAGCGCATCAGCGGTACCTCGCTGCTTCCGCTGGGTACAATAGTCTATCTGAACCCCCCATTTTTCGCCGTTGCCAAAATAGTTGCGTACCTGCTCATCGCAGTAGCCAACAATGAGGATAAATTCCCTGATACCAGCCTCCCTGGCCTGAATAAGCAAATGCTCCAGGATAGGCTTATTGGCTATCGGCAGCATTACCTTGGGTCTGGTATAGGTCAGGGGACGCATGCGGCTCCCTTCACCGGCTGCTAGAATAAGTGCCTTCAATCTATTTCCCCTCCGTACTTTGCTTGATGATGCGAATGCTGTCATCAAAGAGCTGTTGCGCTCGGGTTTCACTCCTGGCTTCGACGGTTATCCTCACTTTTGGCTCAGTGCCGGAGACTCTAACCAGCAACCAGCCATCGTCGAAGTTCAGCTTAATGCCATCGACGTTGCTTACTGACCGCGGGTTCATCACCACTAACCGTTGCTCCAGATTAGATATTATCACTCCGTTACTGCTGATGCTACCCCGCAGTAGCGGGTAGTTAGTTATTCTATCAACCAACCGCGATAATTTTTGCTCTTTGGCGATGGCGGTTATCCTGGCGGCGGCATAAACACCGTCTGGACATAGTGAGACCTTGGGAAAAACCCAGCTTCCTGACGGCTCACCGCCAAAATCCCCTCCCCTTTTTAGTTGCTGGGAGACATGGGTATCACCTACCCTGGTTCGGGTAACCCGGAAACCCATTTCCTCAATTGCCATCGAGGCATCTACGGTGGTAACTACTTCTTTCGCTCCTGAGTCCTGGGCAAAGATTACCAGCAAGCTATCCCCGGGGACAAATCTGCCTTTATCATCCACTACCATCATGCGGTCACCATCTCCATCGTGAGCAATCCCTAAATCGGCGCCGAGTTCTCTGGTTGCCTTAATTAAATCTTTTAGGTTGGCCTCAATTGGTTCCGTATCGCGGGGGAAGTGGCCGCTGGGATGGCAATTCATGGCGACCACTTCACAGCCGAGTCTGGTCAGGAGTTCAGGGGTGACCATGGAGGCAGCGCCACAACCACTATCCACCACTACCTTTAGCTTTAATCCAGTCGGGAAGTCCTGCTGTATGCGCTCGATGTGTTGCTCAATCGCACCGTCATAGCGGCAGCTGCTCTTAATTTCATCCCACGGGGCAACACTAAAGGCACCGCTTAACACTGTTTCCTCAATCTGTTCCTGCTGCGATAAGTCAAAAGCAGACCCATCCGGATTTAAGAGCTTGACGCCGTTATACTCTGGAGGGTTGTGTGAGGCGGTAATCATCGCCCCGGCATTGAATTTTCTGGCAGCAAAGGCTAGGGTTGGTGTGGGGGTGACTCCAGCATCACAGCAGTTTGAGCCGGCAAAAAGCAAACCGGAGAGCAGGGAATGTTTCATCGCTTCCGTGGAGGTTCTGGTATCACCACCGACCACTACCTTGCCGTAAACATTCCCTACCGCCAGCCCTATTTTCAGTGCTAGCTGGACGAGATTCTTGTCCACTGGAGCCCTTATTCCCGATGTACCAAATAGCTGCATGTCGCTAAATTTTAACCACCTTAAGTCGCGTTGTCAATTAGTTATTTGGCAATTATGAGGTACAAATCTTACCGAATTTGGACACTCTAAGTCAAATTAATGGTTGCTGGTGGTGGTTGGATAATGGGTAGTAAGGATTGTTAAGCCGGGTGTTTTGCACTATTATTAACGGGAAAGGCGAAAAGCTGGATGTTGATACTGGGACATGTCGGTATTACCCTGGGGGCTGCGGTGTTGCTGAACCGTGCTTTGGTCAAGCATCACCGGCTCCCAGCAATAGGGCGTAATCCAAAATCGTGGCTTACTGCTCTGGGGAACCGCATTGATATCCGGATTCTGCTTATCGGCTCACTTCTCCCTGATTTTATCGATAAGCCGGTAGGGCAGCTCCTGTTAAGAGACACCTTGAACAGTGGCCGCATATTCTGTCATACGCTGCTCTTTGTCATTGTCCTTACTCTTGCCGGGGTCTGCCTTTACCAGGCTCGTCGTAAGACGTGGCTCCTCGTTCTTTCCGGCGGTAGCTTTGCTCATCTTGTTTTTGACGAGATGTGGCTTCGCCCGCGCACTCTCTTTTGGCCCATTTTCGGTCTTGCTTTTGAAAGGGTGGGCGACCTAACCTACTGGTTGCGAGGCGTATGGTATGCACTGCTAACCGAACCGGCAGTATACGTCCCGGAGTTGGCCGGGACGATGATACTCATCTGGTTCACGCTGGCGTTGCTGAGGAGAAGGAGGGTCTACTCCTTTCTCAAAAACGGGCAGGTCTAGCCTAGAACCCGTACGCCTTCCACTTCTTCAGTACCTTCTCTTGAAGCTCCTCGGGATAGACGGATTTGAAAGACGACTTTACCGGGATATCTTCCTCCGCCCAGTCCGCAGGCCAGGTGGCATCAAACATGGCCACCGCTCCATACTGCTTGGCCCTCTCTTCCTTGGTATAGCATGGGGTGACCGGCCCTCCTCTTCCCGGCTCCTCGCTGGTGTATACGCCGCGGTAGGAATGGCATTTAAGGGAAAAGGCGTGAATAACCTCGCCCAGGTTGTGAATGTCGACGTCCTCATCCACTACTATTATCTTGGGATACCATGCTCGGCGTACCGTCAACGCCTCTTTTACCGCTTTGGCTACCTCACTGCCGCCTTCAGTCACACTCACTACCACCAGGTGTGCACCTCCCTCCGGTGGTAGAAATACATCCTTTATCGGAAGCCCACGTTTTCGAAGTAGCCTCCTCAGGGCAATTGCGGTACCCATAGCCGCAGTTACCTGCCCTTCGTCTGCGGGTATGCCATGAACACACATGGTGACTATTGGCGAGTTTCGGTAGGTGATAGCCTTTACCCGGAAGAACGCGCCCTTTTTCTTGGGGTCGGCAATCCTGTATCCAGTATACTCACCGAAGGGGCCCTCATAGCTTACCATATCGGGCAGGATCTCTCCTTCGATGACAATTTCGGCGTGGGCAGGTACTAGAAGGTCATTTGTCTCGCACTTTATCAGTTCTACGGGGTGCTGGTGCAGCGCCCCGGCATAATTGGCCTCACTATCCCCCATTCTGAAGCCCTGCTGCGCTACCATGCTGGAAAGGGGGTCGGCGCCGATAACCAGTGCTGTGGGTATGGGCAGGTTCTTCGGCAGGTATTTCTCTCGGAAAATTGTGGCCAGGTGGCTGAAGGGGGTAGGATTCCCCGTAAGAGACTTCTGGTCGAGAACCATAAAGCGGTAGATTCCCCAGTTTACCCAATCGCTATCCGGGTCCTTGGTGACGCAGAAGCCCCAGGTAGCGATATACCGGCCACCGTCACCGTCATGGCACATGGGGGCAGGAAAGTGGTAAAGGTCGACTTCATCCCCCAGCATGATATTCTCTTTGCAGGGACCGTCTTTGACTGCCACTGGAGGTATTGGATTGTCCTGCCTCCGCTCGTATTCATCGTAGATTTCCTTAATCGGGGTGTCGGCCGGGAGTCCCATGGCTACGGCTATTCTGCGGTAGGTGGCAACAGGGCCGCCAAAGATGCGGTAGCCCTCAGGGTAATCCTTGATCTTCTCGAAGAAAGCTGCCGGGCCCGAAAGCTCATTAGTGTGCCGGGTGATAGCCCCGGCCTCCAGGTCCCAGTCTACCTCCTGCTTGATACAGACCACATCACCGGTTTTCTTGAGAGCATCGATGAATTCTCGGTTGTCTTTGAGCGCCATAATGTGCCTCCTTGGTTGTTCCGAAGTTTCACCGGTCTATTATCGGTACTCCTTTCCCGTCCTGCCTGTCTAATAGCTGGCATCAAACCGGTTACATCGTCCCTCGTTACCCTTTCTGTCGGCGGAAAAAGCTCCTTAGTAAGAAATACGGGATAAGCAAAACATAGGAGATAGTTGCCCAACCCACTAGTACTCCGATGCTGCGTAACACTTCCTCGGGTGTTAGAATCATGTCCATTCTCATCACGCCCAGCGCTCTGCTATCGATGACCAGTTTGTCTCCCTCGCGCTTGACGGAGTAGAACTCGGCAACGACCTCCCCGCTTTCAGAATAGGCCTTAACACCTCGTTTCATCTTTAGAGTTATATCTGTCAAATCTCGAGACCCCCTTAGTTTTATCGTCAGCCGGCGGTGCTATTTCTGGACTACTTTCTTGAAGTCGATGCCCAGGTCTTCCATGACAATCTGAACTGCTGCCCGGCCTCCGCCAGTTACCCCCTGTCCCGGGTAAGTACTGGCACCGCACATATAGAGCTTCTCTATCGGTGTCCGATAGCGGCCCCAGCCGGGAAGCGGCCGGTTGGCGAAGAACTGGGTCAGGAAGTGGGCACTGTGCCCCAGGTCTCCCTCCAGCATGGAGGGAAAGTATCTGGACATATCGAGCGGACTCATAATCCAGCGGCCCAGTATATTATCCGGTCCGAGGTTGGTGGTGCGCTCACCGGCGGCTTGCAGGATGCTGTCGGCTACCTCCTGTTTTATCTCGTCCCATTTTGCGGGGCCTCCGTCCTTCAGGTTGTAGGGTTCATAGTGCCAAAGATATAAAGTATGTTTACCTTCCGGGGCCCTGGTGGGGTCTAGAGTAGTTGGCGTGACCAGCAACGCCACCTTGGTATTGGTAATGCCATAAGTGAACTCTTCAAAGGCCCGTAAGAACTCCTCCATTGAGGAAGGAGCGTACTCCACAAAGAGTGTGTTGTCGACTTTAGTACCTGCTTTGTACTTGGGAGCCTCGTTGAGGGCGATAGCCTGCATCACTCCAGAGAAGGAGGCAGGTTTAATCCGGGTTACTTTATCTTGGAAGCCAGCGGGTAGCTCCTCTCCTTTTACCATTTCCAGGAACAATTGCTTGACATTGACGTTGGAGACAACGGCCCGGCTGGCCAGTATCTCTTCGCCACTCTCCAGGACAACGCCGGTGGCCTTGCCGCCTTCTACTTTGACTGACTTTACCGGGCTGGAGACCTTGATGGTACCTCCGGTGTCCTTGATATAGGCTTCCAGCGCTTCACTAAGCGCTCCTGAACCGCCCACGGGTATCGCCATTCCCCAAATGTGGAGACCGGCGACGAACCACATGGCGTTTCCGGTACCCTTCTCCTTGGGCCCGACCATAATTTCGGAGGCATATCTCGCCATCCCTATCCTCACCTCAGTGCTCTCAAACCAGTCATCGGCCACATCCAGAGCGCTGGAGAATATTATGCGAAGGAACTCCCGACCTTCCTCACTGGCATCTAGAATCGAAATCATAGCTCCCCAGGTGGGTGGCGGGGAAAACATCCCGATGTGGGCTATTTTGCGCATCTGGATGGCTGCCTGGTTAAACCGGCGGTAGGCCTCGGCATCTCGCTGGGAAAACTGGCTTATCGATTCACAGGTCTTATCCAGGTCACGGTGGAAGATTAGTGCTCGGTCGTCGGGAAAGATTATGCCGAACGGCTGCTCAGGATAGACGTACTTTAAGCCATATTTGGATAAGAGTCCCAGTTCGTCCCTGTGGATTAGGGGGTTAGCCACTACCAGTCCGTGCATCGCTGATGCCGGGTCATGCTTGAAACCGGGCAGGGTGAGTTCCCTGGTAATCACACCTCCACCCACCTTGTCCTGGCACTCCACCACACATACACTGAGTCCTGCTTTTGCCAGGTAACCAGCAACGGTCAGACCGTTGTGGCCGCCACCGATTAGTACTGCGTCATATTGCTCAGCCAATTTCTTTCCCCCCTTATTTATCCAGTTTGCATGGTATTTTACCTCACCACTGTTCTGGTTTGCAAGCAATGGTATATTACCCGAAGGAGCTTGACAAAAACCGCTCAACTACTTAAAGTGTCCATTGCTGAGTTGTGGCCATCTTGCTGACGAATGAAGGAGGTAATTGACTTGGGAAACAATAAGTACGAGGTAGTGGTTGCCGGCTCCGGCGTCGGAGGTTTGTGTTCGGCCGCACTCCTGGCGCACTACGGTTACAAGGTCCTTCTGGTGGAGGCACTCGACCGCTTGGGGGGCAGACTCTCCACCGTAGAGCAGGAGGGTTTCAAAACACCCACCGGGGCAGTAGCCCTACCGACCAGGGAGGGGCCGCTAGCGGAAACTTTCAAGGAGGTGGGTGCTCTCTGGGATGTGCGTGAAATTGGCCCTCCTTCTATCTGGATAGACGGGGAATGGCATCAGCTCCCGGAGAAGGGACAAATCAGGGCGATGCTGACCATACTGGATAAAATCGGTGCGAACAAGGCAAAGATAATGGGCCGCTTAGCCCAGGAAGCCATTACCGAGAAGATAACGGGGGCATTCCGTAGGGACAAGTCCAGAATAGACCCCGGTAGTCTGCTTTCGGTCAGAGATTGGCTAAAACAGTACACCGACGACGAGCGGGTTTTACAGGTTTTCCATTCGGTCACCTCCTCCCTTACCACGGTTAACGATTACGAATATCCGGTTTCGCATTTCCTCTCCTTTTTATCCAGCAGCGGCCAGGGTGGGCTCCACTACGTCGGTATTGCTCCCAGAGGTAACGTGGAACTCGCCAACGCGCTGGGGGCCGCGGTGAAGTCGAAGGGGGGAGAGGTGTGGACCAGCTGCCCCGTTGAACAGATTATCATTCAAAAGGGAAAGGTTAGCGGAGTAGTCGTCAGGAAGGATGGCAGTCAGGTGGAGGTAGAAGCCGGTGTGCTGATTAGCGATATTGGCCCCAAAGAGACGATGAAACTAACCGACCAGAGTAATTTTGATGCCGAGTACCTCAAACAGGTTGATGCCCTCATGGCGGTTCCCATCGTGCATACCCTGATTGCCAGCGATAAGCCTTTAACTGGTATTAAGGGTGTAGGCATGATAAGCGGTGCCAAGAGAGTGGTCAACAGTATGCCGATGACGAGCATCTGTCCTGAACTGGCTCCCCCGGGCCAGCACCTGATGGTTGTCTGGGGTACGCCGGTCTCCTCCCGGTGCCATATGGATAAGGAGGAAGAGACCAGACTGACCCTGGAGGATATCAGGATGGTCTTCCCCGATTTCGATAAGCATGGCCAAATCCTCAGGATGGAGACGAGAGATATCGACGATTATTTCCCGGCCCTGCGCAGCTGGATGGGGTATGACATGCGCCAGGAAACACCATTGCCCAATCTCTTCCTTGCCGGCGATGGGGTGAAACCTTTTGGCTGGGAAGGAACGCCATCCTGCGCTGAGGGGGCAAGGCTGGTGGTGAATATGGTGAGGAAGCGGTTTAAGCCGGGGAAGCTACTATAGAAGGGGAGGACTAGCGATGGAAAGGCAGAAGGAAGTTGCTTCTGTTACCAACAAAACGGTGCCCGTGACGGAAGGAGCCGAAGCCTTTGTCGAGCTGCTCAGTGCCAATGACGTAAAGTATATCTTCATCAACCCGGGAACCGACATCGTACCGATAATAGAAGCGGTCTACAAGGGTAAATCCCTGGGCAGGCACAGCCCGGAGTTCATCCTCTGTCTGCATGAATCATTGGCGATGGCGGCGGCCCACGGCTACTTCATGGTTACGGAACAACCTCAGGTCGTTCTGGTACATGTGGATGTAGGCACCCAGCAGGTAGGAGGGGCTCTGCATAATGCTCAGCGGGGGATGGCGGGAATAATCTTATGTGCCGGGCGGACACCCTGGACCACGGAGGGAGAGAGGCGCGGCAGTCTTGACTTATTCGGTCAATTTCGCCAGGAGCAGTTGGACCAGGCTGGCGTAGTACGTGGCTTCGTGAAATGGGACTACGAGCTTCGTTGTAACGATAATATTCACCATGTGGTGCAGCGGGCCTTTCAGATTGCCAATACTGAACCCCACGGTCCGGTATACCTCATCCTGCCTCGAGAACTGCTCATGGAAAAGATGAACGAGGTTCAGCTCCTTCCGAAGAGCCGGCATGGGCCGGGAACGATTCCAGAACCCAATACCTCGGCCGTAGCTCAGGCAGCCAGGCTGCTGGTTGACGCCCAGAATCCGCTGGTTATTACCGGCTACCTGGGGAGACATCCTCAAGCGGTAGCACCATTCGTTGATTTAGCCGAAATCTTGGGGATGAGAGTGGTCAGCCGAGGCATAAGAATGAACTTTCCCACCAGCCATCCTCTCTGGGCTGACGACTCGGCAGAACCGTACCTCAAGGATGCTGATGTCATCCTGGTTATAGATATGCAGGTGCCCTATGTACCGGTCGTTGCCCAACCGGCACCCGATGCCAAAATTATCTACATTGACATTGACCCGGTAAAGGCTAGCTACCCGATGTGGGATTTCCCGGCTGATATCCGCATTCAGGCGGATTCTACCAGTGCAGTTCCTGCCCTCAAACGGGCAGTCCTGGAGTTGCTCACTGCTCCTGACAAGGTTCGTTGCCGGGAGCGTTTCCAGCGCTACCAAAAGGAGCACGAGTCACGACGGGATGGGTGGAAAAGCAGCGCCCTGGCTAAGGCTGAGCAGCGCCCAATTTCTCCCGACTGGCTGGCCTACTGCATCGCTCAGGAGATAGATGACGAGGCTATTGTGGTTAACGAGGCGGTTAGCAACTTCCCGGCAGTGACCCGTCACCTGCGTCGCACCAAACCCGGCTCTCTCTTCCGTTCTGGTGGCTCCAGCCTGGGGTGGGGGCTGGGTCTGTCACTGGGGGCAAAGCTGGCCGCACCGGAGAGCACGGTAGTCTGTCTTGTCGGGGACGGCGCTTTTACCTACGGACAGCCGATACCAGCCTTATGGGCGGCGGACCACCACCATGCCCCTTTCCTCACTATCATCTTCAATAACCAGCAATACAACGCTGTAAAGAGGGGAGTGGTGAGGTTTTATGGTTCGGGAAGTCATACGGAAAAGATAGGGAAATGGGAAGGGGTCGAGTTTTTCACTCCACCCAACTATGCCCAGATAGCCCAGGCTTGCGGTGCCTGGGGGGAGTTGGTGGAAGACCCCACCACGCTGTCCTCGGCGATTAGGGGAGCGTTAGAACGAGTGCGTGGTGGCCAGTCAGCGGTGTTGGATGTATGGTTGGAGAAGTAATTCAGTAGCCTAACCAGGGGAGAAGTAACCCCCGGTGCAAGTCAATATCCGGGGCAACGTCAAATGCCACGTAGATAACGGCTGGTGAGACGATAGCCCAGACGATAGCTGTGACCCATCTCGTGCCTAACTTCTTCATATAAGAGAGCA
>SDBU01002392.1_pt1 | contig 25049 bp, 16 predicted proteins | sample 2277071 | NCBI WGS metagenome assembly SDBU01 (sample SAMN10397929, study PRJNA504765) | marine sediment metagenome | isolation source: marine sediment core GS08_GC12, 126 cmbsf | place: Arctic Ocean: Gakkel Ridge, Loki's castle | collected 2008
ATAGAAAGAACGTTTTTTGCAGTTCCTACATTATCCAGCGCAACTGATAAACCTCTTGAGCGGGCATTTAAGCGGACTGAAATAACAAAACCGGCAGGGTCATCAGCCACTTCATTAATCCTGCTTCCGGTAGCAAGTCTTAGCTGGCTTTTCTCTAATATTCTGTTGACGCTCTTTAATGCATTTAACGCATTAAGAGCTGCAATATTGGTATTAATTCTTGTTGAGTCGCCTATAGCCATATCTTTTCCTCCCTGAGTATATTTTTTATTATAATATGCCTAATCTTTATATCGGCAGATGCTTCAATTTCTTTAATATTTTTTTCAATTTTTTTGGAGAAAAAGATAAATATTTGATAATAATGATATTACCTATTTAAGAAGTAAGAAGCCAGAAGCAAGAAGCCAGAAGCCAGAAGCAAGAAGCCAGAAGCAAGAAGCCAGAAGTAAGAAGCCAGAAGTAAGAAGTAAGAAGTAAGAAGTAAGAAGCCAGAAGTAAGAAGTAAGAAGTAAGAAGTAAGAAGTAAGGAGCCAGAAGTAAGAAGTAAGAAGTAAGAAGTAAGAAGCCAGAAGCAAGAAGTAAGAAGTTAGAAGTTAGCCTTACAAAGAGAGATTAGTTATTTTTTCATTCAGGCTTCCGGCTCCTGACTATTTGCTACTAACATTATAAACTATTCAAAAGACTTTTAGCTTTTTCGATATATTCACTATTCGGGTAGTTTGTTAAGAGTCTGTTTAATTCACTTCTTGCTCTTTCATTATCCCTTAAATTTATATAACATAATCCGAGTTTTAGCTGCGCATCATCATCTTTATTAGACTTGCTGAATGTAAAAACTTTTTCGAATTCTATAATCGCTTTTTTAAAATCTCTCAGTGCGTAATAACACTCACCTGTCCAGTATTGACAATTATCTGAAAGACTATTATTCATATCTATCGCCAAAAGTTCATTAAACAACCCTATTCCATCTCTATATTTCTTAGTATAATAATGACTTAAAGCTACTTGGTATCTCCTTGAAAATTCATTAGAATTGATATTTTTTCCGCTTGGCGATGAATTCCTTTTCAAATCATTAAGTGTTCCACTCAATTCTTCTATCCGCTCATCCTTTAGTATAAGTTCAGATTTTAATTCATTAATTTCTGAATTTTTATCGATGAGTTCTCTTTTAAATTCTGATATTTTTTCCTCTAAACCGGAACCCGGTTTTCCTGATTCTGCTTTTTCTGCATCCTTATCTTCAATACCGAGTAATTCGAGTATATCTTGTTCTGATTGGTCCTTTTCCGAAACCTTTTCATCTTTTGATGTTGAACTTTCTGCTAAACTTGCGCAGGAAATTATATACATCGATAAAAATGATACAGATATGAATAAAATAATACCATTTAATGCCTTTTGCATATCACCTCCAAGGTTTATTTTATTTAAAAACATATTATTTTTCGTCATTATTTTATTAACATTATAATTTAAAGATTATTCTTAAAAAAATCAATCTTATTTATCCCGAAAATAAATAAAGTTACAGAGGCACAAAGGCACAAAGTTTCAGAGAATGATGTAAGGTATAATGCTATTATACCCCACTGCTCTCTGTTGGTGTTGTCACCAACAGAGAAAAATCAAATATTTTCATCATTCGTGACGCTCTGAAAGAGCACGAGTGTTTAGTCTGAATAATTCAAAAAAAATTATGAAAGTATCAGGCTAACTATGTTTTTTATTTTTAAAATAGTTTAATAAAATTAAAGAACTTCCGGTTATAAAAAGCAAAATAGTAATCCCCTGATTAACAGAAAAATTAAGCTTACCCAGTGTGTAAAATATCATTTCTTCTTCATAATATCTGAAAAAGTCTATAACAAATCGGTCAATCGAGTATAAAACGAGAAAACTGTAAAAAATTAACCCGTCAAACTTTTTATATCTATCAATATATATTAATGCTAAAAATATAATAATTGCTCCGAAAGAAGAATAAAGCTGCGTAGGATGAATAGTTTTGTTGTAAAAATGATAACCTGCCGGGCTTTCCGGATTAAAAATCATTCCCATAGGTCCACTGCATTCTCTTCCGTAACAACAACCGCCCAAGAAACAACCGATTCTGGTAATTGCCGTACCGATAGCAACGGAAGGGCTCATAATATCTGCAATTTTAAGATAACTTATCTTTTTAAATTTAGCATAAAAAATCGTGGAAAATAAAGCCAATATTACCCCACCAAGCATCACAGCCCCACCAATTCCAAAATCACCCGAACTTTGAAAAGGATTTATAATATCTAAGTAATGACCTTTGTATTCCTGCAGATGAAAAATAACATAAAGGAATCTCGAACCAATCAAAGAAGAAATAATTATTATCATAGAAATATCCATTATCAAATTTGGATTGATTCCTGATTTTTCTGCTCTCTTAACGGCAACATAAATTCCTATTAGAAAAGCTAAAGCTAAAAAAAGTCCGTAGCTGTGTAATTTAAACCAACCTATTTCAAATAATACCGGATGCATAATTAATATTTCAACCTGTTAATTGAGATGTTAATTAATAAACCAACCATTCCTAAAAATACAATCATCGCAGACCCTCCATAACTCATAAATGGAAGAGGAAGACCGGTAACCGGAAGGAGTCCGACGATCATTCCAATATTTATAAAGATATGAATAAGGAATACTGAGGATATTCCAACAGCAATAAATCCCGCGAATCTATTTTTTGTACAGGAGGCGATATAAATTCCACGAAGGATAATCATAAGAAACATTCCAAGAATAGATATCACTCCAAAAAATCCGAACTCCTCCCCAAAAACCGAGAATATAAAATCTGTTTGCTGTTCAGGTAAAAATCTCAACTGACTTTGTGTCCCTTGTAAAAAACCCTTTCCTTTGATTCCACCGGAACCCAGGGCTGTCTTCGACTGTAGTATTTGATAACCGGCTCCTCTTGGGTCCATTTCCTGATTTAAGAAATGTTTTATTCTATTTTGCTGATAAGGTTTCAACTTATTCCATAAATAAGGAGCCATTGTACCCACAGATAGATTTATAAAATAAGTTAATATTGTTAATAAAATCCCCTTTTTTGCAAAATATAGAATTGCTGTTAATACTACCATCCAAACAAGAAAAATAATCACATTTGACATAGACAATGAAATAATTACTAAACTAATAAATGGAGCAATGATTATAAAAAGAGAAAAAACCGGAAGATTTGCCCAGAATAAAAGAGGAAGTAAAAAAGCGACAAAAACCAAACTTGTTCCCAAATCAGGCTGCTTATTTATCAATATTATCGGGATAGATACCATTAAAAAGGATATTATTATATCTTTCAAATTATTTTCTGCTATTTTGCTGTTAGTTAAAAACCTCGAAAGGGCAATGATAGTGGCAATCTTAGCAAACTCAGCCGGCTGGAATTGAAATCCAAATAAAGATATCCACCGTGTTGCGCCCTTGGGACCTATGCCAATAAATAAAACAGCAATCAAAAGAAGAATACTAAAGGCATAGACCGGATAACTTGCTGCATATATATATTTTATAGGAATAAAAATCATAACAGTCATTACTGTAAGTCCCGCTAAAATCCAGATTACCTGTTTATAAAATAATGAACTTGTATCAGAAGTACTAATAGAAGATGTTGAGCTGTAAAGAGCGAAAAGTCCGGCGATTAAGATTATAAAAACAGGTATAACAAAAGCAAAATCAATATATTTTGGAAAAATATTTTTCTTCATTTATAAATAATTAGCTGTTAGCTTAATGATTAATGATTAATGATTAATTTAGTACGAAAATAAATGTTACTTTCTTTTGAAAAAGAAAGTAACCAAAGAAAACTTTGACAACTTTCATATTTGCTGCTATGCAGCAAATATGAAAGGATTAAACTTTCTCTCTGTTGGTGACAACACCAACAATGAGCTTAAATAAATACAGATTTTTCCTTCATAGCTAATAGCTAAAAGCTAATAGCAAAAAGCAATCACTTAGCAACAATTAAATTTTCTCTAAAATATTTTGTCAGTATTTTTCTTGCAATGGGTGCAGCAACTGCTCCGCCTACACCACCATTCTCAACCATAATTGCAAATGCAATTTCGGGATTATCCGCAGGTGCAAATCCGATAAACCAGGCATGGTCTTTACCATGAGGATTTTGTGCTGTTCCGGTTTTCCCACAAACATCGATTCCTGGTATTTTTGCGCCTCTTCCTGTCCCTTTATTACCGTTAACAACCCTGTACATACCTTCTTTTATGATTTTAAAAACATTATTTGAAATCTCAGAGATTGAATCGGATTTTATTTCAAAAAAGGTTCTTTCTCCAGTATTATTATCTTCATAAAACTTGGCAAGATGGGGTGTATGGTAAACACCTTCATTACCGATTGCCATAGCAAATCCAGCCATTTGCAGAGGAGTCACCAATACATCACCCTGTCCTATTGCCATATTAACCATATTCCCTCTTGTCCATCCTCCCTTTCCATAAACTTTGTCCATATATGCTCTATCAGGAGAATTCCCCGGCTTTTCTTCCGATATATCTATTCCGGACAATCGGCCGAATTTGAAAAGTTTTACATACTTTGCCCACACATCAATTCCTATTTCAAGTCCCAACTGATAAAAATACACATTACAGGAACGTTCAATCGCTTGCAGTAAATTTAGTTTTCCATGAGAAACACCCCTAAAGCAACGAAACAGTCTTCTGCCCAGCCGGTAAGCTCCGCTGCAACTCCTACTCCAATCTTCAGTTATAATATCTTCATTCAGACCGGCAATTGCAGAAACCAATTTAAATGTTGAACCGGGAGGATATTCTCCGGCTATTGCTCTATTTAATAAAATATGCAATGAATCTTGAGAAATTTTTTGCCATTCTTCATTAGTTAATTTTTTTGAGAAAAAATTCGGGTCATAATCCGGCTTGCTCACCATTGTCAATATTTCACCATTCCGGGCATTTAATATCACAATACACCCTTTTGAATCTTTCAAAAGCTCTTCACCGTATGCCTGAAGTGAAAAGTCAATAGTTAAAAAGAGATCCATCCCTTGAGTGGATTCAATGTTCTGCCATCCCGGAAGATTACTTTCTATCTCCCTGCCAAGAGCATCTACCTGAATATATTCATACCCTTTTTTACCACAAAGTATATTCTCATAAGCTCTTTCAATTCCCATTTTCCCAATAATATCACCCGGTCCGTAATAATCTTTTCCTAATATATTAATTTCCTTTTCACTAATTTCACTTATGTATCCCAAAACCTGAGAAGTTCCGACTCCTTCAGGATAATATCTTTTAGGTTCACTTTGATAAACTACACCGGGTAAATCGAGCTTATTCTCCTCTATAACCGACAACCCGTTAAAATCTATTCGTCCAATCAATTTAACGGGATTAAATACCATACTGATGTTTCTAATTTTCTTCTCAATTTCCCCCGGTTCTACAAACTTGTTCTTTACGAAAAAAGGGATTACAGTATTTGATTTGTTTACTTCATAGGGAATTAACGATACAGAAAAGGAAGGTCTGTTATCAACCATTAGATTTCCGTTCCTGTCAAAAATCAGCCCTCTTAATGGTTCTACAATGACTTCTCTTATTCTGTTTTGTTCAGAGCGGCTAAAATATAACTCATTATCTAATATTTGCAGGCAAAAAAACTTATATCCCAAAATTAGAAAAAGAACAAAAATAAATCCCCAGAAAACTAACCTTTTTTGGTTTAACTTTTCTTTTAACTCGTCCAACTTTTTTTCCATAAAATTAATACGAAAATAAATAAAGCTACAAAGGCACAAAGGCACAAAGTTTCAGAGATGTAGGGACAAACGACGTTTGCCCCTCTTCAGGTTCAACGACGTGTCAGGTTACTATTATTTTCATACTTCGTGGTGCTCTGAAAGAGCATGAGTGTTTAATACGAAAATAGACCACTGATTACACAGATTAAGTTCTTCTCTTACGTTCGCGCAGGGGCGGGTTTACCCGCCATTTTTTCTGTCGGGATTGTCACCAACAGAGAAAATTTGTACTCACCTTTTAAATGAATAAAAAAGCATCATTCCAACAATAGATGTATATAAACTTGTGGGTAACACACTTTTTAATATTATTAAAAAGATATCGCTTTCAGACCCAAAATAAGAAATATAAAAATATAAAATATCATGAATAAGACAACTACTTAAAAGTATTATAAGAAAAAACAAAGGATTACTTTTTTTCTTACTTTTTTGAAAAAAACCGACATAAAAACCTGTAACAGAATTTGCAAGTGAATCTAATCCAATAAAGCTGTCTCCGAAAAAACCTAATCCTTGAATCAATCCCACTAAAAAACCAGCTATTATAGCATTGACATTTCCAAATTCTAAGCCGAAAAATACCAATGTAATTACAACAATATCAGGTCTATTTCCTTTAATTAAGAGGAAATTATCCACTATAATACTTTGAAGAAGAATGCAAAACAGGAAAAGTAGAATCCATTTTATATTTCTGTATGCGAGCATCTATATAGAATTTAGATATAATTTTAATCAATTTTATTTTATCAATGATTTATTAACTATTTCTTTACTTGTACAATCTGATTTATTTCAAGGTAAATTCTGATTTCACGCCTGATACAATTACAAAAACTTCTTGTATAGATGTAAAATCTACAAACGTTTTTAAACTAATTTTTTTTGACATCCCCAGAATATTATTCGAAACTTCTGAAACTATACCGATAGGAATGTCCGGAGGATAAATTTTGCTATAACCGGACGTAATTATCGTATCTCCTACGGTAATGTCAAAACTCTTTGGAACGTTTGTCATTTCAAATATATCATCAGTCTTCCATTTTACAATACCTGCAGCTTCCTTCCTTAATATTTTTGCGCTGACTCTAAAATTTACATCCTTCATCATCTGAACTAAAGAGTACTCTTTTCCGGCAATAAAAATCTTTCCAACAAGTCCCTTTTCCGTAATAACAGGAATATTCTTTTCTATCCCGTCATTTATTCCGGCACTTATTTGTAAAGAATTTACTATTTGATGAAAACCTTTAGAAACAACATCGGCTGACAGATACTTTAAACTCTTAGCTTTCTTAAAATAAAGCATACTTCTCAATCTTTGATTTTCCAATTCAGTATCTTTCAGATGAATATTTTCAAGATTCAAATACAGAACCTTTTCCCTTAATTCACGGTTTTCATCAATAGCATTAACAGCTGCATTCATCCATATAAAATTTTGTTTAATTTTTCCTGAAAAATCGATTAGTTTGACTTGTAAAAACTCTACCTGTTCATTTTCATTGGTTATAAGCAAGAAAAAAGAAAGAATTATCGCGATAAAAAAAATAATATATTCTTTAAATATGTAGGCAAACTTGAAAAATTTTTCCAATATTACACCATTGATTATTAATATTTTATTGCCATTAGCCTTTAGCTATGAAAAAATGAAATTTTGTTTTTAAAAAAATGTATCCTGAAAGATTTCAGAAATTCAAAAGCTTTAAAGAAAAACATTTATTGAATATTATATTAAGCTAAAAGCTAATAGCCAATAGCTAACAGCTATTCGTAAATCGTAATTTCTTCAAATTCTTCTGCTTTTAATTAAAACTTTTTCATAATATTCAATGTCATCGAGCAATTTCCCTGCTCCTCTTACCACACAAGTAAGCGGGTCTTCTGCGACATGTACAGGAAGATTGGTTTCCTCTCTGATTCTTTCATCGATACCCCTCAGGAGTGCACCGCCTCCGGTTAAAATTATTCCTCTATCAAGAATATCAGCAGAAAGCTCCGGTGGAGTTCGTTCGAGTGCTAACCTCACAGCATCGATAATCGCACAGACCGGTTCATTTAATGCTTCCCTTATTTCAACGGAGCTGACTTCTGTTGTTTTAGGAACACCGGCTACCAAATCCCGCCCCTTAACAGGTACTGATATTTCTTCTTCAAGCGGAACTGCCGAACCTAAGGAACACTTTATTTCTTCTGCGGTTTTTTCACCTATAAGTAAATTATAGTTTCTCTTAAAAAATTGAATAAGAATATGATTCATTTCATCTCCGCCTAACCTGATAGAGCTTTCAGTAACTATACCCGAAAGTGCGATTATTGCTATTTCGGTTGTACCGCCGCCGATATCTATTATCATATTGCCCACCGGCTGCTGGATTTCAATTCCAACACCTATGGCTGCTGCCATTGGTTCGGAAACAAGGAAAACTTCTCTGGCTCCGGCGTGTTCCGCAGAATCACGAACTGCTCTTTTCTCGACTTCAGTAATTCCTGAAGGAACACTGACCACAATTCTCGGATGTATAAATCTATTAACCTGAACTCGCTTAATAAACGCTCTCAACATATCTTCAGTAATTTCAAAATCAGCTATGACCCCGTCTTTCAGCGGTCTAATAGTTTTTATTTCGTCAGGAGTTCTACCTAACATTTCTCTGGCTTCCTTACCTATCGCAACAATCGACTGGTCATGTTTGCTCACAGCAACTATGGACGGTTCATTTACCAATATACCTTTTCCCTTGACATATATAAGGGTATTTGCTGTACCGAGATCAATTGCTAAATCATTTGAAAAGAAATCAAATAAGGACATTGTCCCTCCAATTAATGTCTGAATTGTCTATAACCTGTGAATAACATAGTTAAATTATATTTATCTGCAGCTTCAATAACCTCTTTATCCTTTATAGAACCACCGGGCTGAATTACAGACGCTGCTCCTGATTTTGCTATTAGTTCAATATTATCGCTGAACGGAAAAAAGGCATCCGATGAAACTGCAGAACCTTTCAGCGATATATTTGATTTTTCCGCTTTTCTAATTGCAAGTTCACAGGAATCAATTCTTGACATCTGTCCGGCTCCTATACCAAGCGTCCTGTCTTTTGCGGTGAATATAACTGCATTTGACTTAATGTATTTTATTATTTTCCATCCGAATAACATTGCATCTATTTCTGATTCAGTCGGTTGTCGTTTAGTTACAACCTTAAATTCATCAACATTTATTTTTTTCCTGTCATATTCCTGGATTAAAAATCCGCCTTTTACTTTCTTAAAATCAAAATCCAATTCCCCCTCAGCTTTTTCGGAAATCCCCACCCGTTTTTTTAATAATCTCAGATTTTTCTTTTTAGCAAGAAGTTTAAAAGCATTATCATCAAAATCCGGAGCAGCTATTATTTCAATAAACATCTTGGACAATTTTTCTGCAGTATCGATATCAACATTCCTGTTAAATGAAAAAATCCCGCCAAATGCTGAAAGTGAGTCACAAGCAAGAGCTTTATCAAAAGATTGAGCTAAATTTTCATCTACTCCAACTCCGCAAGGATTTGTATGTTTAATTATAGCAGTGCAGGGCAATTTAAAATCCTCAGTAATGCTTAATGCAGCTTCAATGTCTATTAGATTGTTATAAGAAAGTTCTTTTCCATGAATCTGCTGATAGTTTAATAATCCGGAACCTGCCGTGAATTCTGAATAAAAAGATGCTTTTTGATGAGGATTTTCTCCATATCTTAAATCTCTAATTTTGGTGAGATTCAAATTTATCCTTTTTGGAAATGTTTTTTCACCATCTTTTTCACCTGAAAAATAATCTGATATTATTTTATCATACTTATATGTTTTAAAAAATACCTCTCCGGCAAGTTTTAAACTTGTACTTACCGATATTTTTCCGTTATTTTTTTCCATTTCTTCAAGGATGTCAGAATAAATCTCCGGAGATGAAACAGGTACGACATTTTCATAATTTTTTGCAGCCGACCTTAAAGCTGAGGGACCACCTATATCAACTTGTTCTACAGCTTCTTCAGGCTTTAAATCTTTATCTCTTATTGCCTCTTCAAAAGGATAGAAATTTATTACAACCATATCAATTGCCGATATGTTTGTTCTGCTAATATCCTCCAAATGCGCCTCAGAATCTCTTTTGGCAAGAATCCCGCCAAATATTAATGGATGTAAAGTTTTCACTCTTCCTCCAAGTATTTCCGGGAAATCAGTTACTTCAGAAACTTTTTTGGCATCGATTCCTTTTTCTTTTAATAATTCATAAGTCCCACCGGTGGAAATAATTTCTATCCCATATTCTCTTAATCCTTTTGCAAACTCAACTAAACCGGTTTTGTCCGATACACTAATTAAAGCTCTTTTTACCTCAATCATATTATCCTATTATATTAAAGACTTATAATTGATAAATATCTAACAGCTAACGTTAATTTATAATTCGTAAATCGTAAATCGTAAATTATATAACAGCGTCCTCATCAAATGATACAAACATATCCTTTGTATTTATAGCGGCTCTGACACCAATAGGAACTGTGATTTTTCCTTTTATATGCCCGAATGAAAGATTTTTCAGGACAGGAATATCAAGCCGCTCTCCAAACTCATTTATTACATCATCAACAGTTGTACTGTAATCTTCCGACTCACAATTAGTAAATTCTCCAAGAATTAAACCGTTAATCTTATCAAAAACTCCATTCAGTTTAAGTTGGTTAAAATATCTATCGATACGATAAGGCTCTTCATTAACATCTTCTAAAAAAAGTATAGTATTCCTTAAATCCGGTAGATAATCGCTGCCTAATAAAGAAGAAAATACAGATAAACACCCCCCAACCAGTAAACCTGTCGTATATCCACTTCTAACGATATTAGCAGCAGAAATATTTATTTTGCGTTTACCTTCTTCAGATGTAATAATTTTTAATAGTGTATTATAAGCGGAATAATCTATCTCATCATTATCGTTCGAGGCTACCATAGGTCCATAAAAAGTAATAAGCCCGGTTTTAGCCAGGATTGAATTTTCCAACGCCGTTATATCACTGAAACCTACAAATATTTTTGGATTATTTTTGATTAATTCAAAATCAACAAGATTCAGAATCCGAAGACTTCCATATCCCCCCCTTGAACAAAAGATTGCTTTAACGGAATTATCAGTAAAAAAATCATGCAAATCTGAAACTCTCTGGTCATTAGTGCCGGAGAGATATCCCATATCGCCGTAAATATGCCTGCCAAGTTTTATATCAAATCCAACGCTTTTAAGATAATTTATTCCCTTTTCTAATTTTTTACTGTTAACAGGACCGGCAGGGGAAATTATACCTATAGTGTCTCCCTTCTTTAATCTCTCCGGTTTAATTAATTTGTCAAATTTCAATTTAATTTATATGCCTATAAATTAATACAAACTAATTAATTTTTTACTTGAAGAATTACATTAATTATCTAATCTAACAATATAAAAAAAAATAATTTAAAATCAAAGAAAAAAAAGTATGAATAACTGTGGCGGGAATTAAAATAATGAAGCAAGAAGCCAGAATTCAGAAGCAAGAATGAGAAAACCAGATAAAAAACTCTCAACTTCTAACCCTTAACTCCTAAATCTTAATTCTTAACTCCTGGCTTCTGACTCCTGACTTCTATCTTCATTATTTTCCTTTTTTATCTCCAAAAACCTCGGCTGAAAACTTTTTTATAACAGTATCGGGTTCTTTCCATGCATTTTTATTAAGTCCGGCTTTACAGCACGTCTGTTCAAGGAACTTGGTTCTATCCCAGTTGTATTCAATTGGAACCTGAGGCAGGAGCAGTCCTTTAAAACCTCCTTTTTCAATTAAAAGACCATGTTTGCCAACTTCAATCTCAGAAATATCCTTAATCTCTTCTAACGGAGACAAAACTGATATATCGACATCGATAGTATCCAATTCATCCTCTGACAAAGCGGAAAATCTCGGGTCATGCAGAGCGGCAGACTTTGCAACCTCACTCACTACCTTATATAAGCTGTCGATTGGAAGTGTATAACCTATGCATCCCCTGAGCTCACCTTTTTTTGTAATTGTAACAAATGCACCGCGATTCTCCTTTAATATCTTACTCTCTATCTGAAAATCAGGTATTTCTTCTGCGATAACTGCACATCTAATTGATTCTTTTGCAATATACATTAAATCTTCTTTTTCTTTATCTGATAAATCCATATATTTCTTCCTCTCTTTTAAATTAAAAATAAAACATAAAATCACAAAAACAAAATTAATTTTTACATTTTTTAAATTACAATATTAACTTTTTTGGTATTGTCAATTAATATTTGAGATAGAAAAATATTTCTCTCTTTTAATATGTCTTCAGACTTATTAAATTTCATTTCTTTAATATGAAAACCGAGTAACTGGATTGCTTCCTTCAAATCTGACTGAAATCTTTCTAATACACTTAAAATATTTTCATTATCACTATTAAATACTATAGATAAATCTTTCTGAAAAAAATCTATAACAATTTCGATGCATTCGTCATTTATGAAAGCAAAAATAGTTATAGTAAATTTTTTAGAAATTTCCTGAAATTTTTTTCTTCCTTTAAAGATTATTTCTGCAGGATGAATTTTGTCGTCATAAAGAAACGGTAATAAATAGTAGTAAAAAAAGTCTTCTTTTTTATCGCCGGTATTATAATTCATAAGTTGTTGAAATTCTATAAATTCCAGCATTTTTTCAATCGCACTTCTCAATGTTAAGTAAAAACTCGTATTTTCGGAAATAATCGAAATCTTTTCATTAAGAGTCATAAGTAAAGAAAGTAAATCTTTTTTTATCACCGGTTGATTCTGAAACTCAGATAATTTATTTTCATCATTCATTATTTTTAAAATTCTTGATTCATAATCCAGTCCAAGTAGTAATAAATAATCTTTTAATATTTTAAAATCGTTTATTCCATCTCCTTTTAAGATTATTTTATCTAAATAGCTGAGGATTGACAATGCCTTTTCTCTTTCTGATGAACTTTCCGAATCAATATATTTCTTAATTAAAATTTTCAATTCAATCATCATTTTATCTAACTGTGGTCGATTGAAAAGATAGTAACTGATATTATCTACCATACTTTTTGTAACAGGAATGCCTTTTCGATATAAAAATAATGCTGTCCTTGCCTTATCTCTAATTTCATCCTCATTTTTCATCGAAGGATATAAACTTTTTAGGATTGAGATTAGATTTAACAAATCATTTCGATTAAAATCTATTTTATCACTTACCAAAATATCTAATATGAATAAATTTATTTTTGAATGAGTGAGACCAAGTTGATTCAGAAATTCGATTTTTCCTTCGTTTGTTTTCAGGCTCGGGGCTGATATTTTCAAAGTAAGCTTCGGTTTAAGATTTACAACATCAAAATTATATTTATTTCCTTCTTTAAGGTGATTTTCAGATTCTGCTATAATATTCTCACCCTTTAGATGGATGATATATTTCTTTCCGGTCAATTTTTCAATTACCTTTCCGGAAAGAATTTCTCCATTTTTTAGATTGCTGAAGGTATTATCGATTTTACGCTTATGTGAGAATAACTTTCCTAATTTTCTAATTAATTGTATAGACTGCATCTTAAACTATTGTGTTGATTGTGCTGTTGCAGGGGCAACCTGCCGGGTTGCCCCTGCAAATAAATTTTCAATAAAAATTATCCAATTTTTTGTATTACTCTAAAAACAAGATAAATAAAAAATATCCATATACAAGTGTTTTTTATGAAAATTTGCTGAGATAAAGATTTTATTCCGAAAAAAGAATGGGCGAACACACAGTGCACGCACACAGGTTAGCCTCTACAAATCTTTTTTTGTTACATAAAATATTGTAGGGGCAGACCCCTGTGTCTGCCCCTATTGCTCTCTGTCGGTGTTGTCACCAACAGAGAAAAATCAAATATTTTCATAAATCGTGATGTGCCTGAGGCACATCAGTGTTTAGTTTAAAAATAAGCGAAAACACAAAGTTACAGAAAAAACTTTCGTTCCCAAACTGAGTTTGGGAACGAAAATAGCCGAGAAACTCAGTTTCTCAAAGTCCACGATAATATTGAATTAATTAGAATTAAGTTTGGATTATAAAATTTTATGAATAATACAGGTTAGTATCCTGAAAATAGAAGTATAATTATTTGAGGTAAACCAATCGTTTTGAAGCGGTGTATTCTTTTGAAATTATTGAATATATGTAGATACCCGAAGAGATATTTTTCCCAAACTTATCCTTTCCATCCCATTTCACGGTATATCTTCCCGAGTTTTGAATAGCATCCACAAGTGTGGTTATTTGCTGACCAAGAAGGTTATATATACTAATTTTAACATGACTTATTTTAGGAATTGTGTATCTGATCATGGTTGAACTATTGAACGGATTAGGATAATTCTGGAATAATGAATATTTATCAGGAATTTCTGTCTCCCGATTATCCTCATCCACAGAAGTTTCAATCCCCAGCGAAAAAGACCATTTTTCATTGCTTTCAGTAATCAAATCGCTGTTGTCTTCTGAGATAATTCGCCAGTAATAAATATTGGCTTGAAATCCGGATGTAGGGATATTTATTCTATTTGAATCCGAAGACAAATTTTCTATTGAATAAACTATGGAACTTTCAGTAAATAAGGTATCGGTCGAAATTTCAATTGTATATGTCACCTTCGAAAAAGGGTCCGAATCTGTCGATTCTTCCCATTCAAAAATCACAGCTTCAGGAAGAGGCTCGAAAGAAGCTTTATCCAAAGGTGCAACTAATCCAAATATTGAAGGAGCCGTATTGATACTATTAGTATAAAATTTTTGAATCTCACTCCAATTAGATACCGCATTTTCATCATCAATCGTTTTTATGCGATAGAACCACGCCACTTCGTCTTCGAGGGAATCAGAAACGGTTATTGAATTTATACCCTCATCAGTAGTATCCTGATAAAAAATTGTAGTAGTAAATAAGCTATCTCTCGACAATTGAACCCAATATTTTAATTTCCCGGCATTATCGGTAATATCAGGGTCGTTCGCGGGATACCAGCTTATCTCAGGGAGTAAATCTAAAGTAACTTTACTATTTGATGGTGAAAAACCTTGTGCTGCCGAATCCGGACTATCATTTATAAGATTTATAACAAAACTATCCTGCCCGGCAGTAAATAAAGAACTGTCTCCGCTTGGGTCATAGGCACGAATTCTCCAGAAATAAACTGTATTATCAGTCAGCAAATCATACCCTGAAAGTTCGTCTAATTTTATAGTAGCGGTTTCAATACTCTCCTCTTCGTTTTCAGATTTTGAAGCTTTTAATAATTCCGAATTTTTACTTAACGATACAGCAGGAACTATGTTACTTTCAACTATTTCCGGGTTTACAAAATCGGAACTATCATCAATTTCAATAACATAATTTACAGTATCTTCAACATTTGGATCAAAAGATTTTCCCCATACAAAATATGATGTCGGGAGCATTTCCGTTCCTGCTGAAGGAAATATTACTTTTGGTGTTAACGGAGCAGTATTTAAGTTTATAACATCTATAACCGTTGCCGATGAATCAATTCCATTTAATGTATCCACAACTGTGAACATAACAGAATAAGTTCCCTGCTGTGTAAGAGTCGGTGTCCATTTAAGTTTATAAATATCATCTTCTAATACAAATTCTGCTCCTGTGGGAACATTCGCCGCACTGACTGATAAATCATCATTGTCGGGATCATTTACATTCAATGAAATAACTATCGATTGAGTTTCAATTACAGACGTATCGGAAGGAACAATTATAACCGGAACCCTGTTTACATTGATTACACTTATGTTAACGGCAGTTGTATCTAAACCACCCCTATTATCTCTGACAGTAAAATTCACCGTATAGTCTCCGGATTGTGTATAATCCGGCGTCCAGGTAAAATACGGATCCGGTGAAGCAGTCGAATCAAACACAGCACCATCCGGTAGAGAACCCAATACTCTGTAAAAAAGAGAATCGAGATTAGGGTCGTTTGCAACAACAGAAAAAATAAGCTGCTGGTTTTCGTTAACAGTTTTGCTTGAAATACTTTTAAATTCAGGTACAAAGTTTTCATTCGTAACAATTATCGTAGTGGTAGTACTGTCTGATCCGCCTGATTGGTCTTCCACTTTGAATTTTACAAAATAAGTATCAACATTCGTTGCTGACGGAGTCCAATCAAAAACCTGCGTAGATGTATTAAAGGTTGCTCCCGTTGGGAGATTGGAAGCACTAAAAGTCAGACTTTCATTATCAGGGTCGGCTGCCTTAACTATAAATTGAAGATTTTTATCTATATTAACCGCTTTAGTTGTAATTGAATCAATAACCGGAGGCTGGTTTGAATTTAAAACGCTTATCTGCACAATCGATGTATCGAATCCGCTTTTCCCATCCCGGACTGTAAATTTAACTGAATAACTTCCACTGGAATAATAGTCCGGACGCCAGCCAAAAATAATACTATCCGCCGTAGATGCTGTTGCGCCATCAGGAAGACCCGAAACACTATATATTAAACTGTCATTATTAAAATCTGACGCCAAAAGTGTGAGGTTAAATGTGTCATTTTCGGATACTGATATATCGCTGATAGCATTAAAAACAGGAGGATGATTTACAACTATTGTAATATTTACAGCATCACTTCCTCCTCTCGCATCTTCAACATTAAATTTAAGATTATATGTTCCGCTTTGTGAATAATCCGGTATCCATCGGAACTTATGCGTAGTTTCTCTATCATAGGTGGCTCCGAGCGGTTTCCCTGCAATATTGTAAGAAAGCGAATCACTATCGGGGTCTGTGGCATTAATAATAATAATAAGACTGTCCAATACATTGACATAAAAAGTTGTATCGGAAACATTTGTTATGACAGGTAACCTATTGGCATCATTTACTCTAATATTTACAGTATCACTTGTCATTGCACCTCTTGCATCTTCCAAAATAAACACTATACTGTAATCCCCGCTGTCACCATATGACGGAATCCATGCAAAAAAATGAGAGGAAATGGAATCAAAACTGGCTCCACTCATTGTTGATAAACCCTCAGAATGATATTTGATTTCGTCAAGGTCGAGGTCTCTTGCCTTAACCTCAAACTCAAGCGATTGTCCTTCGTTTAAAGTCTTAGAATTGGAAAGGTCTATAAACTCAGGAGCACGGTTCACATCGATAACTTTAATTTCAATTGTTTCAGAATCAAGACCCCCTAACTGGTCTGAAACTGTAATCGTCATATAATATATCACGGATATCCCTGTTTTGCTAACTATATCTAAACCCGGCACCCAGGTAAATAAACTATCCGAAGCTAATGTAGCGTCTTCAGGAAGCTCTGCTGTTGAACCCGAAGGATATATCGTAGAAGTCGAATATATTAATGAATCGCCGTCTAAATCAATCGATGAAAGATTAAAACTAAGGGAATCTCCTTCATTTACGGTTTTATTTCCAATAGCTGACAGAACAGGACTTCTATTAACATTAACAATGACCGTATTTCTATCAACTCCGCCTCTTTGATCACTGATAGTAAATATTAAAGTATCATATCCTGCCTGTGAAGTATCAGGTGTCCATCTGAATTTTCTCTCATATAAATGGTCAAAAGTTTGATTGGCTACTAAAGCATCGATAGAATAAACTAATGTTTCAGTTTCACCCGAATCCGGGTCGGAAGCAACAACATCAAAAACAAGCGTACTGCCTATAGTGACCCTTTTATCTGGAATATCTGTTATCACAGGATCTCGGTTACCGGTATAAACAAATATACCGTCCTCTGTTCCTGCATAAATATCTATAGTATTTTGAGGATTCACCGCTAAGGACCGTACAATAGTCACACCCAATGTCAATCCGTCATTAATCGCTGTCCATGATGTATCTGTATCAAGTTTCTTATAGACCCCACGGTATTCAGTTCCGGCATAGACTTTTGTAGTAGAGATTGCATCGATTGCAAAAGAAGTAATTGTTGGATAATTAGGGGCGTTAGGTAATCCGGAACTAACACTTGTAAATGTTAAACCCCTGTTGCTGCTGACGAAAATACCGCTGTTTTGTGTTCCAACATATACTTTATTAGGATTTTTAGTGTCAACCAAAATTGCAGTAATGCTGGAAGAATCGCTTAACTGGCTTGCGAGGCTCCAGTTATTTCCTGCATTTTCGGTCCTGTAAACCTTGCCGGTTGAGGTAGCCCCATAAAGAATATTGGTGTTTGACTGGTCCATAGCAATATAGTTAATATTTACACTATCCTGCTGTAAACCATTGTTAACCGTAAACCATGTATCACCCCTGTCAATCGACTTATAAACACCACTGTCGGTATTTACAAATAATATTTGAGTTGATGTTGGATTTAAAATTAACGTTGAGATATTCGTATCCAAAAGTCCCGCGGACGGTTTACCTACTTTCGTCCATTGAACTCCACCATCATAACTTCTATACACTCCTCCGCTGTCAGAAGATGCAAATAATGTGTCCGGAGAAGAAGGGTCTATTGCAATACCTGTAATTCTTTTATCAGTTGTAGTTCCTTCAATTTCAAGTCTAATCCCGGATAATGTACTCCAGCTTTGTCCACCATCAATTGATTTAAATAGTGTTGAAGTATCATTACCAGCATATATTATGCTCGAATCCGGATGTATTGCTATTGACCTTATTGTCTCCGTTGACTGAAGATAAATATCACCGGTAAAACTCCAGCTGTCTTTACCGGCATACAAATTCTCAGTAATACACAATAACAATGTACCGAATACAAAAAAATATAACGTTTTTTTAAACATCTATTTTTTAAAGGTATAAATAATCTTAAGCTTTTATACAATAAGCTTTGAATTTGTCAACTTTATATCGTCATTAATTTTTTTTAACTTTAACTAATGTAATGTCATAAATCACTTTTTTTCTTTTTATTTTAAATATTTTTATTATTTTTCTAAAAATTTGAAACATTTGTTATTCAAATGCAATTAAACTAAATTAGGATACCTAAAAAGAAATTTATATTTTTCGAATCTAAATAAAATTCATTATAATGACCGACAGAAAAAAAGCCTGGATAATTTCTATATTTCTACATGTGATTATTGCACTTATATTGTTTTCACTAAATATACAAATCAAGAGCAAAACGGAAAAATTACCATTAGAGATAACTTATACATCTATATCGGATGAACCACCGGAAATGAAGGAAAAAGAATCATTAGAAGAAATCCCTTCAAAAATAACAAAAACACCGAAAAAAGAAGAGATTCCAACTCCTCCGGAAGAAAGAATCACAACATATATTCCTGAATATCTGGCTCAAAAACATATAACCCCGGAAGACTCGATAAAATTATTGCAAAAAAGCATATCTGAATATTTCAAAGAGAAAAGCATAGTTCCCTTTGTGTTCAATAAGTATGAATTTCTTGATTATGACCACAATGAAAAGTATAAAGAGGCTTTGGAACAGGATACTTTAAAGATGCTTGAAATGATTTTAGCCGAAAACTTTAAAAATATGGTTTTAAGTGAAGAAGAAATAAAAAATTTGCCAAAACCATCAGACCCAACGGCAGACTATATTTTTCGAAGACAGGGCGGTTCTCAGGTTATGCCTATTATGGTGTTAATTACCGAAGGAATACGGCTGGCTCAAAAAGTATTAAAAAAGATATTTTTTGATGATAATCCTGCACGAGCTGACTTGTTTTTAAGTGATATAGAAATACAAATCCTAAATATAATTTGGGCAAAGAGAATTATTACGCCTTCGACTCTATATGAAAATTTAACAGCAGGTATCGATATTAGACTTTCAAATTTATCGGATATACTTTTGAAATTGGAATCTAAAAAAATATTAATTTCAAAAGAGGGTACTTATGAAAAGATTTATATTCCTGCCGTACGTAAAAAAGATGTCTTCGAATATTATATAAGAAATATATTAGAACTCGATGAAATTGAAAAGAAAAATATTCCGGTTAGCCAGGAGTTAAAAAATTCACTCCTTAGGAAAATTAAAATATTAAATCAGGAGCCAGAAGGCAGAAGCCAGAAGCCAGAATGAGAAAACCAGATAAAAAATTTATGACTTCTGTCTCCTAACTCCTCACTATATATACATATTCCCTTCAACAACAGTTATAGCTGTTCCGGTAATTGACAATGAATCTATGTTTTTATCTTTTTCGAGGACAGAAACTTCAACTCTTCCGGCTCTATTCATACAGTCCCCCTGCTCACCAATATAAGCATATTTTCCATTTTTACCTTCCACAAGTTCATTTTTCACCATATATACTCCGATTTCTCCCTGAGCTGAACCTGTCACCGGATCTTCATTGATTCCGAGTGAAGGTACAAAACATCTTAAATGCAGGGAAGAATTCTTGTCGATTGTTTCGAGTGATAAAAGGGAAAATAATTTTATATTATTATTGTTCTCTCCAAATTCAAGCATTTTTAAGAAATCAGGCTTTATATTAAAAAGGGGATTTAATCCCTTCACAGGAATAACAATATGATAATCGCTTTTCATTACGGGCAGTGAATCACTAAAAACATCTCCAGGTGATTTAAAGATTTCCAATAATATACTTCTATCTATTTCAAATTTAGAAAATACAGGAACTGGAATTGAAAATATAACCTTAACATCTCCCTTTGCCGAAATTTTCACATTTACATTTAAGATACCCTTCTTAGTTTGAACTTTAAACTTATAATTACCGGATTTTTTCATCCCATATTTTTTTTCTTCAGCAAGTGCATAAAATCCAGATACAGTTGCATGACCGCAAATATCAACCTCTACTGTTGGAGTAAACCACCTTACTGATAAATCAGCTTCCGGCGAGGTTGGCGGAAGAAAAAATATTGTTTCGGAAAGATTCATTTCTTGTGCTATATTCAGCATCTGTTTTTTAGTTAGACCACTGGCAACTGTTACCACGCCAGCAGGATTTCCGCCAAAAGGAATTCTTGTAAAAGCATCCACTTGCTTTATCTTAATTTTCTTCATTTATGCCCGTATTTTTATTCACAAAAACCTGTTTAAAAATAAGTATTGATTTTTTTTAACAATTAAGTTAAATTTTACTATAATTTAGTAAAATTTATTCAATTTACAATATTTTTTTATTAGGAGTTATTATGGGATTAATGAATAAAATGCGTGACCATATGCGTTATATGATAATAATACTTGTTTTAGCATTCATTGCAACAATTATTTTTAGCTGGGGAATGGATTATTTAGGCAAAAAAGGAGTAGGCGGAATTCCCAGCGGAATAGTTGGTAAAATCAATGGTACAGAGATTTCGTTTGACTATTTCAACAGGCAGGTACAACAGGAATATCTCAGAATTAAGGAAATAATCGGAGAAGAACCTGATGAACTCAGAATGAGAAGAGCAAGAGATGAGGTTTGGAATAATATAGTAAACCGAACCTTAATTGACGAAGAAATCAAAAAAAATAATATTTATATCACCGATAAGGAAATAGTTTCTATAATTAGCGATGTAAATAATCCCCCGGAATTCTTAAAAACTGAGCCGTCTTTTCTTACAGATGATAAATTTGACCCGCAAAAATACAGAGCTGCGTTTAATAATCCTAATTTCCCTTGGTCCTATGTTGAAAATATTATCAGGTTATCCGAACCTTCAAAGAAAATTCAAAATCTCATCAACTCTACCGTGAGAGTAACATCAAAAGAAGTGCAAAAACAAATTTATTTAACCTTCCTCAGAGGGAATGCAAAATATATCTCAGTTAGTCCGGAAGAATTTGCAGATGTCGAGGTTAAAATTCCGGACAGCGAAATAGAAGAATATTATAATTCTCATAAAGATGAATTTTATGAAAATGAAAAGTGTAAACTCAAATATGTTGAATTTCCAATCAACATTACTAAGCGAGATACTGAAATAGTGGAATTAGAGATGCAGACAATATTAGATAGACTCGAGTCCGGAGAGGACTTTTCGGAGCTTGCGAAATTACATTCTCAAGATCCCTCTGCTGAGGATGGTGGAGACTTGGGATATTTTTCCAAGGGCGATATGATAGAACCTATTGAAAAAGCTGCATTTTCAGCAAAAAAAGGAGAATTAGTCGGTCATGTTAAGTCAAATTACGGATTCCACATAATAAAAGTATTTGACAAAAAATCAAATCGAAAAGGAAATATTGATTCGGTAAAAGCAAGTCATATTCTATTTAAAATAGAACCTTCTCCGGAAACTATTAATGAAATAAACTATAGAGCTTCTGACTTTTCAGAGTCTTCAAAATTGGAAGGATTTGACAAAATGGTTCAACAAGACTCTCTTGAATATTCAGAAACACCATATTTTATGAATACAGGATTTATACCCGGAATAGGAATGCTTTATCATGCAGTAGATTTTGCTTTCCGGGGAAAAATCGAAGACATAAGCGAACCGGTTAAAACAGAAAAAGGGTATTATGTTTTTCAATTAATTGAAAAGCTGCCTGAAACGACAAAACCTCTGGACGAAGTCAAACCGTTAATTAATGATATTCTAACTAAAAATAAAAAAATGGATCTGGCGAAGGAAAATATCACTGAAATACATAATAGTATTAATTCGGGGAAATCTTTTGAACAAGCCGCTGAAGAAAATTCTTTGAAAATTGAAGAAACAGGTAAATTCGGAATTACCGATTACATTGCCGGAGTCGGTAATGAAACAAAATTTACCGGAGCAGCCTTGAAATTAAATGAAAATGAGGTCTCCCCCCCGGTTGAAACTGCTAAAGCATGGTATTTGATAAAACTTATAGAAAAGACGTCTGACGATACAACCGGTGTAGGCAGCGAAAAAGAATATCTTTTAAGAGGTATTCTCGAAAGTAACCGGCAAGTTTCCTATAGTGTATGGATACAGCAATTGAGAGATAATGCAAAAATTGAAGATTTTAGAATGAAATATTTTTAATTTTTATTTTTCAAAAAATTGTTTGAATTTTGAATAAACGCCCCTCTGCCCAAAGCACATCACGAATTATGAAAATAATAGTAACCTGACACGTCGTTGAACCCGAAGAGGGGCAAACGCCGTTTGCCCCTATATCTCTAACTTTGTGCCTTTATTTATTTTCGGAATAAATCTAAATATTTATATTGATTTTAGAAATTATTTTTTTTATATCATAATAACAAGGTTATTTCAAAATATCAAATATTAATAAAATGAAGATAACAGAAATTGACAAAACATATTCGAAGATAAGGCGATACAGGCAGATTTTAGGAGTTTTTATAAAATATGGATTCGACGACATTATTACGAGACTGGGTATCGAATATTACATCAATCTGGGCAGAAAAATAATAAAAAGACCTGCTAAAAGAAAGATTGAAAAACTATCAAGTTCACACAGACTCAGATTAGCATTCGAAGAACTTGGTCCAACATTTATTAAGCTTGGTCAAATATTGAGTCTTAGGGCTGATATTATTCCCGCTGAATATGCAAATGAATTCAGAAAATTATTGGATGAAGCTGCTCCGTTTTCTACAAGCGAAGCAATAAACATAATAGAAAGTGAATTAGGAAAGCCGTTAAAGGAAAATTTTTTAAGTTTTGACGAGAAACCTATAGCGGCTGCTTCAATTGCTCAAGTTTATAAAGCTGTTCTTTTGAATAAAAAGAATGCTGCGGTTAAGGTACAGCGTCCAAATGTCAAAAAAATTATACAAACCGATTTGAGTATTTTGTATGACCTTTCAAAGCTGATTGAGTCAAACATTCCGGAAGGTAAACTATACGACCCAAAAGGAATTGTCGAAGAATTTTCAAATACTATTATTAAAGAAATTGATTTCCTGAATGAAGGCAGAAATTCGGAACTATTCAAAAAGAACTTTGAAGGGGATTCTACTGTTTATGTTCATCAGATATATTGGAATCTATCGACTCCAAAGGTTTTAACGATGGATTATATTGACGGGACAAAAATATCTAATTTCGATAAACTTCAGCAGTTAGGATTTGATAAAAAGATAATAGCCGAAAACGGAGCAAATTCTATTTTAAGACAAATATTCGAATTCGGATTTTTCCATGCCGACCCGCATCCGGGAAATATTTTTGTAATAGAAAACAATGTCATCGCACCGGTAGATTATGGAATGATGGGTAGGATTGACGACGAAACTATGGACCACATAAGTAACATTCTTATCGGAGTTGTTCGAAAAGATGTTGATAAGATAATCAAATCTTTTATTAATATGGGGATTATTGAATCAAATCTAAATATCCGGAAACTTAAAATAGATATTACCGAATTTATGGATCAATATTACGAGGTACCGTTAAACCGGCTCGATATAGAAAAAATCATCAACCGGATTATGAATATTCATAGAAAACACAGGATAAAATTCCCTTCAAACATTGTTATAATGGGAAAAGCGCTTGTAACATCTGAAGCTGTCGGCAGAAAGCTGAACCCGGATTTTGATATGATGTCCCTATTAAAGCCGTATGTCGAAAAAATGATGCTGCAAAGATTTTCATTTTCCCGTCAAAGTAAGAATTTTATCAAACTGGCAGAAGAATTTCATGACCTTTTACGCGTTTTCCCTTCCGACTTAAGAGAAATTATGAGGAAAATTAAATCCGGTGACATAAGCATAAATTTCGAACACAAGGGCTTGGAAAAATTGATTACAGAAATGGACAAATCAAGCAACCGCATCTCTTTCAGCCTGATAATAGCAGCTCTAATCGTCGGCTCATCGATTATCATGCAAACAGGTTTGGGACCTTTCTTCTTGGGTTTCCCTGTTATCGGAGTAATTGGATATTTAATTGCCGGAGTATTAGGAATGTGGCTCGTAATCGCAATCCTGAAATCCGGAAGACTATAAATTAATTTTTTCTTCCGAATTTCTTCCAAATGTTAATTTAGTTATTACATAAATATTTTGTAACTATTCAGGTCAAACACTGAAATAGTCTAATTTATGAAAATTTTCATTACGTTCTTTGAAAATATCACCTTTTATTAAAAAGTAGTTGCATTCCA
>SDBU01002393.1_pt1 | contig 25033 bp, 17 predicted proteins | sample 2277071 | NCBI WGS metagenome assembly SDBU01 (sample SAMN10397929, study PRJNA504765) | marine sediment metagenome | isolation source: marine sediment core GS08_GC12, 126 cmbsf | place: Arctic Ocean: Gakkel Ridge, Loki's castle | collected 2008
GCCTATGGCTTTCCTGATGGCCGGCAGCGCGGCCTCGGCCGCCTCCGCGCCGCAGCGCAGGATCTCATCCGCCGCGGAAAAACCCGGCGAGGACAGCGAGTCGAAGTCGGGTCTGATCACCACGTCGGCCGCGATCCGACGGCTTCTGAGCATCCAGTGGAGAAAGATGCCCTGCGCCTGTATCGCGTAGGCGAAGATGTTCGTCGGCCGCTTCCCGGCCCATCGGCGGCGCACCAGGTCCACGGCCAGGACGACGTCCGCGCCCATGTCAGCGACCAGCCTGGCCGGTACGTTGCTCGTCAGGTAGCCGTCAACCAGAAGGCGCCCGCCTATTTCAACCGGACGATTGATCACCGGCCGTGCGCAGCTCGCTCGAATCGCCTCGATGAGATCGCCCGTGGTGAACACGATATCCTCATCTCGCACCAGGCCGCGCGATGCAAGGCCCGGCCCTCCCTCGAACACTACCATCTGCGCGGTCAACAGGTCTGTGGTCACCAGTCTGAGCGGAAGTCGAAGCGAGGCGAAATCCCGCACACCTAGCATGGTCCTCAGAAACTTGCCCAGCGGCGCGTTCGTGCTGAGCGCCATGACCGGAACCGTCAGCCTCTGAAATGTCCGCCAAGTGATCCGTCCTATCAGCCGCTTCATCTCGGCCACGGGAGCGCCGGCGGCATAGAAAGCGGCCACTATTGCGCCCGCGCTGGTTCCGGCGAGGAAGGAGGGGCGCAGGCCGTGACGTTCGAGCACCTCCAGGATCCCGATGTGGGCGATGCCCAGTTCGGCCCCGCCTCCCAGGGCCAATCCCAGGCGTACGCCATCGGCTTGTTGTGTACTCATGTGGGCCATTTCTGAAAGATGACGAATAAGGCGGCGGCGTCTCCATTATAATGATCACGGTGCGAGGGCTAGGATAGCCGCGCAGAGGGAATCGGTCAACCGTGCGTTCGGCTGCGCGGCGGGAAGAGCACGCAAGGAAAAGGGTCAGGCTGTTTTACTTCCTCAGGCCGGCCGAGCCCGATGGCGGAGGGAATATCCGAATCCAGAATCGAAAAGGCGCCCTGTGGCGCTGTTGAGAAGAAGCCCTCCCTTCGTTAATCCTGGCTCGACCGGCCGCCGGACCGACCACGGGTCTTCCGGTGCCGTCACTCTTGTGGTCATGCCTCAGAGAGATTCCTCACTCCGTTCAGAGCCCGGTTTCTGAACGGCGCCCGGACCTCCTTTCACCCGCACTGTTGGTTTTTCTTTACACGGGTATGTTGAATTTCGTGGAATCCTCCGTGGCGGCTTGGAGGGCCGTCTAGCAAGAGTAGGTTGACAAACGACTTACGCTTTCGCAAGTGCGGCAGATTCCCGGCACGTATTTTGCGAATACGGAACTTGTTCGGATCCGGCCGCCGGACTAACTCCTGGAGGCATCGCTTGTGATGAAACACACGGTCATCATTTCTACTCTCTCAATCGGGCTGTTGCTTCTCACTGGCTGCGCTACGGAACGCTACATCGAAAGCTACGGCCGGCTGACCAGCGTCGATGCGTTCGCCAAGAAGCCGCCTGACGCACGATACGTCGTCGACCCGCCGGACACCATCCTGGTGGAGATATTGAGCGAGGAGCCGCCCACAGCAAGAAGCGAGACGCTGCGGCAGGACGGGTGCATTACCTTGCCCCACCTGGAGGACGTGAAGGTGGGGGGCCTGACAACAGTGGAAATTCGGGAGAAGCTCGAATCGTTGTACTCGAAGTTCTACCTCGAGCCGAAGGTTCTTGTCCGTGTGACGGCGTACCGCAGCAAGCGCATCTTCATGTACGGCGAGGTGGGCCGCCCGGGCGCGATACCCTACACCGGCGCACAGACTGTAATGGATGCCATAGGATCGGTCGGGGGCGTGAGCAGGCGAGCGGCGAGAAAGCGAGTCAAGGTAATCCGCGGCGATCCGCTTGATCCTGAGGTCTTCGACGTGAACCTGGACAAGCTGATCCTCGAAGGGGACGTGCTGTATGACGTGTCCCTCGCTGAGAACGACGTAGTGTACGTGCCGCCGACCGTGCTGGCCCGGATTGGATACACCATAGACAATCTGCTCTTCCCGTTCCGCAGCCTGCTGGCGGCCATCTCCACGGGAGAAACTATCCGCGACGTGGGCCAGTAGACCGGCCCCTGACCGGCCGTAGTGGACATTCGGGCGAAAGGAAAACCGCACTCATGTATCTGGAGCATTTCCGGCTGGAGGCGTTTCCGTTTACCACCACGCCTGACCCGCGTTTCTTTTACGCCAGCGCAAAACACCGAGAGGCCTTGGCGTGTCTGCTCCACGCCGTGGAACAGCGCAAGGGGTTCGCCCTGGTAACCGGCGAGGTGGGCGCGGGAAAGAGCACGTTGTGCCGCATCGCCCTGGAGCGGTTTGGCGACGGCGTGGCCAGCGCCCTGTTGGTCCACACGTCCCTTGCGCCCAAGGAGTTCTTCCAGGCGGTGTGTGCCGAATTCAGCCTGGAGGCGGTCGGGAAATCAAAGTTCGAACTGATCCAGGAAATCAAGGGTTTCATCCTGCAGCGGCGGGAGCAGGGCCTCAACGTCGTGCTTATCGTGGACGAGGCCCAGAATCTCACGCGCGAAGTGCTGGAGGAGGTGCGGCTCCTGGGAAACCTGGAAAGCGCCACGGAGAAGCTGCTGCAGATTATCCTGGTCGGACAGCCTGAGCTGCGCAGGCTCATCGCCGCGCCGGAGCTCCGCCAGCTCAACCAGCGCATCTCCATTAAGTTCCACTTGGGCAATCTCTCAGAGAAGGATGTTCTCGCCTATATCGATCACCGGCTCAAGGTTGCCGGCGCGCGGGAGAACGGCCTCTTCGACAGCGGCGCCAAGGAAGAGATCTTCAGGGCGACCCACGGGACGCCGCGCCTGGTGAACATCATCTGTGATCAGGCGCTTCTTCAGGCCTTCGTGGACGACCAGCCAAGCGTCGACCGGCAGACCATATCTCGCGTGATGGCGGACCGGGAGGGCTACTACATGGACGCGCCGACCAAGATGCAGTCCCCAGGACTCAGGGCGCATTAGCGCTTCGATCGGCTTTTGGAGAGGTTCGTATCGTGAGCACAAGCCATTTGACGTCCCCGCGGGATTATCTCCGCATGATTTTTCGCAGGAAATGGGCCCTGTTGGTGCCGCTTCTCTGCGGCGTGGTCATTGCGCCGGTTGCCTGGCCGTTTGTGAGAACCAAGTATCGGGCGACTGCGCTCGTGAGGCGGAAGGACCTTGCGGCAATCGCCAGTACGCCGTCGTCGCTGATGTCCCGTGGCGGATCACATGTCCCCTACAAGACGTTGAGGATCGAGATTCTTACCCCTACCAACCTGGAGCGGGTAATCCGGCAGCTCAAGTTCGATGTGGACCTTCCCCCGGCCGATTGGATAGCGAAATACGAAGAACTCAGGTCCTCTATTTCGATCAACCGCGTCGCTCAGTCGAGGGGCGTAGATCTCATCAATATCTCGGCTCTCTCCGGAGCCCCCGAACGCGCCCAGAATATCGCCAATGCCCTCGCCGACAATTACGTAGAACAGAGCAAGAGGATCGGCCGTGAGGATATTGGTGATGCCATGAAATTCCATGAGGCCCAGGCAAAGGAGTACAAAGAGAAGCTCCGAAAGGCCGAAGAGGAGCTCGACAAGTTCCGAAGGGAACGGATTGCCGACTTGCCCGACGTGAAGCAGGCGATCCTGCAGGGGCTGCTGGCGCTCCGCATGGAGGACGACACACGTTCGCTCCAGGTCGCTGACGCGAAAAGCCGTCTCAGCGAAATCGAGAAACAGATGACCGATGTACCCAACAAGACCGTCAAGATAAACGTCGCCAGCGTGGAGAACCCCGAATACACTAGGTTGAAGGACACGCTGGAGCAGTACCAGCAGGGGCTTAAGGCGATGCTGACTCGATTAAAAGAGGCGCACCCTAGAGTGGTTCGAGTGCGCAAGGAGATTGCGCTCCTCAAGGAGCAGCTGGAAGAGACCCCAGCGAGGTTGGAACAAGGCGAGCAGGAAATCATAAATCCCGTCTATGCGCGCCTGCTGGCTGATCGCTTGACCCGCCAGCAGGAGATCAAGGGCCATCAAGCCGCGATCGAGGAGATCGGCGCCAGGATTAAGACCAACGAGAAGAAGATTCGCGACATGGTGAGCGATGAGAAACGTTATTCGGACCTCATGAGGGACTTTAACGAATATTCGGAAATCTACCTTCAATACCGCAGGAGCTTGATTGCTTCGCGCACCCGTCTGGAGGCTGAGGCGGGTCAGTACGGCACCCAGGTGGAGCTGGTTCAGCGCGCGCTCCTTGGCACTCCCCATCAAGCGGGCAAAATGAAGCTCGCTATGGCCTGCCTTGCGGCAGGGCTGGGCTCCGGCGTCGCCCTGATGCTGGGCCTGGAGTTCTGCGATCGATCGTTCCGCAACGTCGAGGACGTCCGCGCCTTCTTCCGTGGCGCCGAGGACGCCAAATTCCTCAAAGATCTGCCGATCCTTGCCTCGATTCCCACCATCGTCTCGGTCGAGTCGGTCGAGGCGCGCGCGCGTCGTCGACGGTGGATAGCGGCAGGTTTGGGCGTCGCGGCCGCACTGCTGCTCACGGCGGCGCTCGCTGTGTACGGCGTGCACCTCTATCGGCCTACTCTGGTGCAAGGACTGATTAAAAGGATCATCAGCATCGTCGGGTCTCTCACCTGACGAACACCTCAGACTCGTACAGGAGGTTAGCAACGCATGTCCGAAGAGGGTAAAATCACGCGTGCCAGAGCCAAAGCAGGAGGCGGCGAGAGACTGTCTCCCGGCATGGCGCCCAAAGGCAGTTCCTTTACTCAACCTGCGGTGCCTTTGGAAGAACCGTCGTTCGACCGGGTTACCGGCCGCTGCGGCCCGCCGTTGTCCACAGTCGCAATGCACCACGAGAGCCACGGCGGCGTCGCCAACAGCTTTCGCAGGTTGAGGAACCGACTCCTGGACGTGAAGGTGAAGGGCGCCCCCCCGCACGTGATCACGTTCTCATCCGGAACGCGGCGGGAGGGCAAGACTACCGTGGTGTTCAATCTAGCCGTGGCCTTCGCTGAGCTTGAAGCCGGTCGCGTGGTCGTGGTTGACGGCGATACGTGCGGGCCGGCCATTCACAACATCGCCAATATCTCGGCAGTGTCCGGTCTCGGCGACGTACTGAAGAATGGGCTCGATCTGAACGGAAACGTCTACGCCACGACGCTTCCGAACCTCGACGTCATCCCGGCGCACCCCGACGTGTCCGTCAACGGATCGGAGCGCCTGATTCATCTGCATTGCAAAGCCCTTCTTGCGAAGCTTCGGAAGTACTACAAATTCGTGCTCGTCGACACCCCCCCCATCCTTATGGGTGTGTCTCCTGCGGCGGTCTTTGGCAAGAACAGTGACGGCGTCGTATTGGTAGCCCGGCTCGAGAAGACGCCGCGCGAGGTGGTGAAGAAGGCTGCCGAAGAGATGAATGCCCACGGCGTTACAATCTTGGGCTGCGTGCTCACCCACCGCGAGCACCATGTGCCGGATCTAATATACCGCCGCCTGTCCGGCGGCAGCTCGGGCTACTATTACGGCTACGGCACCGGCTATGGATACGGCCATGGCCGCAAGAAGGGGAAGAGCCGCCGTCGAGCAAAGCGTGAGCGGTCTGAGGAGTCGCAGTCAAGCAACACCGATCATGCCGGAAACTGAATTCGCGAGAGTGGCGTTCTGTGTGGCCGTCGTTTGCCTCGGCCTGCCCGCCTATGCCTATGTCGGCTATCCGGTGATACTATTCCTGGCGGCGTCTGTGTCGCAGACCTGTCGGGATGCGTTCTACATCCTGTCAAGGCGCGATCGCCGGAGCAAGGCCAAGCGCCTGCCCAGCGTGAGCATCATCATCGCGGCCCACAACGAAGAGAGCGTAATCGAGAAGACGCTCAGCAATTGCCTCGAATTGCGTTATCCATCGGAGCGTCTCGAGATTGTCCTCGGCTCCGACGGGTCCACGGATCGCACCGTCGAAATCGCGAAGGAATTTGAGAAGCGCGGGGTGCGTGTCATCGCGTTCACGGCACGGAGGGGCAAGCTGGCCGTGATCCGAGACTGCGCGGAGCAGGCGCGCGGCGAGGTCCTTGTCTTCTCCGATGCCAACACACTCCTGCACCGTGACGCGATTCACCACCTTGTGCGACACTTCCGCGACCCGGTCATCGGTGCAGTCTGTGGCGAGTTGCGCTTCGTGACGCCAGAGGGCATGCTGCGAAATGAAGGGCTGTACTGGCGCTACGAGACAGCGCTCAAGATCCTCGAAAGCCGGATGGATTCCGTCTTGGGCGCCAACGGCGCGATCTACGCAGTTCGCAAAGAGCTATTTCCTTCTCTGCCCCCGGGTATAATCACCGACGATTTCGTGGTTCCCATGAAGGTCCGCTCACGAGGGTTCAGGGTTATCTACGACCCGGAGGCGCTGGCCATGGAGGAAAGCCCCTCCACCGTGAAGGACGAGTTCAGACGCCGAATGCGAATCGGCGCGGGAAATTGGCAAGCCCTGTGGCACTGTCGCGCGCTGCTTCTTCCCTGGAAGGGATTCGTGTCGTTCGCCTTCTGGTCCCATAAGGTCGCCAGATGGTTCACGCCGTTTCTCCTTCTGTTGGGGCTGGCCGCGAACCTGCTGCTGATGTCCAACATGGTCTGGCGGGGCGTGCTCGCTGCGCAGCTCGCGTTCTACGCCGCCGCCGCGCTGGGCTCGGCCCTTCGCAGATCGGGCCTTCCTATCGGTCCGCTCAGGCTGGCCTTCTACTTTGTAGTGATCAACGCCGCTCTGGCCGTCGGGCTGGTGCGCGGCCTTCTTGGAGCCCAATCCGGCACTTGGCAGAGAACCGCCCGCGAACCGCTCCGGGCCACGGGAAGGCGATGACCGTGCTTTGGCTTGCGATGGCAGCGGGCCTCGGGGCGCTCGCCCTGTGGCTCGTCCATGCCGCGCGCAGGCGAAACGTGAGTCGGTGGCTGCCAGCCTACGTTCGAGGCGACTGGGCCGGCAGGCGCGAAGCGACCTCTTCTCGGCGGGCGGGTCCGGTTCACGTCCTTTTCTGCATCGCCGATCACTTTGAGCCCGGCCTGGGCGGCGCGTCGGATGGCGTGGCGAACCGTCGGGTCGAGCAATGGCTGCGCGTCTATCCAGAGATGGCCGCCCCTTTTCGTGACGCGGATGGGCGGGCGCCGAGGCATACCTTCTTCTTCCCGGCCGAGCAGTATAAATCCGAGCACTTGGACCGCTTGGGCGAGTTGGTGCGAGCGGGCCTTGGCGAGGTCGAGGTCCATCTCCACCACGATGGCGACACGTCCGACGCGCTACGCCAAAAGCTGGTTGAATTCGTCGGACTCCTGGACGGCCACGGACACTTGGGCGCTGAGCGGACCGACGGAAAGAAGCGATTCGCCTTCGTCCACGGAAACTGGACTCTGGATAATTCCAGGCCCGACGGGCGCTGGTGCGGCGTGAACGATGAGCTTCGCGTGCTGCGGCAGTGCGGCTGCTACGCGGATTTCACGTTGCCGTCCGCTCCGTCGCCGACTCAGACTCGCCGCATAAACTCCATTTACTACGCCACGGACGATCCGGCCCGCCCCAAGTCCCACGATGACGGCGTTGAGGTCCGTGCAGGAGGCGCCCCTTCCGGCGACCTGCTCATCGTTCAGGGTCCGCTCACCGTGCTCTGGCCGGGTGGCCGATATGGCGTCATGCCCAGGCTGGAGACAGGCAACCTGGCGGCTGGCCTGCCGCCCACAGCCAGGCGGCTCGCCGCCTGGATACGCACGAGGGTGTGCGTGGCCGGCAGACCGGACTGGGTCCTCGTCAAGCTGCACACACACGGCTGCAACGAGCGCAACTGGCCCGTCGTGCTCGGCCCGCCCATGCGGGAACTGCACAGGCTCCTTGAAGAACGATACAACGACGGCCGCCGCTGCAAGCTCCACTACGTCACGGCGCGCGAGACCTACAACATTATTAAGGCCGCGGAGCGCGGGCTGACCGGCGATCCAGGCGCCTATCGGGATCTGGAGATCGCTCCGGCGCCGCTGGCCGTTGCGCACGCACAAGAACAATTCAGCCGGGCAAAGGCGATCCTGTGAGCGACAGCCATCTCGAGGCCAGACTGCCCCATTCGCGAGGAAAGACACTCCTCCTGGCCGGGGCCGTCGTGTGTCTCATCGTCCTCATGTTCTGGCGCACCGGGCAGTGGATGATCGTCCGCTGGGAGCAGCCGAACAGCTATTACGGCCACGGCTGGCTCATCCCGCCTGTGGCGGCCTTTCTGCTCTATCTCCGCCGAAAACAGATCGCCGCGTGTCCGCGTATGACTTGTCCTGCCGGGCTGATTGTCCTGATACCGGCTCTCCTGGTCCACTTAGTGGGGACCCGTCTGCAAGTTGGGTTTTTGAGCGGCTTTGCGCTGCTGGGGGTGCTCGCCGGCTTCGTACTCACGCTCTTCGGTCCCAGGATGCTTCGCCTGACCGCTTTTCCCATATTGTTTCTCGCGTTCATGGTTCCCGTGCCGGCGGTCCTCATTGAGACGGTGAGCTTCAGAATGAAGCTCCTGGCCGCACGCGTGGCCACGACGTTGGTGGACCTGCTGGGGGTGGTGGCGGTTCGGCAGGGCAGCCATATCCGCGTGGCGGCGGGCGCACTCATCGTGGACGACGTGTGCAGCGGCCTGAAGTATCTGATCTCCCTCACGGCCTTCGGTGCACTCTACGCTCACATCTCCCGCCTCCGCTTCTGGGGCAAGGCGACGATCTTTCTGCTCTCCGTGCCCATCGCCTTCGTGGCGAATGTCTTGCGGGTCATGTTAATGGTCCTGAGCGCCGAGGCGTGGGGCGTGGAGACGGTGGAGCAATGGTACTTTCACGACCTCTTCGGCTTTCTCCTCTTTATCAGCGCCTTCCTGTGTCTGTTTCTCGTGGAGTCGGCTCTCTCGGGTGAACTCGGGGTCGGATTCTTGGGCAGGCGGCGGGAAGCTGTTTCAGATGGAGAAGCTGACGATCTCCCACCAGACGACCCAGGACCGAATCGGGCGCCGGACGCGCACCGTCCCGGCGGTATTCTGCGCGGGGCCACGTTCGCCGTCATGGCCGGCGCGGCCCTGCTTTCGGTTTACCTTTACTGGCCCCGTCCCGTCCCGGCCGAACAAGAGCGGCTGGCTTCGATTCCGATCAACATAGGCGAATGGAGCGGTCGCGACTTCGCTCTGGATGATCGCACCCTCGAGATTCTCGGCACTCGGGACGTGCTCTCACGGAGCTACAGCAACGGCCGAGAGAACGTGCAGCTGCTTATCGTTCTGGCCAGACAGGCGCGCAGGCGGACCCATCCGCCGGAACAGTGCCTCACCGGCGAGGGCTACAGCATAGAGGCGTCGCGGCCACGGACGGTCAGCTTGTCCGGCGAGGGCCGCTCAGACAGAGACCTTCCCGTGCAGGAGCTGATACTGAACAGGGCGGATAGACACCGCGTCGTGTGGTATTTCTACAAGAGCGGGGACCGCCTCAGCACCAGCTACTGGAGCCATCAGATCGGCGTCGTACTGCGCAAACTGGCGAATCCCGACGCGGCGGACATCCTGATCCGCGCCGAAACCAACTTCGCCGGGGGCGACACCGAGGGTGGTCGCCAGAGGCTGAGCCGCTTCCTGTCGCTTATCCTTCCTCAAATCCTCACGCAGCTTCCATAGTCGCCTCTTCACCGGACGTGCGCTCATCTTTTTCCGTTACCTTTTGGCTGATAGGAAGTTAAGTGGCCCAACGCGTGTTGAATTCATCGGAATGCGTTGAACTTGGGCAACATCTGCTAAGTCTTCAGTTTCGCAGTTGTTGCGCCAAAAAACCCGCCTGACAGCAAGGGAGATGTTGAGATAGGTCAACATAGAGGCGGGGCCGAGGGCTGGAGATGCTCGGCACGGAAAAGGTCGTGCGCGGGAGAGCAGATCGCATTTACTGGTACTGTAACGAGTTGCAAGAGACGATCCGCGACACCTGCTGTCTGGGCATGGCCTTTGCTAAAAGTGCTGTCACAGACGATCAGTCGGAAAGAGGAGTTATGCCCGAACCCGCAACACTGACACTTATCAGCACGGGCTTTATCGCCATGGGCGTGCGGTACTTAGGGAAACGGTACCGCCAGGTCAAGCCCTGGTTCGACCGGATTGTGGCGTCCTTGGTCTTGTTTATGCTGACGCCGGTCATTGGGCTGTGCGCCGTTCTGATGAAGCTGACCTCTCGCGGTCCGGCCTTCTATTCTCAGGATCGGGTCGGGAAGGACGGCAAGATATTCAGGATGATGAAGATCCGGACCATGCGGGATGGCGCGGAGTCACTGACCGGTCCGATCTGGGCGACTGAAAACGATTCAAGAGTGACGCGAGTGGGACGATTGCTCCGGCGCACGCACTTGGACGAGCTTCCGCAGCTCGTGAACGTGGTGCGCGGGGAGATGAGCCTCGTGGGGCCTCGCCCTGAACGGCCGCAGATCGTGGACCAATTGAAGGGCAAGGTTCCCGGGTACGAGCAGCGCCTGGCCGTGAGGCCCGGTATTACGGGGCTCGCACAGGTGCGCGCAGGATACGACCGCACCCTAAACGACGTCCGCCGCAAGCTGAAGCTGGACATGATGTACATCCGCCGGATGTGCTGGTGGGTCGATTTCGGGATTATTGTTAAAACCGTCAGGAAGCTGTTCTAAAGAATCAAGGAAAGGAGGCCCCTCGAATCAAACTGGAAAGGAAGACGCAAGGTCGTTTTACGTGAGGTCTCATAGTCATATTCATAAGTTTTGGAGGGAGGATGATATGGGCAAAAGAGGCTTATTGTTAGTTGGCGCTGTGGCGATCGTTGCCTTTTTGGCCGCCCCGGCGTCGGCTACGTCCGTGACGAGCGGGTTGTCAGCCGGAGATCACTACGTTGGTTTCAGTGGCTCGGGAACGACGTACGCCCATTCGGACCACTTTGCCATCACGCCGGTTAGTCAAGCGGGAACCGTGGCCGGCGACCCGGCGACCGCGATCAACCTGGGCGCCGCGGTCATCGACGATAAGAATGGCGACGGTGCCTTCACTTTGAACTTGGATGTCATCCTGCGAGCGACGCTTGCCCAGCAGGCCATCCTTTTCGGTGGTGGCGAGGCGATATTCAGCGTCGATTTCAGCGATGTCATCACGGGAACCGAACTTACGTTCGTGTTCGGCAACCTCCAGGAGACGACCGTAGCCGCGACAAGCGGCGACGGCGCACCCACATTGGGTGGTGTCGGCGTGCAGGATGCGTTGACGGGCGCGGTGGCGGGTGGTGTTGGTGCCGAGTTGGCGGACACCGACACGGACGGAAGCATCGAGTTCGGCAGCGTGTTCGATCTGAGCGGCGGCCCGTACGGGGACTACAACCGGGACGGCGTTGCTAACGCCGCGGACCGGCCGTTCCTGGCCATCTGGGAGAGCAACGGGGATACGTACAATGCCCAAGTGTCCCCCAGCTTCGACGCCGACGACGATGACAACGACGGAGACACCGACCTGACCGGTGCTTTGGGCCACCCACCCACTGTCGACAACCTGTGGGTGGGCGATCCGTGGACTGGGCCGCTCGGGTCCCCTGTGGACATCGCCGGTCTGGAATTCGGCGCATTGGTGAATACGAGGCCCGAGGCCGATCCGGGCCTGACGGACGACTCCTTCGGCAAGCTGCTGGCCCTGTTCGCGTTTGACACGGTGGCTGGGCTCTTTCCGGAGTTCGCGACCATTACGAGCGTCCTTACGGCCCCGATTTCGGCAAACCCCCTCAGCAAGGTGGAAATCGTCGGAGTCAACCCGGGTGGCTCACCGGATGCCTCCCTGACGGCCCACATCGAGCTGGTGGGCGGAAGGCTGTTCGACCTTCTGACTCCAAGCTCGAACACCTTCTTCACCCTGACTGGCGACTATCACTTCGATCCGGTGGACGGGCAGGATCACACGTTCTTCCTGGAGTTCAGCAACAATCCGACTTTGAACGGGCCGGTCACGATCATACCGGAACCGGCCACTCTGAGTCTGTTGCTGACCTCAGCGCTTGGGTTGGCAGGGGTCGGCCTGCGTCGACGTAAGAGGAAGTAGGAAGTTCATCCGGTTCAGAAAGGAGCCGGTTCGCACATGAAGAAGGCCTCCCAGCGTCGGGGGGCCTTCTTCTTTTTTTGACTCGGCTTAACGGCCCCGCTGTAATCTCATGGCACAATTCAAGGGGACAGGTGGCTGTGCCCCCCTGTCAAGGGGACGGCCGCTTCAACGTTCTTTGCTTCCGCCGGCATCCCGGTACGGACTGGTGAACGCGAGCCGCGCGCCTTCGAGCTCAGGGTATACTGGTCCAGGCTGCTCAGGTACTTCTTCCTGAACCTGGGATTCCGGATAACCTTCAGGTTGATCCACAATAGGACGGGCAGGGGCAACCTCCGTCGCCGAGCATCCGCAGCCCCTCTTCCCGCCCCGAGCCACGCCCCTATACTTGCGGCCAGGGCCTTCAGGTAGCGCCGGAACGAGAAGACCCGCCGATGCAGCCGGAGGACCTCTTCATAGAACTGCCGCAGTGGCAGCCGCGTCTTCATCACCATGTGGCCTAAATCGAAGAGATCGTAGTTGTCGGTGGCCAACTCCTGGCGCTTCTCCCGGAACAGGTCCGTACCGGGCAGCGGGGTGTACATGGGAAAGACCGGAAACACGAGTCCCCGACTTTCGACGTAGTCGTAGAGCTCATCGAAATCCTCTCGCGTGAATTCCGGGCGCACGATGTAGTGGGCGTAGTTGCGGATATTGTTCTCCTGGAGGATCCGAATGGCTGCCTCGTTACTCTCGACCTGCCCTTGCTTTCTGTAATCCCGCAGGTCCTCATCGCGGTAGGTCTCCAATCCCACCACCAGTGAGTCGAGTCCTATCTCGCGCCATTTCGCGATCAGGCCCGGATTCCGGGCAATCGTGTCCGCCCGGATATAGCCGAAGTACTTCTTCTTGATGCCGGCCCGGCGGATCAGCTCGTAGAGCTCTTCAGCCTTCCTGGGATTCAGGAACGTGTTGTCGTCGGCAAAATAGATGTACCTTTCCTTGATCCCGGCAAGCTCGTCCACCACGTTCTCAGGCTCCCTGACGTGATACCTGCCGTTTGCCAGTTTCCAGCAAGCACAGAAATTGCACCGAAAGGGACACCCACGCGTCGTAGCGATGAGGCCCACCCTGCGCCAATGGAGCATCCAGTACGACTTCCGGTATTTGGCAGTCAGGTCCCGCCTCGGACGTGGAAGAGCATCGGGATGTTGGACCGGAGCCGGGTCATCCGGCGCGTGTAACTCGCCGTCCCGCACCGCGGCCAAGCCCGGGATGCCGTCCGGTTCCTCGCCGTTCTCCACGGCCCGGACCAGGGCCGGGAACGATTCCTCGCCGGGGCCTATCGCGATCCAATCCACCGCGGGGCTCGCGAAGTCCACTGGGCTCATCGTAGCGTGGTGCCCTCCGACAACGCTTATTGCTTCGGGACAGAGGCGCTTGACACGCCTCGCCGCGGCCAGGGCCGTTTTCACCTCGGGACTGATGGCGGTGATGCCGACGATTCGGGGACGCCAGGTACGCAGCAGGCTGTCCAGGCTCGAATCCACGCGCATGTCCAAGATGCGCACCTCGTGTTCGGGCACTGTGCCCGCCAGGATTTCGAGCGAAAGCGGCTCGAGAAGTCCGGAAGCCAATGCGTACTCGTTGTGCGGAGGCTGAACGAGCAAGATCCTCATGCTGCTCTCTCTTTCAAGAAATCGCGAACCCTCTTCGAAGCGCACGGTGGCTTGTCCGGCCCAGGAGCCTGAAAGAGTCCTGACAGCAGTTGTCCTACCTCGTCGGCGGCGCGCTGGGCGGACGGGTCCGGCTTGACGAAGCGCTTGAACGCCTCGGCCCTCTGTTTGTAGCCGGGGTCCTCGAGGACCGCAAGGACCGCGCGACGTATGTCTGCCGGAAGGTGCTTCCGGCAGGCCACCTTAACCCCCAGCCCTAAATCCTCGACTTGGTCCATGTTTATTTCCTGGTCAAAAAACGTGGGCAGACCCACGATGGGCACTCCCTCGGCCAATGCCTGATAGATCGTCCCGTTTCCTCCGTGGCAGACGAGAAGGCGGCTCTTTCGCAGAACCTGCCGGCCGGGAGCATACCGGACGGCCGTGCAGTTGCGCGGCAACTCTGCGGGAGGGCCGTTCGGCCCGGTGGAAAGGACCACTTGACAGTCAATACCGGCTAGAGCATTGAGCACGGTCTGCATCAGCTCGTGACTTCCCGTGGAGCCCATTGAGAAATAGACGACGGGACGGTCGGCGGACAGATGATCGAGCCATCGGCTGGCGTCCCCGCCATTGAGCTGCCAAAGCACGGGCCCGACGTACCGATAGTGGGACGGGAGATCGGCGCACGGCATAAAGCACGGGGTGTCGACCAGGAGGTTGAGAAACGGCGATGCCATGACCTCGAACATATCGCCGGCCGGACGCAGGTTGAGGCGTCGCCGGAGGCGATTGAACGGCCGGGCGTACAACTGTGAAGTGATCCGGCGCACGAAGGGGAAAAGAGCATTGGTCAGGGGCCGACCCAAGATTCGAGTTGCAATGAAGGTCTCCGGCGCCCGCCCGTTCGCGGCGAAATACCGGGTCCAATAAGCATTGATCAGGCTCACGTACGGCACCTGTGCCAACTCGGCTGAGATGTTCAGAGAAGGCCTCATATCCCCGACGATCAACCGTGGACGATACGTCTCCAGCACCTGGAGGTCGGCGTTGACATAGCGTTCCAGAGTATCATCATCGTATATCGTCCGGGAGCGGCGGATACACCGAAGCGCATGCTCGGGAGATGCTGAAAACAGGGAAACCGGCTCAATCCCTTCGGAGAGCAACAGGTTACGGTAGGCGTCGCCGCAGGCGAAGACGACGTGGAACCCCCGTGCGCTCAAGGCGCGACCCACCGCGAGAGGCCGAACCACGTGCGCCATGGAGATTGCTTCACAAAAGACGACGACGTCCGCACGTGTCATAGATTTGCTCTCGGTATCCTATTGCGCCGGCCTGACCTATCGGGAGGTGTCTTAGGCGCGAATTTGGCCCGCTTCAGCCATGCTTGCTGATGCCCTGTCTCCGCACATTGCGTCGGATGCGGGGGGCTGGGCGGCTCGGTTGATCTTTGATACAAGATCCTCCACGACGTCGACGTCGCCGGTCAGGAAGGCAAGTCGGACTCGATCGCGGAAATCGCGTGCGGACATGCCCAGCGTGTCCGCCATCAGCACGAGGTCGTGGCCCATGCCCGTGACCAGGCCCATTTTCTCAATGTCCTCGATCATGCCCTCGGTCTCCGCCACCATGATGCGCCACTTCATGCCGTCAATACGGTAGGGCAAGGGGCGCCAATAGCGGGGGGGAAACAGAAGTTTGATCTTGTACGTCATGGCCTCCTTCCAGAACTTCCGGCCTTTGCGCAGACGAAAGCCGAAGCGCTCGGGTTCCTGTGCCCACCGACTCCCCGGCACCAGCCCGGCGAACTGCACCGGCACTGAGTCGGGACGTGTGTCCCTCAGCAGTTGCAGGGTGGCTCGGCGCGACTCGTCGTCGTCCCCGGGGCCCGGGTAGATAATGCTTGCTATGGCAAACAGCCCCGCCTCCCTGGCAGCACACAGCACCTTGCGAATATTGTCCACCTTAGTTCCCTTGCGGTACGCCTGGTTTAACATGCGTTGGCTGCCCGACTCGACGCCGAAGAAGATGGCTCTACAGCCCGAGCGCTTCAACAGATCGAAGTCGGCATTGTGCATGCCATTGATATGGCCGAACATGACGTAGCGGACGTCCAGTCCGGCCGACAGGATCGTGCGCGCGTGCTCACGCGCATTGGCCCAGGGGGTGTTCGAACCGGCATAGATGAAAAGCCGCGTGCCAAGTTGGCGCTGTACGTTCACCATCTCCTGGAGGATTCGCTGGGGCGACTTGAAGCGCCACTTGCTGCCGCTTTTCGTGGGATGAATACAGAAGTTGCATCGCCCGGGGCAGCCTCGGGTCTCGTCAATGGTCACGATTTTGATCTGTTTTCCTGAATGCACCGCGGGGTAGATATCTCTCGAATAGGCGGGGGGAGCAATCGCATCGAGGTCCTCGATGTGAACGGGACGGGTACTGCGGACTTGACCGTTCTCCAGCCACGTCATCCCCCTCACATCCGGCAGGCCGGCCTTGCCATCCACATACTCGGCCAAGGGCACGATGGTAGCCTCACCCTCGCCCGAACACAGGGCGTCGAAACATCCAGCGTATTCCAGGATACGCGGGCCGAACCAGTCGCAGTGCGGCCCGCCGGCGAAAACCTTGACCCGCGGCGAACGGGACTTGATGGCACGGCCGATCTGAATGCTCCCAGTCAGACCGTCACCGTTCCAGACCTTGAGCCCCACCATATCGACGCCCGTCCGCTGCACCCGAACAGCCACCTCTTGCGCGATCCGGGCCATTTCCCTGCGCTGTGCCCGTTCCAGGGCTTTGGCCATCCGCAGAATCGTGACCCGCTCCGTCCACCGTGGCTTGGCTTCGCCTGAGAGGATTCTTGCGAAAAGGGGACGAAGGCGCTCGCCGAGGGCGGCGGGAAAGAGTCTGCGCATGCTTGAGGTCGTCCCAAAGTCCAGGATCTCCACGTGATGCCCGGCACAGACGAGTTCCCCGGCCAGGTTCGCCAAGCCGTTGTCCGGCATGAGGCTGCTCGGCGTATAAGGATAACCTGCAAAACTGACTAGAAGGACCCTGGGCACGTGTCACCTGCAACTGACCATGGACGGCACAGACTCCACGCCTTCGGCCGACCTGCAAGTCCGCCGCAAGACGCATTCCAAACCGGTCGATCTCCAGGGGGATGAATGCCTCTAACTCATGCAGGTCAAAGACCTTACTGCGCAATCAGGCCGCTCGATCTCCGCTGAAGAGGCCGACTGAATCTGTCGCAAGTTCCTACGATTCCGCCTTAAAGGGAATCGAGTAATTGAGCGGCTTCTTTAGCCTCCGGGAAATCTCGCGAGATCGCCAGCGCGGCTTCCAGTTCGGCCTTTGCTTCCTCGCCCCGCCCCACTTTCAGGTATACGGATCCCAGATGAAACCGCACGGTCGGGTTGTTGGGCAGCCCCGCTCTTGCCCGTTCGAGGTGTTTGATGGCTTCCTGGTGATCGCCCAGGAGGCTATGAATATAGCCGACCGTATCGGCCACATGAGGCAGATTGGGCATGAGTTCGGCCGCGCGCTCGGCATACGTAAGCGCCTCTTCAGGCTGGTTCTTGGCCGTAACGAGCAGCCACGCAACCTCGCTGGCGGCAACTCCTTCGTACGGTTTCTCCTCCATGGCCTGACGGTAGGCCGCGAGCGCCGCGTCCGGGTCCCCGGACTTCTCCCGCAGGCCGGCCAGTGTCAGACAGGCCCATCCGCGCCTTCCAGGCGGGACGCGCTTGACCAGTTCCTCAAGAAGGGCGACGGCCTGCTGAGTCTCGTTGTGCCGAAGATGGCTTTGCACGAGGAATACCTGTGGGGTAGTGAAAGAGGGGTTCTCGTCGATCAGCTTGCGGTATTCACGCACGGCTTGCTCGTGCATTCCCAGCATGTCCGATAGCTGAATGCGCCAACATACGGCCATCGGCGCATCGGGCAGCAGCTTCACTATCTTGTCGGATTGCGCCTTGGCTTCATGAACAAGGCCCGATTCGGAGAAGGTCCGCATCATGCCGATCGCCAGCGCCGCGTCGTGGCGGATCTCCGCCGGCGCCGACGCCAAAGATCGCAACAACTGTTCCCGGTCGGCGGTGAGCTCAGGCAACCCGCTGATCCTTTCGCTGAGTTCTATCGCTTTGTCAGAATCCCCTTGCCGAGCGGCCAACACGGCCAGCATAAAGCGCGGCACGTCCAGAGCCCCCGGCCGGGTTTCGGGCAGGGCGCTGATCTGCGAAAGAATATTTTCCGCGTCCTCCCGATCTCCCTTTGCCTCCAGAGCTAGAGCGGAGTAGTACTTGAGAAGCAGGGAATTGGGCAACTGTTTCTGCCCCTCCTCCAGCAATTGGAGAGCTGATTCGAACTTCCCTTCCTTGATGTCAAGCAGGGCCCGGTGATAGGCGGCCGTCAGTCTGGGATTGAGCTCCCGGGCGCGGTCGTATTCGCTTCGGGCCACATCTGTGCGTCCGGCCAGCCATTCCATGTCGCCACGCAACGTATGGACCCCGGCATCCTCCGGCCGCTCCTCAGCAAGGAGCTTGGCCAGTTCTGCCGCGTTCTCGTAGTCCAAGTCGCGCACGTAGAGACGTATCAACTGCGCGCGTGTGCCCACGGCCGCGCCCGGCGCCTTGCCGGCCTGGGCCATGAATTCGCGCGCCTCGTCCAAGCGGCCTTGTCGCATCCGGACAGCGGCAAACGGTACGAGCACGTCCGAGTTATCTGGATCGATCTCCAGAATCCGGCGAAACGTCTTCGCCGCTTCCTCGTTTCGGCGCAGCCGAATCTGGAGATTGGCCACTTCGAACAGGATTGGGACGGGATCGGACTGCTCTTTAGCGAGCGCCTCGTAACTGTCGAGCGCTTCAGCGAAGGCGCCGCTGCGAGCCTGAAGCCGAGCCGCAAGCAAGTCTGCCCGCGACTTGTCGTGCATGACGTCCCGCTGGCTCCGGCAGACATCAATGGCGTCGGCCATCTTTCCCATCGCAGCCAGCGCCGTGGCGTGTGCGACGACGATGTCGTCGATCTCCTCCGGCTCTACCGCAAGCACGAGCTTCCTGACCACCCCGAAGGCCTGCTTGTTCATCGGCAGTGCAGAGAAAGCGCGGCGCGCGTAGTCCAGCGCGGCCGAAGGGGCTTCTTCCGCGAGCATCTGCGCCGTTCTCAGGCTTGCGACGTAACTAATGGACTTGAACATGGCGGTTTGTCGGAGTGAGGTGGGCCTTGAGACCTCGACGTCTCTGAGCGCTTCCTGGTAGGCGTTGACAGCCTGTTCGGCCTTCCCCGCCTTTTCCAGAGCTTGGGCCAGTTCGAAACGCGCCTCGGGCCAGCGCAGGTCCGACCGCCCGAAGAAGATGTTCTGAAGGTGTTCCAGCGACTCTTCCGCACGGTTCTCGTGCAGCAGCACGCGCCCCCGCACATAGGCGGCGCGAGGATTCTTCGGCATGAGTTGGATGAGTTTTTCGGAGGGCGGCAATGCTTCGGCCCAGCGTTTCGCTTCCATGAGCGTTTCAGCTTGGTCCATGAGCAATCCCGGATCGTCCGTCCGTTCAGCCATCAAGGCCTGGTAATGCTCCAGGGCCTTTTCGTAGTTGCGATCGAAGCGCTCGGCGCGGGCGACCAGCCTGAGCGCATCGCGATGCTCAGGCTGGCGCTGCAGAATAGGCGCCAGAATGTCCTTGGCCTGGTCAGTCTTCGGAATGTAGGTGGAAAGGAAGTGCGCGGCGATGGCCAGCCGGGGCCGTTCCGCATCGGGGTCCTTCTCTATCGCGCGCTCGTAGGCCGCCAGCTTCTTCCGCTGGGCTTCAAACACGACACGCAGCAGGCCGGCGGCCGCAGAGGCCTTTTCAGCGGCCTCCTGGGTCCGTTCCAGCTTCCGAGCCAGGCTGGCCTCCTCGTGCAGCATTTCCCTTTTCACAAGAAGGAGTTCCGACTCCTGCATGTGCAAGTCGCCCATAAGGGTGAACACGTCACTCGATTTCTCGGCCAGTTCGGCGTGCCGGTTCAGAAGCTCGATCGCCGGACGAATCTCTTCGGCGAGCACGGCATCGCAGAGCGCCAGCGTGGCGTCCTTTCCGGCCGACGCCATGCGATGGCTCGCCCGGAACGAGTATATCCGCGCCTGGATCAGCGCGGCCTCGCTCTCACTAAGGCCGCCCTGGACGGACTGCTGCAGTTCGGCCAGAGCGCCGTCGAAATCCTTCCTCGCGACGAGCGCGCGCACAACGCCGAGCTTGGCCTGCTGATGCCCCGGATTCAGCGCCAAAGCGGCGCGGAAATTCTCCAGGGCGCCTGCGGCGTTGTTATCGCGAAGGCGCAGTATTCCCTGCCGATACAGCATTTCGTCGCGGGGCGGACGCCGGATGTACAAGAACAGCACGCCCCCGCCGACGAAAAGCAGCAGAGCGACGGGAATGGCCCAGAGCCATCTTCTCTTCTTCTTGGCCTTGACCTCGTTTTTTTTTCTCTTCGTTTTAGCGGCCAATACTGTACTCCTTCAACGTTTTTCAGCGTAACGCCGAGGCGGCTCCAGATCGGGCCGAACTCATCCAACCTGGCCGGGCTGCCGCCCCGTGAGTTCGCCTCGCGGCCCGCCCGCGTACACGGTTCCGCGGACCCTCTCCCCAGTATTCGTGTCCGACAGTAATCAGCATAAGAAGCTGCCCCGGTCAGGTCAAGGCGTTCAGCCGTACGGAGGGGACCGCCGGGCTGCTCGACGGCCGTCGCTCTCTGATCCTGACCCAAGCCGGGCCGTCACGGTCGTTCTCTTCTTGCTTTCGAGGTCGAGTCGAGAGTAGAATCGAGTTTCACTTGAGCACATTGGAAGGGAGGAACCCCAGATGGACCGCCGTGCGCGCGATTTTCTCAGAAAGCTCGTGGAATCTCCCAGTCCTTCCGGTTTTGAGCAGCCTGCTCAAAAGCTCGTCCGTGCGCGAATGAAGGATGCCGTGGACGAGATCCGCACCGACGTGCACGGCAATGTCATCGGGGTAAGCAACCCGGGCGCCCCCTTGCGAGTGATGCTTGCCGGGCACTGCGACGAAATCGGCCTGATGGTGACCCACGTTGACGACCAGGGCTACATATACTTCGCCGCCATTGGCGGAATCGACCCGTCCGTCCTGGCCGGCCAGAATGTGGAAATCCATACCGACGCGGGCCATGTGCCCGGGGTCGTGGGCAAGACGCCTATTCATCTCATGGACAAGAAGGACCTGGGCAAGCCATTGAGAATAAAGGACTACTGGATTGACATCGGCGCTTCTGAGAAGAAGGATGCGCTGCGGGCAATCTCGGTGGGCGACCCGATAACTGTGTCGAGGAGATTTGTGGAGCTTCGAAACGGCATGATCTCGGCGCGGGCATTCGACGACCGGGTGGGTGCCTGGTGCGTCGTGGAGACCCTCCGCCGCATCCGGAAAATGAAGCTCCGCTGCACAGTGTACGGGGTGTCCACGGTGCAGGAGGAACTAGGGCTCCGCGGCGCCCGCACGGCGGCCTTCGGGATAGATCCCCACGTGGGCATAGCGATTGACGTGGGCTTTGCGAGCGATTTTCCCGGTGCCGAGAAAAAGGTAGTGGGAGAGGTCTTTCTGGGCAAGGGCCCCATTCTTCATCGCGGCGCGAACATAAATCCGGTTCTGGCCCGCATCATGGAAGGCGTGGCCAAACGCAAACGCATACCGTTCCAGATGCAGGCTGCGCCGCGGGCCACCGGCACCGACGCGAACGTCATCCAGATAAACCGGGCAGGAGCGGCCGCAAGCCTGGTGGGCATCCCCAACCGCTACATGCACACGCCCGTGGAAGTCGTCTGCCGGAAGGACTTGGACAACACCATCGCCCTGCTGGTCGCCACCCTCGGCGAACTGAAGTCGAGCATTGACTTTACACCGTGAGCCGGGGGGTGCGGAGGCCAGGTTGATATGCGCGCATTATGTTGTTAGGATATTCGGCCTGTCAAATGGACTTTGCTTTCTGAAGGCACGATAGGCCCGGAATCGAGGTGGAGCCGATTGGCGAAGATTATTGTACGTGAAGGAGATTCAATAGAGAGAGCCCTCAAGCAGTTCAAGCGGTTATGCGAGAAAGAGGGGCTCCGCCGCGACATCAAGCGTTCGGCATACTACGAAAAACCCAGCGAACAACGCAGGCGGCGGAAGATGCAGCAGCTTCGCGAGCGACGCAAAGCCATCCTTCGGGCCATGAGACCCAAACGCAAGACGCGAACCGCGGCCCGCTAGGACGCGGGCGCTCAGCCCACCCCATGACCTTCCTTAACCGACGCGTCGAATGGCTCCGGCCAGACAGACAGTGTTCTCCACAGTCTCTTTCCAAGCGAATCCGCCAGCAAAGCCCCTCGACCCATCCGCGAGACGTCGCGCCCGGGCGCTGTGGCCCCACGGAACGGCTGATTCCCCATGGCCGCAGCTCTCTTTCCTGTGCGGAGCAGGCCGGCGTCATCTCGCCTGCGAGTGCCGGGCTGAGTGGCGCGCCGCTTTCCAAGAGGCCTCACACCACATACTCCCATCGCACGTCCGATTCGGCATCGGGGGGCGCCGTGCAAGCGTCGCCGCGGCGCATTCGCCAGATGGCCCCGTACGCGGCCTGGCCATCTGCGAGCAGAATCGAGCGGCCGCACAGGAGCTTGTTCAGCGTCCCGCAGAGCATCCACTTCCAGAACGACTTGAACTTCCTCACCCTCGAGGACATCACCGCATAGGAAGGGCTGTGCGTGGCTTCGAGCAGGCGGTAAAGCGAGTCCTCCATGGCCACGCGCACGGACGGCGGCAACGCGCCCCAAAGCTGCGGTGAGACTTTGAAAGCCAAGGCGTCAGGAATGACGTGGCGGCGTATACCCTTCTCCGCTGCGCGAAAACACCATTCAACGTCCTCATATCCGAAACGATACCCCTCGGTGAATCGGCCCACCTGTTCGAAGACTCGCCGTGGCGCCATAAGAAACGTCGCATGAAGGGCTTCGGCAGGCAGTGGTCCTTCGCCCCGCGCCGGCCGGCGCTTGGCCAACGCCGTTTCGAGTCTTCGCAGCGACCGGTGAAAAGGGCTGATTTCGCGCAGGATGGAGGGAAACGCATAGACCGTCCTCCGCCGCAGTCCGTTCTCGCACAGCAATTGAGCCGACGCAACCGCAGGCTCGGGGAACGAATGAAGGAATTCCTGCAGCCGATCCACCGCGCCCGGTCCGGCCACCGTGTCGGCCGTGGTCAGGAGAATAAGCTTTCCTCTCGACTTCTCCAAAGCGATGTTCTTCGCCGTAGCGCGGTCGCCCCGTTCCAGTCGGATGACCCTCACCCGTGGGAAGCGGCTCGACGCCAACTCACGCTGCTCGCTCCCCGTCACAAGGATGAACTCGGCATCTGGCCGGCCGCACACCACTCCCAGTGATTGAAGGCAATCCTCGGGATAGCCCTTCAAACGGCAATTAATGACGGCTATCGTCAGGGAGGGACCGTTCACTGGCTTTTGACCGTCCCTTTCAGTGCGGCTCCGGGCCCAGGTAGAGCGGCCCGTTCACCTTAAGTCGCTGCGAGACCTTAGCAGTCAGCTCTGCCCGGTCTGCGGCGTACAATGGGCTGATCTCAATCGGATGGACGGAGCGCCCGCGCGGATCGCGCGGGACCTTTACGCCGGCGGCCTCCAGCCAGGAGGCGTAGAGCTCCACCATGTCGCGCCGGCAGGTCTCCGGCGAGTCGGTGCCCTGGCCGTTCTTCACGGGAGAGAACTCTTCCTCGCGCCTGGTCTCCAGGATGGCCGCGCGCTCCGCATCGCGCAGGGCGTCGAAGATGAACGTCTCGAGTTTGTAGACGTTCATCCCTTCCGGTTCGACGAGCTCGCCGGATTGATTCAGGCAAGCGGAACGTTTTGCGGCGAGGTGGAAGGGGAGCTTGAAGCCGGACTCGGTCTCCTCGCGAACGAAGGACACGCCGAGCATGTGGATGGCTGGGCTTCCCAGACCATACAGGATCCGCCCGTCCGCGGCCTTGAGGTACTTCTGCTCCTTGGTCAGCTCGCTGTATTCAGCCACGGCGAGACGGCCGCCCACCTTCACGAAGGCGCCGAGCGGCTCCTCCGGTTCCCGCTTCCAGATCGCCTTGGCGGACATCTGCGCCCCGGCCTGGCGATGGCAGCCGATAAAGGCCCGGTCCACGGCCGAGACAAGCGGATTGTCAACCTGAGAGTAGCTGATCTCCTCAATCCCACGCCTCTCCATGTCCTCGAGCATGCCGGTCTCGAGGAGCGCAAGGAGAACGCCGCCGTGGCCGTTGGGACTCAGGAGAATTTCATCCTTGGCCGCCATAACCAGGCGGAACTCGCGATCCAAGACCGGCATCATGCGTTGGCTGAACAACTTCACGTCGTCCTTGGGAAGACCGAGATACCCGTTCTTCTCGAAATACTCGCGGGTCGACGCTTCGTTGGCCTGGCTTGTCATAATGTACCAGGGAATCGCGGACCCACAGCGGCGTCGCGCAGCGAGAATACGCTCTGCGTGAATCTGAAAGATGGTCTTCTGTGAAACCGGGGCTATGGAAAAGCAGCCCTTCGGCCCGTCGAAGCCCAGGCGCGTACCTTGGCCTCCGGCCACGGTGAGCACACAGACCTTGCCCGCTCGCAGGAGTTCTGCGCCCGCTCTCGCGGCGGATTCGCGTTCCCGCCGCTCCTGGGCGATTCGAGGGATGGGGATGTACGAGGGCCGCTCAGGTTTGCCTTCCAGGGCCGGGGTCAGTCGGCCGGCCTTGACATCGGCTATGAGCGCCTGGAGCTCTCTCAGGTTTACGCTTCTGAGCTGCTGAGGGAGCTTGCGCCGACAGGCCGCGCCGATTTCTTGCCACCATCGGAACACGTGCCCTTGGCCGGCCTCGCGAAAAGCCCGCATGAGTTGCCCTTCAGCGCTGCCGTTCATCGCCGCTGCACCGTCATCGCTAAGGGCGGAGGTCCGCCGGCAGAAGATCTCCGGCGCCTGCGCCGCAAGGTTCCCCAACGCGTCGCCTCGCCCGGAGTAGCTCTCCAGGAGCGCTTACTAATTCTATGGGTTGGACTCGAGCGCCGTCCGTGCTTGCTCGAGAAGGTCGTAGTTGGCCGGATTGTCACGCAACTCAACGGCTTTTTCCAGCCACTCCACGGCCGTGGCAGGATCCCCCTTTTCTCTCAGATGGATGCGGCCCAGGTTGCGATATCCCGTGGCCCATTGAGCCGTAGTGAGGTCGAGCT
>SDBU01002394.1_pt1 | contig 24994 bp, 26 predicted proteins | sample 2277071 | NCBI WGS metagenome assembly SDBU01 (sample SAMN10397929, study PRJNA504765) | marine sediment metagenome | isolation source: marine sediment core GS08_GC12, 126 cmbsf | place: Arctic Ocean: Gakkel Ridge, Loki's castle | collected 2008
TTCTGCGTACAAAGGCCAGTACGTCGCTTGCGTTAACAATTCTCCAGTTTTTAAAGCCTCCCGATGCTCCAGTATCTTTGAGATAAAGTTGTGCTGAGGCGCCAGATATAAAGACCTTGCTAGTGCTTGGTGCAAGCGTCAGGTCACCCACTGTACTGATTGTAGTAGCCTGCAAAAAATCCATCGTGCTAGCCGTTAGGTACATCCTATTACCAGCTTCCACTCTAAAGCGCAACCTCACATCATTGTGGTCGTATAACAATCCGCCAGCAGAGGAGCTTCCATCATCAGCAAAAAAGATTCCGCTACTAAATGTATTACCCGCCAGCATACTAATGTAACTACTGCCTGAGTGTTCTATAACCAAATAGGAGTCTGCGGGAGCGGTTTGGCTTGCGTCTCCTGCCCAGATGTGGACAGCATTGTTATCAGGGTCAGGTGCGCTTGCTGCCAGTCCAAACGTAATTCCGTTGGTCTGCATTTGTGCAACACCTGTGGCAGATCCAAGGATTAGCTCTGTAGTTGGGGCGAGCGTTAAAGCCCCTATGGTGCTAATAACAGTAGCTTCGTTGAAAGCGAAGGCACCCACCCCATACTCAAGGCGCTCTACCCCCGCTAGGAAGAAGCCGAACTCATCAGTGGTATGCTTGTACAAAAGCCGACCTACTGCGTTAGTACCCTCGTCACCAAATACAAGACCAGCCCAAGAACCTGATGGACAGAGAAACTGTAGGTATGTAGAAGTATTACCTTCTAGCACGAATACTGCGTTGGTGTGAGCAGTGATAACCCCCGCACTGCCCCACCAAACATGAACAGCATTGTTATCGGGGGCAGGGGCACCAGCAGTTAGGCCGATCGTAAGACCGTTTGTTTGCATCTGAGCTACACCAGTTGCAGATCCAAGGATTAATTCACCAGTTGGAGCAAGGGTCAAGTTCCCTGCGGCACTGAGGGTATAAGCCTTCTGGAAAGCAAACACGCCTGCTGTCTGAATCAACTCACCTGTGATAGTAAGACCAGTTGCAACAAGAGCAGTAAAAGTACCAGCAAGTGGTGTAACTGTACCAATTATAACATTATTAATCTGGTTTCCACCACCCGATAATATCCCAATAAGGGAGGTGGCATCAAGTGTTTTATTTGTTAATGTTTGTACATCATCAATTCCCACTACAGCACTAGTAACACCATGAATACCAGAAACAGCTACACCATGATCATACATTACGTCTGATGTTGGGGCTTTCAATACTTCATTGTCAGTTCCACCTGGTGTATTATCAAGCATTACTGTAATGGTACTTACCGTACTACCGTTAATATCTAATACAGATATTCTCTGCCCATCAAAAATGAGAGAATAACCAGCACCAAGTGTCATGTCTTTTGGTAGCAAACGTCTAGCTGTTCCACCGCTGGGTGTTAAATATATATTTATTGTTCTTGGACTACTATCAGTATTAGTAATTGTCATGGCGGTAAGGGCAACACCATCCTCTGCTGAGGTATATAGATCACCTATAGCATCTGGTAATTGACCATCTGCCAACTGCGTTAATGCATTACCAATAAGACCATGTAATGTATAATCAACTACGGCTGCAACAGACGCATCACCTCTTATTTTATCGCCATTATCAATAACTAACATTCTTTACCCTCCCAAAACAAATGCCCACCTTATAGCCCCAGAATCAAAACCAGATGTTGTATACAGTCTGGAATCATCTGCTTGAACAGCTAACCCCGCAACTGATTCACCATCCTCAGCTAACTCTACAGTACCCCGTTCACTGGTTGTTGCTTGTCTTACCTTTGTCCCAGCAATATCGGCATTAACGTGTACATGACGATCCCATATAGCACCAGCCGCAATTGGACCACCATGAGTTTGCGTACCTGAGATAGTCCCAAGATGGGCCTTACCTAGATCTAATCTTCCATCAGTCACATAAGAAAATCGGTTTTTATATATCTCAGCTATAACCCAATCTACTATTTCTTTGGCTTCTCGTCTATCCATATGTCCCCATTAACTCGTGGTTATGGTGTCAGTTCCACCAATTCCCACATCAGTTATAGATAAGGCTTTCCACTCATACACAGTTAACCCAAAATCAGGGGTTTTATACAACGACTGATCTGTACCTATTACCGATACTCCAGAATCCAAATCACAGTCTATGTGCGACACAATCCCATTGATAGCTATTCCAGCTACATAGTAATAAGTTTCACTATCGACGTGATCAAGTACCCATATTACACCGTCACCACCAAAAAACGAGTTTTGTGGATTCAAATGATCAAATCCTACGTCTCTTATATCTTGGCCTACCATGCCAGATATAGGGAACCATGTTGTTCCAAAATCTGGACTTCTGTATGCGTTTCCAACACTAAAAACTACCTGAATCTCATTTCCACGACAAAATAAACCTTGTAAAGTAGGAACTACGGGTGCTACATATTCTAGATCAAAGGCGCTATCAAAGTTTACAAAAGCATCATCGTCAAGAATGTGAAAGAACACTGGCATCAGTCTGCCACCATATGAGCCTACACTCCAATCCGCAGATATGGTGTACCAGTCGGAGGAAGTAGTATTTAGTTTAACTGGTGAACTCCAAGAACCACCACCATTTGTTGATTTTACATAGTAGATATCTATCGCAGAAGTACCACCAGTAGCGTCACAATATATCACATATAAATCGTCAGTATTTTGATCTATAGTAAGGGCTATACCCATCTTGGAGATGTTCACTCCGCAATCTGTCAGAGCAGTTATAGAGCCAGCACCATTTATATCATATACCCTAATATCAGACGCCGCATCTAGCTGTTTTGTACTAGCTATTACAATCATATGACCATCTGAATGACGAATAGCTGCTTGTAGCATCCTTCCTACCTCACCACCAGTAAGGGTGAAACCAGATGCGTCTATAGATGTTTCTGACCAGGTATCCGCAAAATCATCATAGACATATAGACTTAACTCATCAGCAGATACATCTAAGTAAGGAACCCACAAATCATTCTCATCTGACTCATTTCCAGGCATTAGTAGGTATACATCTGGATTAGCATTACCTGTAGTCTCCTGGAAGGTAGTCCTTGCTTGCCAGGTAGCACCATTATCATCTGACGTGTAGAAGTAAGCTACTGTATTACCAGCAGCAACAGTTCTAGCCCAGGTCATAGCAATAGAGAGTCTACCACCTCTTGCCCTTACAATAGCAGCCCTACTACATCGTGCATTTTGTGAAGTAATACGAACCTCACCTTGTTCCCAGGTATCATTCGAGGTGTCCCAGCTTGAGTACCAAATTCCGTCTCGTGTAGTACCAGGAGTAGTATCACTACAGAAGGTTATATGTAAGATATCCCCAGTATTGCCAGGAGTCCACTTATCATACCAAAGGGCATAGACATCTAGGCTACCCGCAGAAACAGTAATGTATTGTAGGGCAGACCAGTTCTCGCCACCATCTTCAGTCTTATATAGTCTCAGTCTATTGGTAGCGGAGTGGATTACAAATAACACATACCCATTAAGTTTAGATGTCCATACTACCCCTGTAGTAGGGGGAAGGGTATAGGAATTATTAGCTACAGCAGCAATTAGTATATCAGCCATTACTTATTAACCTCATATATATAATCATACACTACTACGCAGGAGCTTCTAATGTTTCTAACCATGTTACACCACCATCTCTTGAAATCCAAATACCATCCTCTACCCCAACGATCACTTTATCTGAATCTGTATTACTAGTCATAATATCAACTATAGCAGATGGGAATTTCTTAACCCAGTAATACCCACCAAAAGAATCAACACTCCTATACAAATTCCCATTTACTGTTCCAAAGAAAGAAAGTTCATCATCTGGATAATCTTGAAAATTCTTTATGATATCACACCAAACTGCACTTATCCCCTCGTCCAACTCATAAATCTTTTCCCACTCACCGCCACCACTCCAGGTGAACCATAACCCACCACTAATAGTTCCAGCCAATGCTATCTGCGTCTTGTAATCAACAGCGACACACATAACAGCATTACCTTCACCAGCCGCATTTACATCCTCACCTGGTTCATATTGTGTATCACCACCAGAATATGTAATTTTTAACCAGGGAGTAGCAGCACACTCTGAAAGACTAAATCCAGATGGACTAGGCACCAAAGGTGCATTAAGTGCTCCCCATATTGACAAAACACACTCTTGATCCTCATCCGTAAGTCTATTATCCCAATCATAACCATCTGGAGTCAAGCTTGTGGGTGCAACCCTAATGGCAATCCACTCATCACCTCTATCTATAGCATCTTGAAGAGCTACGGTTACATCAACAGGATTTAACCAAAACGCATCATACGAAACAGTATATGCGTCATACATAGCTTGAAAATCATCTACATCTACTCCTACCCAGCTCCACCCATAGCCATCCCAATCGTCCTCACTCAACGGATCCCAAGGAAATGCAGGATTGTATTCCGAAATGGACTTATAGTAATAATGCTGATAGAAAGTGTCTGCTTCAGGAACATCAGTAATCACAATACCAGCTAACCTCGTGTAAAGTTCGGCACTTTCCATATCTCCAGAAAATGTCGTTGGAACTTTAAACTTAACAAACGATTGATAACCCCAAGACTCATAGTGATCAGATAAGAAGGGCCAGTACCATTGCCTCTCACAACGAAAACCAACGTGGTATATCGTATTACTATCGAAAACCTCAGTTTCATTGGAATGTTCCGTAACAGTAATAACACCACCAGCCTCAGTGTTCTTTGGTGGATCTATCCATGCCATATATCACCTCTTAGTATAATTCTTTTTGCAACCAAACTTCACCACCATTAATGGTAGAATAAATATATTTATCAGATGCCATAAAAATAGTTTTCCATCTAGCAGTGGACGTAGGATGACCTATGTACTGCACAAAATCATCACTAAGCGGTGGAGTACCCTGATCAGTCACGGTGAGCGAAACTATCAAAATTCCTGCGCCGCTTACAGTATATACGTTATCAATACCACTAGTAGTAGCAAAGCCAGAGCATGTCCACTTATACAATAGATCCTCTCTTGGCCCATCTGGGTCATAGGACGAAGAGGCGTTAACATATATCTCATATATGTAGGTGTCATTCTCCAAATAATCCTGCTCTATCGACCTAGTAAACATAGCAATGGGAGCGATATTACCTATGGCTGGTGCGCCATCACCAGCACCACCAACCAGATTCAAATCCATTGTCCATTGCTCTGGTCGAAAGGTACTACTAAAATCATACAATAGGTAATTGGAGTACTCCGTAAGTACGTGTTGATCATATACCCTAATTGTCTGCCCAAGCTCTACTCTTGGATCTCCTTCTATACTAACCCTTGCCTTATACCTAAGCCGATTAAGATCATTAAAAATCTTAGTTGCTGCCGCTACAGCCAACGCATCCGTATCTAACAGATCAGACTTAATCTCAGTTCTTCTATATGTAGGTGGTGTAGGAACATAATCAGACAACCCAGCAACTATAGATGATATCCCCTCCCAACCAATAACCTCTACCCAGTTTCTTAGATCATCATCCTTACTAGTACTAATGGATAACAAGTTTCCTTCCTCGGTAACTGTCCATAACCCATTACCATCATACGTCTCTTCTTGACTCCTATATGTCTGAGCAAACGTTTCACCCGCTATGTTTGACACTTCTCTACACCTAATATAACCAGCTTTATCTGCCCATAACCTATACCCAATCAATTCAGTTATACGAGTAACAGCATCCATCGAAGACTCATACTCAAATACAGCCGTAGCATTATTACCTATAATGATTGCGCTAGAAGAAGGATACTCATCAAATGTAAGTTGAACATAACCAGATGGAATTCCGCTATCCGTTAACAGGTCAGTTAAGATAACCTGCACCTGTCGATCCTCTATAGATTGTCCACCCATCGCCGCATAGGGTGGGAGAGTTTCAAAATACTCTTCTGATACGAGAGCTGAGTACACCCGTCTATTTGATGAAATGTAATAATTATCCTGTGCCAATTTCAAGATATCACGACACTCAATCTTTATCTGCATAGGAGGGTTACTGTATTCAATCGTATCAATAAATCCCCTAAACGAAACAGATGCCTCATCAAAAAACTGATTCCAACTCTGCTTCACTACAACTCTATTCATTGGATTAAATCTTACATATTCACCATCCTCAAGCGGTGCTAAAATAGTCAACGAACAAGTAGCACTAGCCTGATCAAATCCATATGAAATATCACAAGCAAGTACCTGAGAAACAACATAGTCTTGCCCACCACCTTCTACTGAGGGGCCTTCGCCCTCAAAAAACCTGGTTATAGTAACTTCTATTATGGGTTTCTTTACCCCTTTTTCGTATTCCTCAACAATTCCCATCTTTATCCCATATTAACCAAAGTAAGCTCAACATCCCAAGTGTCTTCACCAGATCCAGGAAAACTTCCTGTAGTCGGACGTGTAACCTTAGTAAAAGAAACGATAAAACACTTAAACTCAGGACTAGTAGCACTATACAGATGATCTCTGCAACCTTCTATGGTAGCCTTACTAAGAAAGAACTCCTGTAATTTTCGTGTCATATTACCAGTTATGGCTGTAAAACGTAATGTTCTACGCCCAGTATACCCGTCAATCTGTATGGCAGGACGATTTGCCCCTATAATCTCTATCTCACTTATCCTAGGGGCATATACCCAACCAGTATCACCACCATTCCTATCTGGATTTCGTGTGAACTCATAATATAGTGCCCCACCAACTTCAAACTTCCACCTAGTAACGGCAACCATTCTATGCCCTCCTTACACCAAGCTTACCGACACCCACATAGTTTGCCTTAGTAATCCTACGAAACGCCTCAGAATCTTCCGTTGTTTGTGAATTACCAGAAACCGTCTGTCGTAATAATAAAATTTCCTGTCTTAGCCCAGCTATTCCTATATTAATATCCGATAGATACTGTTGAGAAGAGAGTAGTACCTTATAAGAACTATCCAAAATAGCATTGGTATTCAAAATAGCGTCTACTGACATACTAGTTTCTTGTTTCCCTATCGTAGCACTGGTTATTCCCGAAGTTGCAAACCTTGCACCAAGAGGTGATACGGACGCACTACCCGCAGGAAAATCAGGTGAACCTCCACCCCCAGTAGCCCCCAGTGCCCAATTCCTATTAGGAGTTCTATACCAATCTGGTACGTTATACTCCGCCTCCAATCCAATCTTTTCTGTATTCTTATCGACTGCCCCACTAAGCATCTCCAATGCAAGGGTATTACCCTCTAACCTTAGAGTTTGATTTGTTACAGGATCTACGAGCGTAATAATAGATTGCTCAAATTCCCTAAGACTCTCAGCCAAAGAGGTAAAAGCTGGTAACTGGTTTAATGTCTTAGCATATGCTGCTAATGTCTCTCTATCCACAATCCTAACGTCACCCTTCTTGTCAAATGCTGCCGCTTCCGCCGAATATAATCTAAACTGTGTACTAAGTGTACCCTTATCTAGTTTCGCCTCAGTGTACTTACGTATATCCTCTAGTGCCTTAGTAGCCGCTGGATGCGATCCAGTCTCTTCAAGATTCTGAAGCGCCTTAGTAATTTGATCAATATCTGAAATAGTCCCAGCAGCCGCAAGTCCGAATTCTTTGGTATTTATTATATCATCAAAAGTTACTTCTTCAAACGTTTTTATGGCTTTAATTTTTACACTCAAGTCTGAGGTTAACACAACGAGTTTACCAGCTAATGTGGCATCACCCATCTGTACCTTCAACCATTGTTCTTTTGATACTGCGCTTAAGCCACCCAAAACTGGGGACAGCCTCTCTACGGCATCCCTGTACGAAGCATACGCATACGCACTACCAAGAATCGCATCAGCTTCTTTTTGTCTATCATCCTCAGTCATCCTCAACTGTCTACCTATCAATGATTGAGTATTTGAAGCCTCCCACTGCTCAAGATTCCGCTTCTCGATTATATTTTTTATATTCTCCTGAGAATTTGAGTATGATCTATCAATGCTAATTAATGTCTTCTCTGCCTCAATCTGGTCTAATAGAACTGATACTGCTTCCTTTGCCTCGGTTACGGCAGATTTATTTCCAGTACTAATAATTCTTTGTAAAGTCATATACGCCTGAGCCGTTCCACCCAACTTATCCCAAGCAACGAAATTATCTGTTAATGCACCTCGATACTCCTCAAGAGAAATTACACCAGCGTTTAGTGCTTTATTTAACTCATCCAAAGCCCCTCTTCCACGCTTCCAGTCCTCTTCACCCTCTCTTCTAGCTCCAAGTATATTATACCCAGACTCAGTACCCGTCTCCCTACCACCAAATATTGATGGTACACTAACACCACCTAGAAGTAATCTCCTCCACATTGGTTGCATATTAGCCAATCTATTACCTGGAAACGATGGGGCAGCCTCTGCCGCAAGCTGTCGTGCTCTATCAGCCGTAACAGGTTCTATATAACCCTCCAAATTAACGCCAAAATCCTCTGCAATGCCTTGGAATAGTTTCTTAAGTCTTGCCTCTTGTGATACGAAAGCATCCGCCGCTGCGTTTCCTATAACACCACCAATAACACCACCAGCTACCAGACCAAGAGGGCCACCAAACCATGCTCCAAGACCAGAACCTATGGCAGATGCCCCAGCCGCCCAGACACTACCAGTAAGACCCATAGTAGCCGCACCCATAGCAAGAGCCCCTACTCCTGCCCCCATACCACGCATTGGTGCTATCATCCGTGCTCCTACAGCACGAGCCGCCCCAACGCCAAGACTAGGAGGTGTTGGTATACCCACTGGAATTGTACCCTTATTATACATAGGACCATATTGTCCCATTCCATACAAATATCCCGCTGCCCCCGCTCCTCCTGATGGGATAGCATAACCAGCCCTTATAAGTCTATTTGTTTGCCCAGGCCAACGTGTAAGTGCCCCTAGGCCAAGCATACTAGCTTGACCAGGAGCCATGACCCCAGTACCTTGAACAGCCGTAAGTTGCGCCCTAGTAAGATTCAATCTAGAGGCAGCTAACGCTTGTTGGGTCGCTGCGGTTCCAGCTATTCGATTCTGTAACCCTGCTACCCTGTGCTCTAATGTTGCCGAGGCAGTAAGCGCAGCAATAGCTCTTTGTTGTGCCGCAGTTCCAGCAATACTAGCTGCTGGTACACCTGCTGCCCCACCCAATACGGCAGCCGCCCTTCCCTTTAGTCCGAGCCAGCCACCACCAGCTATACCAATTCCAGTTGCTGCACTTGCTATCTTAAGTGTTCCTAATGTGAACACAAGAGCCGATACAGCCTTAACAAGAGACCATACACCTGGGCCTGCGCCAGCGAGTTTGTCCATTGATTTTGTAAGCCCATCTACAACACTCGTAAATGCTGAAATAGCACCAGTTTGTACACCCATATTCATATAGAACGCTCTCTGAGTAGCAATAAACTTATCAAAGCTATTAGCTAAGGTGTTAACAATCTTAGCATTAGCCGCAAATGCCGTACCCTGTGCATTAGCACTGAGATTAGCTATTCTCATTGCGGTTGGGAAAGAATCTAGCAAAGCTAAAACTTGTGCATATCTCCTAGCTCCACCACCCGCCGCTCTAGCTATTGTTAACCAAGAAGATTCGTCTAGTACACCAGCCATCTTCATAGCAGACAATTGAGTCATTACATCCCAAAAGTCTCTAGACTCACCAGTCATGTCCTTAACAGCTACACCATATCGTCTCAATATGGTAATAGAACCTTCATTATATAGCGTAGACATTATAGCCCTAATAGCATTACCTATTTGAACTGGGCCAAGAGTAACCTTTTCACTCAACGCAGCAATTAAACCGTTAATCTGGTCAACGGTAATTCCTGCTGCCTGAGCAGCATCAGCCATAATGGCGAAACCTTGTGATAGGTCATTTACAGACACAGCAGCATTCTTTGCTACCGATACCCACTTATCTAGTAGCTTAATACCCTCATCCAATCCCATGCCCGTCTGTCTCAAAGCACCTACCAAGATATCCATAGCTTGACCGTACTGCATACCAGTAAGGTTAGCCAATATGGATGCATCTTTCAGCAATCTCACAGCAGTCGCAGTTCTTTCTGCACCCTTCCCAAGACTTGCAGTAGCTCTCAATGCCAAGTCCATTCCTACCAACGTCTTATCAATAGGCATACCAAACTCTACAGCAATGTCGGCTACCTGCCTAAAATACTGCTGTAGTTTCGCACCAACAGCACCAGTAGTAATACTGATTCTTGCTAAGGTAAGTTCAAGGTTTTTCCAATCCTCAATTGTAGAGGTTATCCTACGTAGAACACCATAAACTGACATAATAGCAAGCTGCCACACAAGAACTTTCTTGGTAGCGTTATCAAACGTCTTACCGAAGTTGTCTAGTGTTATCGCTCCACGACCCGTTGCAAATGTAACCCTCTGTTGGGCATTACTAACATTATTAAGAGCAACGGCATTAGCAATTGCGGCAGACGTATTTAATTTAAACGCTGTTGAAGATGGACCTAAATTGGCGCCAGATGTCATACACTATACTCCACTATTCTACCTCATCCAGAGGCAAATCGAACTCGTTCTGTTTTTCACCACTAGAAAAAGCATTATCAAACCACACCTCTAATTGTGACGGATAATCCCAAATGCTACGTGGTGGTCTTTTCTCTTCTGGGAGTTCAAGATACGAGTCTAACTGCATTCTCCTTTTCATAACAAAATTTACAGTATACGGGTACTCCGACACTGATACTCCGCTAAGACTACTACTCAAAGGATATTTGAGTTCTTTAACAATGCGCCATATCCCCACAAACGCATTGTCCTCCGCTAGTTTTTTAGTTCTTCCCCTGATATCTCAAGACTGATATATTCAGAAAGTAACACTGTTTTTAATTGTGGTGAACAATCTGAGAATTCCTCAAAAGAATCAAATGCGAGTGCCTTCAATCCCTTATCCTTAAAAGTACCGCTAAACACCTGATACTCCCTAAATACCCTAGTAAACTCTTCACCACATTTTATGTTTATCATAGAATGGGTATAAAGCTCTCTTAAATCATCCATACTATCCAATGCGTCAAGCTCGACCTTTTTCTCATCAGACTTCTTCTCCATAAACTCCATAATGGACTGCACCCTCGCATCCCTGAGTTCAATTAATAAAGTCTCGTGCTCCTCTTGTTGTTCCAATGACGCATTATCAGGAAGTTGCGGAGCTTCTTTTTCTGGTATATTAACCAAAGCCTCATCCCTATAATCAGTAATCTCACCAACCGTTATCCCCATTACAAGGTCATCTTTGGTTAAAGAATCCAGGTCTCCAAGGTTTGTTTGGTGATCCATCGTTTCAGGATTTCTTAGTTTTACCCTTAACTCCTTACTATATCGCAACGCAACATTCCTTGCGTTTTGATAATCATTATCTCCTACTAATCTAATATACACAGTATCAAGAACCGTGTTGCCATCCTTTATTTCGACCTTCTTGTTCCAACGGAACAACTGTCCTAACTTACTCATGCCACACCTCTCTTCTTATCTACTTTCCCAATTTAGAACGGATACGTAATCTTCTTCCTACATACGCATCAAATTCGGCATCCGAAAGAGCAAGAATACTATCCTCCCATTGAATATTATTCTCCTCACACACCTTTTTTCGTGCCATACCTGCGTTTGATTTCTTTGTACCCAATTGATTATCTCCCACATCTACCTCCAAAAAGAAAAGGGAGTCCTATTAACAACAAACGTTGCCACTTAAGACTCCCTTAATAAACAACGTAAATTTACGTTGTCCCCTTTATCATCCTATAGAATGACTATAAACTATATTTAATTATCTAAGCTGGAACATTACCACTATACACAATACACTGAGCATCATTAGACATGAATGCAAATGTTTGTGTCAAGTTACCACCCACATTAGAAGACGACCCATCAGATGTTATTCTCATTGCTGGTATTACTATGGTCTTCTTGATAGTAGCATTATCAGTTGGATCCTTTAACTGAACCTTAAGTTGTAGTGTTCTTTCCTCGTACTCACTAACTCCGTACTCCTTATCGGTATCAGTTATTGCACCCGTAGTAAGCAGTGCCACTATCTCATTATCAGTATCCAGAACGTTAATATCACCACTAATATCTGGGGGTTCTACCACATACCCAACGACAGAAGTACTACCCATCTCAACAACCTTAGTGTTCGGGAATGTTCCCCTAATCGTAACACTCTGAACTCTAGACATGTTATTTACACCGATAACCACTGGAACGTTCTTTCCTCTGATTGCAACAGGAACAGTACCGTCCGAAATATCAGTCCAAACCATCGAGCCAGCTAGGTTATGATAAACAGCTAACGTATTCTCAGTTGTCCCACCACTGACAGTAACCGTGTCTCCTACTACACTATACTCAGTAGCCTCATCCTTCCAAACACCATCGACTATCAAACTAAGTAGATAGTCTCCATTCTTTAGTTGCTTTGGTGTTTCGGATAGTGTCATTTCTCCGCCAACCAAGTTATCAGTATCAACTATTACATCATTAGAGAAATATCTCTTCTCACTCCCAGCACAGGTGTACTCTTCTGTACTTTCACCATCTACTGTATAAGTAAATGTAAAGTCTGTTAATCTCATAGACTTAACATGAATACACTTCAATATTTCAGCAACACTTGCCTCTTTAACATAGGCAATCAAATCAATGTCACCAAGCTGGTTAACATCGACACCAACTTCAGGATACGTATCAGGATCATTGCCAGTCAAATATGAGAAAATTGTATGTGACACATCAAAAGCTTGAAACGTGGCTGTTATCTCTGGAATGTCCGTTACAATACCAGCGTGCCCTGGGTTACCAAGCTCATTAATTGTAGTGTTAGGTAGCGTTGTAGGCATATCCAATCGTTGAATACGATGTGCATAAAAAGCTGCCTGTGGGCCTACTATTCTTAATTTTACATCCTTGCTAGGAATTGCGATTCTTTTTACCATCTTAACCTCTAAACTCTCCTCTAAAAACCACTAATCTACTTTATCCTTTTGTAAAGAGAGTTACTATCCATTTATTTTTATGATACCCTATCCCACCTAACATCTAAGCCCCCCTCTCTCCTAACCAGCCTGTGTTGATATGGTATCAAAAGAAATTGTAGTCCTCCAATACTTTATCTTTGCGTACAAATTAAAAGCATACGTAGGTCTAATTGTTCTACTACTTGGGTTAACATACTCTATGATTCTCAAATCAGCACCAGCAATACTTTTGCCAGTATCCTTTCTGTAACCATCTGAGAAGTCCTTTATAGGAATAGACAGATTCAATGCTTGAAATATCGTATCTGCAAACTCGTCTCTCTGAGTATCCGTATTAGCAAAAACATCCACTGCCCAACTACGTCTAAACCAACTAGCGCCAAGTTCACCAGCATCCTCATCAGTAGTTAATCTGGCCTCTATAGAGATACACGGTATTACCAATGTGCTATTCTCTAATTCGTTATATGGGTATCCATCAACGATATTTGCAACCACATCGCCTATAACTCTGCCACCACCAATGCTAATCTCCCTAATAAAGAAATACACACTAAGGTCTTCGTTACGAAATTTTCCTGTTACTGTCATCTAGGTAACCACCCATACCACTTTTTTAGAATTCCACCTCTAGAGGATAATACAAAGCCAGAGCCCACCACCTTTCCACTAATAGTCTTTAGAGAACCCTCTAACAAGAATATAGTATTACCACTTCTAGATCTCCATGTAACACCTTGACGCTGTAGCCCATCAGCCATAATAGACATTGGAATTAGATTCTGTGGAAGTACACTAATTACCATCGGTTGAACTAATGCTATAGTCCTCTGGTATGCCCTTCTCATCATACGTCTATATACAGGTTTAAATGCCGCTAAGGTATGTTTACCATCGTGCTGAGGATAGGCTGGATATTGTCTATTTCCACTATCTATTGCCTCAGCAAACGGAGCTATACCAAGTGTCAACATTATACTAATACGTCTTTGTAATGTTTCACCTATACTATCATCAGTACCATCTAGCCATTTATTATATAGTGACACCCATGCTCCAAGATTCCCAGTACCTTGATAAGCCATGTGCTGAACTTCTTGAAGTTCCTGCCAGCCACCTAATATATTAGTATCAATAAACTTTGCCTGAACTAGTTTTGGTCCCCACACTACGCCGATATGTAAAGGATTTGATAGAGACGCTTCAAGAGCCATCCAATACCCACTTAAAACGGAGTACTCCTCAATATCTAATAAATCTTTGTGGAACTCAGTCTTGATTCGATCATTCAACTCCCTGGCGACAGCAAAAACCTCTTCTTCTATTACAATCCTAACCCTAATTAATAATACGTAGTAATTTGGATTATTAGGATGCACCCCAAAATAATTCAATATCGCTTCTGGGTAAAAGAGCGAAATATTATGAGAAAAAGTTGGACCCCACATTAGTCTTCCTCAATGCCCTCCACCTCAATACCTATTACAGTAAATATGCTTCTTGTGAAGCTATTCACATTGTCAAGAAAGATTTTTCGCACCTTCTTAAATGTCTCACTGTCAGGTAACTCCTCCTCCATATCATTAAGTGCTATCGCACAGTATCTTTTCTTCTTCTTCTGTATGAGCTTAATTATTTCAAGCTCTGTTAAACCCTTAAACCCATCATCAGTTTCCATTCCTTCACTCCTTTTGTACACCCATTAGTATCTACTCTCGCCCCCACTCCTTACACACAAAACGAATCCTGTCACGGGTGGGAACTCCCCTATATATAGTCCTATAAACCTGAAGCTTTCTTGAGTCAGCAACGATGTGACGTATTTTTACTATATTAGCCTCAGAAATGTCATCAATATCTACCGTTACGCTGCAATCACCTTCCAAGGTGGAACCAGCAACATCCATATTAGGTTGATCTTGTGAGCGCCATCTAACATGGGCAACTATAGAATAATCAATATCAGCAATTATCCAATAAAAACCAGAACACGTTACACAGAACGGGTCAAGACTTGCCTCGTTTATCTCATCATAATAGTTAAGTCCGCTACACGTTGGACAAGCAGTACCGTCATCCCTGACTACAAATGTAACTGTTTGTCCAATAGCGTCTCTTATACTGTCTTTTACAAATTTGGTTGATGGAAACTCTATTGTCATATTTAAATGCTCGCAAGCTCACTAGCGTCCTCATTAACTGGTTTAGCATCAGCAGTAAAGACATGAGATAAATAATTGTCAGAACCAAGAACAGTTTTGATTTCCTCGTCGAATTGCTTTGCCACAAATTGCCAAGAAAATTGTTCCTGGTTTACATGTGCATAAGCCAATCGACCCAATTCTTTTGTTCTCTCACGATTCATGTAAAGCCCATTAAGAATATCAGCAAGATGCTCCACATCAATTACTCCACCCTCCGTATTAACACCACCTGTAAGAACTTCCCACTCCTTGATGTCTATTAGGGGAGCAACACCGCTCCACAACTCAGCACATGCTGAATGGTTAGGAACAACCTGTGCAACACCACATGCACCACTCTCAAACGGGCTGAGACCAAATCCTTCTCCCATAGAGGTTAATACATGGACATCAGCACAATTATATATCTTATTAAGCATAGACAGACTGACACCATTTGCTGGAGTCTGTAGGTTGTTTTGATCAGTTATAAGAAACCTATCATCAATTCCCCATCTCTTAGCCAATAAAACCAAGTTCCACCCAACATCACGTATTGCCCCATGATAATAGAAACAGACGTTCTCTCTATCACTTGCAGATAGGCGACCTAACCATAGTTGCATTGCCTTAAGAAACAGGTCTAATCGTTTCCTGGGTTGATTCCTATTTACATTCTGTATTAAGAATGCCTCTTGTGGAATATTCGCTAAAAACTCACGAGCATCATCCACAGGGTAGAACTCATCTACGTCCACACCATGACCAATTATACCAATATCCATATTATGTGCCTGAAGTATACCATTTCTCGCAAACTCAGTATACGTTAATAGTCTTGATCTAACCTTAAGTAAAGGTGAGAGCCATGACTCCTGAACTGGTAACGCATCTACTGGAGAATACGTAATAATCTTATTTCCCGCTGGTATGCGCTTCACATACTCGGAAACAATCCAAAGATCGTTATTAATTACTATAACATCTGGGGTTTCCTTGTTAACTACCTCTTCCACCCTATTAAACCCATAAACATCTCCCTTAGACTTGGCGGGATAGATCCTAAGCATTCCCTCATATCTGTGAGGATCACCTATCTCATGGTTAATACCCAATACTGAAATAGAATATCTATTTGTTTGAAACAAATTCTCTAGTACTGCCTGTGACACACGACCAAAACCAGTATTAAACGCAGGACTATCACCCATCCACAAAAGTTTTATTTTGCCGTCCATTTCCTCTCCTTGTTTACCAAGCCGTTTGCTTGGGATTTATTATCCTTGGAATATTTACTATCTCATCATTACTGTTAATCTGTATTATCAGATAAGAAGAACTGCCATGAAAATCTAATGCGGTAGTAATAAACCCATTAGTAAAATGCTTACGGGGTTTGGTATATTTAAAATATATCCTTTGTATCTCGTGTAAATGCCCCGAATATACAGCTCTCACGTTATTAGTTAAAAATTTATCACCTGCTTTACTTGGTATTACCCAGAACGGATGGTGTGAAAATAGTATATGATACGAATCAATTTTAAGTTGCTCAAGTAACCACTCACACTGCTCTGGATCTTCTTGTTTTAGAACATCTCCCCATCCGACAAAAAACCTGTGCTTCATAAATGATGTGTCAATAAAATCTAAGTTGTAATCACCCAACTGAACAGAACTTAAACGACTCGTGCCAAAAAACTCTTTCCACAGTGGGCCATTATCATAGTCGCCAGGAATCACAATAACCTTGTGCCTAATCTTATTTAACGTATCACTAGCAATTGTCAAAAGTTCCTTTGTACTCTCGTGTACTACATCACCAGTTACCACTACCAAATCCACCGATTCACTATTGATGTTCTGTATCATGGGTTCTAGTAGATTATTATGCCCAGTAATATGTAGGTCGGAAAGTTGAACAATCCGCATGACCGACTTTTCCTCTGTCTTCTCAACCATAATCCTCTCCTTTACACTCGTCTCCATCGTATTATATCACACATTTATGTAAATGTCAATACCATTTACGCCCTATTTGTCCCAATCTTTATTTTGCCCAAAACCATACAATCTTCCAGATTTAGCCCTAGCCAACTTCACTGGGAATAGCAAATCTAACTCTTTAATATCATCGTTAAGAGTTGAACTTCTCTGCTTTGCTGATTCAATGTTCGAATACGATATCTCGTCATCTCTCCAACTTACAGCACTGCCAGACGCAGCAAACTTTGCTCCACTTTTAATCATTATAGACGCTTGCAGCACAATTGCTCTCCAATCTCTACTCTGTATTTCTGGAGGTGTAGAAAAATCAAACTCCCCGTATGGGTTACGATGCGCCACACCATCTTGATCCATATAATACCTATTATTCCATCTGGGCATTAGTGCGGACAAAGAAGCCCCTAGAACGGAATGCAAAAACTCGTCAGAGTACGTAGGTGTAGTCCCAGTATCACCTAGTTGAATTCTCAACGGTGTCAGTAATACCTCTAAATTAGATCTCTTAAAAACCATATTACATAGTCTCCCTAACTTCTATTACTTGACTAGACTTAAACGTTTCGTCATCCACAATATAAGCGAACTGGGCTAAATAATTACCCGATTCATCTGGTAACCACAGAAACGATAATGTTTCCCCACTAATCGTAGCGATACCACTCGTAACAACAGTTTCATCAGCCGTATCAAAAACACTGTAGGTAGCACTCGCAATAGTGATAACACCTGTGGTCGATGACACAGATGTGTAAATATATCTCTGTTCTCCCAAAGTCCACATTATGAAATGTTCTTGTCAGTAATTCTTGTAAATTTCTTACAGGTTACTCTTTGTATATTTTTATCCGTTATACCCATGCTATCACCCCAAAAATAAAAGTAGCACCACCAATGGTAATCTTATATGTTACTAATAGATGGTGCTACTCATGTAGATGTTTCCGCAACAAGTAATCTATACAATTACCTGAAATTAACCAATCGTGCTCACTGTAACGCTGCCGTCTCCAGTTGAATCTGCTACGGCTTTACTGTCCAATTTCGACAAATGGGTCTTTATGACCTCAACAGTCTTAACAGGTTTATCACCCTCTATTGCAAATGTAAGCAATCTGCTAATCGGTACAGGTGAAGTAAAGTCGCTGAGTTTTTTGACCAGCTTAGTAAATGGTAACTTTAACAAATCCTTTAGATACCCGTCAGTCACCGCATTAGTCTCATCAAATGATGCGTCAACCCCATCTTCAATTTCTATTAAGAATCCATTCACAAGAGCGGGTTTATTATGCTTCACGAAAAACTTGTCAGATTCGGCATCTAAAATTTCCACACTTATCTGAGTAAGATCACTTTTTGCTGGATCACCCTTAAGTAGAAAATCTTCTTCCTGACCTCTAGCATTCAATACAAGACCACCAACAGTACCTTTTATAGCCTTTTTATAGACCTTTGGATAACTATCTTCTTCCATGTTAATTTTTCTCCTTTAATTATTTTTATACTGACCTTCTGATCCTCTCTTCCAGTCCAGTCGAGGGGGAGGCGAACTCCCCCTCAATTATACACTACAACTTAGGGTTTGTCTACTCTAATTATACCAACATTCTCCATGTTATCAAATAACATACCAAACTGCTGATACAACCTAACGTGCCAGGTAGGTGGAGCAGTAGACATATCAGTCCACTGATCTTCCCTTACATCTCCGTAAGTTATAAACTCACCACAGTTATCACCAATCACGACAATAAGATTGTCCTTAATTAGTGGATTTCTATCAAAGGGATTGTCATAAACCTGCTCCAAACTAATAAAGTTTGCACCATAGTAAATACCAAACCACCCAGTTCTCCTAATCTCCTCCAACGCAGATGGAACAGCAACAGGAGAACCCGCAGCCTCAGTAGCACCAACACCTACTCTATACCCAGCGAACTTGGTAATAGGAGCAAGGGCTGTTCGTCTACCAACTACATTCTTAACGCTTCCAGCAATATCGGCAATACTATCTATAGCATCCTCTATTGTAGTTCTGGTTACAGGTCCCGTAACATACCAGAAGTTTGTAGTATCATCAATAGTAGCCAATGTGTATAGTGCATTCATAACCTTAACACTGTAAAAATCTGATAGTTTTGCCATCATCTCTCTACGAATCTCATCGACTGTACCAATTTCACCACTTTCTACTTCCCACTCGTTGTGAGAAACCTCTGCAACTGCCGTGTCTAGATTATAGTTAACAACCTCTTTAACTGTAATCTGACTTGCAAGAGTATTCTGACCAGGAACTAACTGTCTAACCTCGATACCCCTACGCACTTTCTTCACGAGAGCATCGCCAGGATTTAATGATCTTGTGTTCAAGAACATACCTACAATGTCCTGAGTTATATGCTTGGGATCAATATATTCTACTATCAATTCAGCTAAAGCTCTTTTGTCGGTCTTGGCAACCTGAGCATAGGCTTCCTTAAATCTAATCTCATCCATATCTATATACCTCTTTAAAATATCTAGCAGCCCCATCCACAAGCAAATGTATCACCTCCCGTTTAGCGAACGGGGCTACTAAATTTAACTACTCTACTTTACTCTATCGTTTAATGCTCTGTCTTGATCGTAAGTGTATTCAAGTTTGTATTCTGCTCAAACACAACTGCGACCTGTCCGCCCGCACCCTGATACCAGATACCAGCAGCACGTACACTAATAGCATCACCTGGGTTATATGTCCCCTGCTCAAATACACCACTAGTTACAGTGTATATTCCTTCATCGTACGCCAACATCAATGACCCAGACGGAATTGTAGCATCCCACTTTAATCTAGGAACTGTCATCTGAAGAGTCACATCTACGGGAAGATTGTCCCCAGCGTCAAACCCAGTCAATGCGTAAGGTACAGTACTTCCGCCAACATCAACAGTAGGAAGACCCACATATAGCGGGGGTTTCTCATTAAAAACCCTAAAAGCCGCTACATACTTAGCTGCCGTGTTGTCATCAGCTTGTGGAAGCATTGCTCCCTGTACTACATTATATATACCACCTTGCATGTTTGGATCGGGATCCGCATTTCCACCTAACACCTTCGGAGCATTTATAGCCGCAACAAGTTGAACAGCGAGTCCAGCCTGAATGTCCTCATTTGCTATACAGGGAATAGCAGTCCCTTGAATTCTAATTTCTACACCCATTATTATTTACCCCTCATATTAGCCTGTCTGTGCTCCCTTAGACCCTCGGCTACTACTTCTCTAGCACTCTTACCGTCATCTGGGTCACTTACAACAGGCGGAACCTTCATAGGATCTTTAGGATCTTTCTCGGCTGTCGCTGCTGCTGGAACCTTTGTAAGCATCTCGCTCATCTTACTAATAGTCGTTACAAGTACATCATCAGACATACTAAGCCAATACTCAGCTTCTGTACTCAAATCTGCCTCAATACCAGCCTCGTCTAACTTAGACTTAATGCTTTGAATCTTACTGGCTCTCTCCGTGGCTTCCTCTGTATCAAGCTTGAACTTCCTTAGATCGTCCAACTCTGTCTTCATGTCACTAATCTCTGTCGTCAAAGACTCTACCTGACTTGCTTTGCTATCAAGCTCTGCTGTCTTTGTCTGTAACTCTGATTCCAGAGTAGTTATTTTAGTATCCTTCTCATCATTATCCATATTTATTACCTCTGCTTTTTCCTTACTGTTATCTGGTACGATGACAGTCGGCTCTACGCTATGCTCACCTATTATTTCTGAGCTATAGTAATCCTTGAACACCTTCGCCCAATCAGTAGTCTCTGCCTCTCCAGATTGCAAGTCTAGTTCATAATGTTCCCTAGCATAATTTTTAATATTTTCAATTACGCTACTTGCAGTGTCACCTAAAATAGATACACTATCTTCCTGGTTAACATATATCCAAGCAGCTAGACATCTTTCTTTAGTATTGAGAGGATATCTAAAACACGCTGGATCACCATATTCGGACTGTTCCTCTGGATAACCAGCAGGAGGGCTTTTCTTATCACCCTTACCTTCCTCGTGTCCAGCAAAGGCAGTTGCCCCAACAGTTAAAATTTTCCTAATGGCAAATAACTCAGAAGTAGATATCTCGTCTAACTTTAATCTACTCATACAGTCGCCTCCGTAAGTACTTCACCTCTCGATCTCAACTCATCCTCTACCTGTTTTAACAAGTCAACAGAGGCAATGGACATCAAAGGTGTTCGTCCCCCATACGCAGGATTGTTAACCGCAGTGACCGCCTTTGTAGTTGTTCCCGTCAACCACTCGACACCATCACTGTCTTCTGAATCTCTATATCTGATTTCCCAGGAAAAGCCTACTTCCCTACCCTCGGCTAATTCTTTCTTGAAGAATTCAACTATCTCAGGAAACTCATCATTGTATAGAGCACCTATGGTTAGTATCTTATTGTCGTCCTGTTGGCCTTGCTTTATCACTCCGATTATACTTGCTTCAGCATGACCGTCTACACCAGACTCCGCATCAAAATCTGCCTTTATTGGCATATACTCCATAGAAGTTATTAGATTGTCGAACTCATCTTGACTGATACCTTGCTTATTAGCATTTGGTTCATCATCAGTAAAAATAAATTTAACCCATGTTAACAGGGGATTCTTATATCCCTCTACACCTGCTAAAGCAAGGTCATTCTCTCCCATCAGACTTAGATTGAGTATAAAATCTGCTCTTTTTTCCATAAATAATTAACCTCATATTTAGGGATACCGTATACCCCCTCTATATATATACTAACAAAAAACGTCGGATCCAAATCATTTTATGCCATTTTCACCCTAAGTCATAACTGTGGAACTCGATTTAGAGGCTTTTTCAAGGGCACTAAGTACTTTACCAGCTACAGTGTTCCACTCAAATAACGAACTAGTTCCTCTACTGTACGCACTAAGTCCTAATGTATACAAAGAAAAACGATCCTCATATAACGCAGTTAACTTCTCAGCCATATCATCTGTATCTATAACAGCACCTATTTGCTGTGTACCTGCTATGTACTCATTCCTAGCAATTTTAATAAACTCCGCACCAGTGGGCCAAATATCCCTAAGATTTCCATCGTCTGGACACAGTATAGGTACTTTACAAGCAGACCCCTCAAGCAAAGGAAGTCCAAACCCCTCTCCTAGTGAGGTATTCACGCTCACGTCCATAATACTATAATACAGTCTAAGGTTATTGTTAGATACCACACCCGAACTCAATATAACCTTAGAAGCTACCCCAAAGTACTCAGATACCTCCCCCAATGGGTATACATGGTCTACAGCATCAACATGCAGGAAACACCTAACATCGTCTTTGCCACGAGCAAACTTAGAAAACCCCTCCAACAATAAGTCCAACCTCTTACGATAAGAATTCGACCCGACGTATCCCACTATAAAACAATCCCCTAACCCGCTTGTCGATTTACACCCATCGTCACGCACATATCCCTCTTTATTGACACCGTGATACACAACATCCACAGGTATATTGGGATTTATTTCCATTACCTTTAGCTTGGCAAACTCCGTATAAACCATAACCCCAGAAAAATCATAGCTAGTTAGCTCTAATACTTCCTTTACAACAAGCGGAGCAGTGTTGACAGGAAAAAAAGCTACCAAAGGTATCTTCGACACTGCCCTAATATGTCTAGCATACTCTAATACCACTGGTAAATCATTAAACAATACCACAACATCAAACTCTTCCCTATTAATTAAAGTAGCTACTCCAGAATATGAATATATATCTGCACCAGCGGCAGGAAAAACATAATAATTTGACGGATTCCTAATCCTACCATCATAACCGATTCCAAACACAGTTATATTACATTTGTCCTGTAACGCATCACATATGCTATGAGTTACAACACTAAACCCCGACCTGGTTACGGCATCCCCTACCCAAAGAATTCTCATCTTTCACCTATCCTTTAATTTATTGTACGACTACCAGCAGTAATCCTACGTCCACTATCAACTGGTAATTGACTCTTAGAAGACTCCCCTGCCTTCGGTTCATACACAGTTCTACGCTCTACCTCAACAGCACCCGTCCAGTCTACAGAAACATCATCGCCACTTAGTGTATACGATATCTTAAACATCTTACTATCCTTCTCAATAATTACATAATCGTCAAATATATCGGCTACGTACATATAACTATTAACCAATCCATTTGAGTCACCTATAGCATCACGAATCTTATCCTCAAGAGCCCAAAGCTCGTCCCGCATACTCAACTCACTTACAGCCTCGTTACTCGTCCCATTTTTCTTTAGGCTCCACTTACAAATGGCAATTTTCTCCGCTTCCGTGTAAGGTTTCCCTGTCTTAGTATTAGTTCCAGTAATGGAACTCATACGCTTCTCCATCCACGCAGTCTGTTCTACTGTCTCATCGTTAATTCCATATGACATATTACTTCCCTCCAGGTCTATTTTGTTCTACCCTTCCTCTCCAAAACCTTGAAATACCTTTTTCGTTATCCCTTGATTGTATATTAACAGAGGGATCTAATGTAATCTCTGGTGTTAATTTAAAACCTTTACCATCGAAAGGTACTTTATATGCCTCCGCACCAAAGACTCCACCCCACTTTAGAGAATAAAACTGTGCATTTGCACCAAAATAAGCACTATGCTCCGATCTTGCTATATTATCACCTTGATTAATTGTCCTACTCCAAAAGTGAAAATAAATAGCATTGGTTAGTGTACAAGACAAGTCGATCAATCCACTATTTACCCCTCTTCGTGCATAATCATTATCTGAAAAATATGCTGGATAAAAATTAACATCAACAAACCCTATTGTATCATACACAAGTTTTTTGTATAGGGCTAGGTTATGTATGTCACTCAAACCTGGAGACGTTGGAATTTTCTCACCGTCATAGGCTGTAAAAGCCTCCCAAGGTTTTGCACTAGTCTCTTTAAACTCATAATTATTACCAAGATCAAAATACTCAGCAGTTTCGGGGAAATCACGAACCAACCCCTTAACATCGTATTGACACGCTGAAATCCACACATAGTCCGAATTATCTGCCAACTCTATCATGGCATCTATAGTTGTTGGATACGGAACAACATCGTTACCGATTATAATCAAATTATCGTACTCCCCATGTTCAAATGCCTTTTGATAAATGTCATTAAGTGCATAAGGAAAACCATAGTTTTCATCGTGTACAATATATTGTATACCCTTCGCCTCCAAATAAGAAATCGTTTCCACGTCTCCTGGTTTACCAACTACCACCAAAAAGTCTATAGGTTTTGTAGTAGTCGCTAACACTGCCTCCATAGATAATCTTGTAAAAAGCAAGCCTCCAAATGTACACATTCCTATTAACGTTTTACTCATCTTTCCATTACCTCCCTTATCGCTCCTATAATACCAACCGTCGAAATATCACCGCTCCAATACTTTCTCATTTTGACAGGTGTGTTTAATACAAAATGAGAAGCTATACGGGTGTAAGTAAAAGACAAACTTGCCTTACTCGGATCTTCCCAATTCTCCCTGTGCTGAGAGAACACATGCGGAGAGGAATTCCTACCTACTATCGTATCA
>SDBU01002395.1_pt1 | contig 24985 bp, 22 predicted proteins | sample 2277071 | NCBI WGS metagenome assembly SDBU01 (sample SAMN10397929, study PRJNA504765) | marine sediment metagenome | isolation source: marine sediment core GS08_GC12, 126 cmbsf | place: Arctic Ocean: Gakkel Ridge, Loki's castle | collected 2008
AGGACAATCAGTGGCTATTACCGACGCCTTCACTGAGGCTGGACTGGAGGTGCCTCGTCTTACCCGGGAGTCCTATGATGAGTTGGCAACATTCTTCAGTCTCATTGGAGGGGGCTATGTCAACCCGATAGACACCGGCAACTCGAATCGGGTGCAGATGGCACGCATCGTGGATATCATTGAACGAGACGCCAATGTAGATAACATTGTGCTATTGATTGGGATGGGGTGGGGTGGGCCTGATGCCCAGGAAGACCCCGACCGCGAGATTAATTCAGTGATTGATCTCAGGAAGAGAACGTCCAAGCCGGTGGTAGCTACCTTCAATTGTGCTTTTTCATCGGGGGCTGTGCGACAGGCGAGGGATGCCCTTGTCAAGCTTCAGAACGGTGGTGTTCCTGGATTCGTCACTGTCGAACGGGCGGCCATTGCTCTCAGGAAGGCTCTGGATTACTATAGTTTCAAGAATAATGGCGCATCCCAGTGACTTAGGCCTTGGTTATTTGACGCTGATTGCCAGAAAAGGTTCTGGTGGTGCTCTAGCTGCTCAGTTTAAGATATTAGCTGTCTTAAGTCTCAGTTTGCTGTTCTTCCCACTGTTTGCGGCATATCTCCATAAGCATAAAGCTGAACCCGTCTCTGGCTGAGTGCCCATATGGAGTTAAGCCGCATTTTTGGAAGCACTTCTGCGCCCGGATGTTTGAATCCAGAGTCTTCAGGTAAATTCGCTTGAGGTTTGTCCGGCGGAAAATATGGCTAATCAGAGTAGTTACTGCATCGGTGCCATATCCTTTTTCCCAGTAGTCACGGTTGCCAATCATAATACCTAGTTCAGCTTCACCTTTTGCCCTATCGATATCGTAATATACGCAGTTGCCGATGTGCTTGCCATCCGGCGTTTCCACAGCAAACGAACACCGGGTTGGAGAGGAGTAACGCAGCTCGCTCTGGTAGGCTGATAGATACTCCTCAAAGAAAATAGTTACTGGCGGAGCGGCATCAAGCCAGGCTAGCTCAGGATCCGTTTGCCATTTGTAGTCATTCTGGGCATCAGCTAATGTTTTGTTGCGAAGTATAACCTTGCTACCGTTAATCATGCTAACCTCAACAGTTCTAAAGCTTGGAAGAGAAAAGGCCTTCCATTGCCTCTAGCTCCTCTAGAGCTTGCTCCGCTGCTTGACAGATTGCTTCACTGGAATCATTCAAGCATTGCTTCAGGCACTCTTTAGCCTCAGCACCACCTATCTTACCTAGGGTCTGGATAGTGGCCAGACGGACATCACTATCGGGGTCGTTGACGAGTTTTGTAAGATGGGGTACGGCTTCTTCTTCCTCCAACTCACCACATGCCCCTGCTGCTTCGTAGCGCATCGCGGCGTCAGCGCTGGTCAGCTCCTTTAGCAGAATAGGCAACCAGGAAGGGTCACAGCTTTTTCCCATGGCGTAAATAGAGCTAACTCTGAGTGTATCATTATGGCTTTGATAGGCTTCCATGATGGCTTTTCTCACCTGGGACAAGCTTAATGGGGCAGCCGCCTCCAGGGCACGGCGTCTGACTTCTATAGGCCTGCTTTTGTCGCTAGTCGCGGTAAGCAGGGCCTGGCCTACCTTGGATGCATGGCAGGAGCGTAACTTCTTGTGTTCCGCTAACACAGCAAACTTGCCTAGGGCAGTAGCGGCTGCCATTTGGACTTTCTCCGAGCTATCTTTCTCTAGCAGATTGATTAAAGGGTCAATTAGAGACGGCTCTTCACTTTCCCATAGACCTTCGATAGCCTCGCTCCGCACATCAGCATCGTGGTCTTCCAGAAAGTTCCTAAAGATGCTGTCAAAGTTGAATTCAAGGTTATCCCTAGCCAGCTCAACCAGCCGACAGACAATCTGGCGTTGCCGCTTTAGTTCAATTGCTGCCCACGCTCGTTCAAAGAGCGCAAGCTCTTGAGAGCTTAGGTTTGACAGTTCAGCCAGGCTTGTATTCAGTAACGGCTTGTCACTATTACCTAGGTCAGTAATAATATCATCAATAGACAATTGGACACCAAGCCCTGTAGTTCTATTCTTCCTCTTCCTCCTCGTCTTCCTCCCCATCTCCGTGTTCCCAGATAGGCTGGGTAAAGTGCTCGATATACTCTCCCATAGCCATAGCAGTTACCTGCTTCATTTGTTCTTTTGCCTCACTGGCTGCCTCAGCCAATTCAGTGGTGTCAATTTCAATATCCAGTATTTTGGTCAGAACCTTGAGTATTGCCAGGGCAGCCATTGGGTTCTCTATTCGAGAGAGGTGTGCAGGGGCTTCGCCCAATAGACAAACACCGTCAATATCTCTCTCTTTGGCCACGCCAAGAAGTAACCCGTTCAGCCCGGCAATTTGGAGGTTGCCCCTTTGCACCAGGTCATGCTTTTTAAGTTCCTCAGTCGCTTGCTGGCTGGTGGCTACTCCCCAGACTCTGGGCTGCTCGGTGTAATGAATACGAGTCAGGGCTGCGGCACAAGTATATACTTTCTTAACCTGCAAATCTAACCCCACATCAAGGATACAATTGGCCAGGTCATATACCTTGGAGGCTGGTTGGTCGTCGCCCACGAACAGTATTAAGTCGCTTGCCTCCTCTTTGTTTTTCCAGTAGTAGAATTTGCTCTGCGGGAACTGGGGTGCCTCTATCACATTGTTTCTGGCTATTACTCCAATAGGGTCAAAGAAATGAGAAGCCTCGATTTCACCTAATTCTTTGAAATCTAATTTTCTTTGCAGATAGTTAGCAACTATCATGGATACATCACCGACGCCGGGCCAGGCAGCCAGCATATTCGGCGTGTTGAGTTCTGGTCTGGTGTAAAGCTTAACTAAATCGTTCACTTCATTGTGCCTCTTAATCAGATTGCTTTTTTATTGTAACCCCATCCCCTTCGATAAGGGGATGGGGAAGATTTTGCAAAGAGGGGCTTCGTCCCTCTAAGATTGCCCATTTATATAATAAGTTAATTAGCTCGTCCATTGTTCTATTTGCTTTGCCTTATCTAAAAGTCGGTCCCATGTCACAATATCAACTCGGTTATTAGTTTCCTTCAATTTGTGAGTTCTATATCTGTTCCCCCAGGTGTCAAAATCTGTTCTTCGTCCGATGACGATACGATACCAAACCATTAAATCCCCTTCATTTCTGGTTGCAGCATGGAAAAACGGGCTTCTATCCCAAGCATGTCCCTCCAAAATCCTGTCTAGTGCTCGCCGCACAAAGAATTCCCTATGCCTCTCTATCCATATCTGCCAATCAGTGACTTGTTTCTCAGCTATCCTAAGGCGTCCTGTGGTTTGACGCTGCTTATTGAATAATTTCCCATTTAATACGGCTGGCTCTATCTCTATCAAGTCTACATCCCAGGATGCTGCTGACCTGTGTCCAATCATGACAAAATCTGGAATAAATTCATCAGCTAAATGGAATTTAGGGAAAACAACTGGGTACTGCGCTCCTTGATTAAAGGTATTAACTATAATATCAGGATGCCTTTCTAAGAAAGTTTGTAGTGGTGCTTCTCCTACAGACTCATCTAATAAAGACTGGAATTCATTATACAACTGATTTTGATGCATTGTATCTCCTCACCTCAATGAGGGGTGCTGCTATTTACTCGCCACTGACACACTGGGGCAGCAAATGGATGGGGTATTAAGAAAACCGCCCACCCCCTTGGTTTGCTCCAAAGTGGAGACTCGTGTATATACAACTACTCCATTACCCATAACTGCCTTCCTTTTCCGAAACGGCCCAGCAATAGTAATTCTACCACATTTAGAGTTGGAGTTGCCGGTGCTCTCCATTCACCTTTCTATACAATTATTATACCAAAGGTAAGGGTGATATCCCCAAAAAGGTACTGCCCATTATCGCTGTCTTAAAAACGAAGGTTTCATAATCATCCGTTGCAACAAAAAAAGTACTGTAGTGTATCTTAGCAGATCTATAAATCTGTTCTGAAAAAATGAGTCTTATCTATTCTTTTTGACCTATTATTGGGTCCAGAATATGAAAACCTTCATTAACAAGCTTCATTTCCAAATCTAGGCCCTTCTTTGAGGTTACCTAATGTTTACTATTCTGAAAACCATATAGGATGCCCACACTTATTGGCTTCCTATTTCGTCAGTTTCATCATGCAACAGAAAGGGCTTTTAGTATAAAGGCTGATGGCCTCTGGCTAGAATAGTGGAAAGAGAAACCGGCAATCACGGCAGAGCGGTACCGAAGCTGCGAATTCCTTGTAGCGCCGAGAAGAAACAGCAGTTCATCGGCTGTCCTTGGTTCTAAAATACTCTGCCAGAACTGCACTCCCTTGGGATTCTCACCCTGGTACTTTAGGCACTATCGGTAAGAAGGAACCCTTAGCTATGATTGTGGTTGAGAGTTCCTTTAATTAGGATCCGGGCGTCTTGGGAGGTCGTTGGCAGCTAGCCACTTTGGATAATGAGGTCAGCATGTAACCTTCGCAAAAATCTGAGCTTGCTCAGACAAATAGGTGAATGATGTGTTAGAATAGCGTCAACTTAAAGTTAACCATCTGGTTTTTCCGTAGTCTCAAAGACAAGGAGGAGAATAATGGCAGAGCAGGCACTGGCTGGAATTAAGGTCCTGGATTTGTCTCATCATATTGCCGGGCCTTACTGCACCCGGATACTGGCCGGCTTCGGTGCCGATGTAATCAAGATTGAGAAGCCTGGTGAAGGCGACCCCGCCAGGAACATGGAGCCCTTTCTCAACGATGAGCCTGGTCCGGAGAGAAGTGGTTTGTTTCTCTATCTTAATAGTAACAAGAAGAGTATTACCCTGAATTTGAGGTCAAACACAGGTTTAAAGATATTCAAAGAGTTGGCTAAAGATGCTGATTTGGTGGTGGAGAGTTTCAGTCCTGGGGTAATGGACAGGTTTGGTTTAGGTTACCCGGTGCTAAAAGAAATCAATCCCGGGCTGGTGATGACCTCCATTTCCAACTTTGGGCAGACTGGTCCTTATCGAGACTATAAGTCCTCCCACCTTATCGCTTGGGGAACGAGTGGTGGACGGTACGGTTACTGTGAGCCTGCGGGCAACCGGCCAGTTCAGGGTGGGGGTTGGCTGACTCACTATATCACCGGGGTTTTTGGCCTCATTGGTGCTGCCACTGCCCTGTACCATCGGAACGAGAGCGGCAATGGCCAGCATGTAGATGTGTCGATGTTGACCAGTGTTATGCTAACATCCTTGCACACCGCCGTGGTGCATTCTTATCGGAAAAAGAACCTTGGCACCGATGTGCTAACTCCTTCAGAACAGGTTCCTTACGGTTACGGAATAACCCCTTTAGGAATTCTACCCTGTAAGGATGGCTACATTGGGGTCAATGCTCTAACAGAAGCTCAATGGGAGTTGATTTGCGCCTTCTTCGGGATGCCCGAGCTACTCGAAGACCCTAAATTCCAGAGGAAAATTGGGGGCATAAGAGAGCACCTTGATGAGGCTGCGGCCTTGTTCTCTCCCCAGTTGATGGAATGGGACAGACTAGAGCTTTTCCACTCTGGCGTGGAATGGCGGATTCCCTTCGGACTGGTACAAACAACTGAGGAAATCCTTGATTCTCCCCAGCACAAGGCCCGGAAGTACTTCGAAGAGGTAGACCATCCGGTCATGGGTAAGGTCACTATGCCGGGAGCACCCTTCAAGATGATGGAGACTCCCTGGCAATTAAAGAACCCGGCGCCATTGCTCGGAGAGCATAATGAAGAGGTCTACTGTCAGCGATTGGGTTACACTAAGGATGACCTGGTAAGGCTGAGGGAGCAGGGAGTAATCTAAAGTACCGAAAGGAGTCGAAGATGCCGAAGTTGCCACTGGAGGGTATCAGGGTAATTGATTTAACTATGTTTTGGTCTGGTCCATATGCAACAAACCTGCTGGCTAGCCTGGGGGCTGAGGTTATCAAAATAGAGGCAATCCAGCGTCTCGATGGTTGGCGGGGAGGTGCTGCGCAGGTGGACGTGGAAAAACCCTGGGAGCGTTCGCCACTCTGGAACACAGTTAACACCGATAAACTTGACATTACCCTTGACCTCACTCGACCAAGGGGAGCTGAGATATTCAAGCGATTGGTGAAGATAGGCGATATTGTCGCTGAAAATTACACACCTAGAGTAATGAAAAACTTCGGGCTGGACTACCCCGTGCTCAAGGAGATAAACCCCCAAATCATCATGATATCGCTCCCGGCACACGGGTCAACCGGTCCCTGGAAGGACTACCCGGGTTTTGCTGCCTCTATTGAGCAGATGTCAGGTATCTCCCAGCTAACCGGCTACCCTGACGGTCCTCCTAGAATGACTGAGCTCAATGTTTCTGACCCAACAGCTGGTATCAACGGAATGGCGGCGATTATGGTAGCTCTCCTTTGCCGCCAGATGACTGGCAAGGGACAACACATTGACCTTTCTCAAATTGAGGCCTTAACCTCCTTTGTTGGTGATGCCATTGTTGACTACTCAATGAATAGGAGGGTTCAGCCTCGCCGTGGTAACCGTCATCCCTCTATGGCGCCGCATGGATACTATCGTTGTCAGGGTGACGACCTGTGGGTTGGGATATCAGTCTCATCTGATGAGGAGTGGCAGCAGTTTGGCAGGGCTATTGGTGCTCCTTCCTGGGCTGGGGAAGAAAGGTTCGCCGATAGCTTGAGCCGCTGGCACAATCAGGATGAACTGGACAAGCTGATAGAAGGATGGACTATTAAGCGTGACCATTATGAGGTGATGAATACCTTACAGCGAGTGGGGGTTGCTGCCGGTGCCGTCCTTACCCCTGCTGAAGTCCTGACCGACCCACATCTCAAAGAGCAGGGCGTCTTCCAGACTGTGGAGAGGGATATAGTGGGGGTTCATCCTTATCCCATTCCCTCGGCACCAATGAAGCTCTCCGAGTCTCCCATCACCATACGCCGACCGTCCCCTCTTCTGGGGGAACACAATGATTATGTCTTCGGAGAGCTACTGGGGATGTCAAAGGAAGAGATACAGAGCTTGGTTGATGACCAGATTACTGGTACCATGCCACTGGGTATTTGAAGCTGTGCTTGTGACTGATGTATCAGAAGAGAGGTGTGTCCTGTGAGTGACCAAGCGCTAGCCGACCTTAAGGTCCTGGAATATGCAGACTTCATCTCCGGACCATTTTGCACCAAGCTCATGGCTGACCTCGGAGCTGAGGTCATTAAGATAGAGCAGCCGTCTCTCGGTGACCCTGCTAGACGAACCGGACCATTCCCGAACGATATTCCCCACCCGGAGCGAAGCGGCCTCTTCCTCTACCTTAACACCAACAAACGTAGCATGACACTAGACCCCCTGACCCAGACCGGCGCCAGCATATTTAAAGAACTGGTAAAGACCGTAGATATCCTGGTCGAGAACATGCCACCATCAACTATGGAAAAGCTCGGCCTCGATTACGAGTCTTTGAGCCAGCTCAATCCCGGGCTTATTATGACCTCGGTTACACCTTTCGGTCAGTTTGGTCCCTATTCTCATTATAAGGCTAATGACCTTATCTGCTGCCAGATGTCTGGGCTGGCTTATCATACGCCCGCCGGAGGGGTAGATAACCCTGAGGAGGGACCACCCCTCAAGCCGGGGGGAAGACAGAGCGACTTCATAGCCGGTTCCACTGCCGCAGCCGCCACCATGTTCGCTGTTATCGCTCGTCAGACACTGGGAGTGGGACAGCATCTGGACGTATCACAACAGGAATCTATTGCTTCCTTCCTCAGGCACCAGGTGCCGTTCTACACCTATGACCCCGAAGGAGCTTATCAACGAGCGTTCGGAAGCAGGGCGAGGATTCGTCGGGGCGCGTTTGGTTATCTGCCGTGCAAAGATGGTTATGTTATCAATGGTTCCAGAGAAGGATACCAGTGGAGGGACCTTATGGTGCTTGCGGCTGGCGATGAGTGGGAGAAAGACGAGAGGTTCAAAGGTGCACTAGACGGTGAGTTTGACCTCGCTACCTTCTTGCTCGAATGGGGGGAGAGCGTCAGGTCGGTGCTCCTGGAGTGGACGATGAAACACACTACGGGAGAGGTCACTGCTGCTGCCCAGAGTAAGGGTATTCCTATCGTTCCCTGCAACTCGACTGAAGACCTGTTCGAGTCGTCCCATCTTGCAGAACGGGAGTTCTTTACCGAAATAGACCACTCACAGACTGGCAAGCTCACTTATCCCGGAGCACCCTATCAACTATCTGAGACGCCGTGGCGAGTGGACCGGTCAGCGCCGCTCCTGGGCCAGCACAACGAGGAGATACTCTGCGGAAAACTGGGTTACTCCAAACAGGAGCTTGTGTCGATGCGGGAGTCTGGGGTCATCTGAGAAGCTATTTGAAAGGATTCAATAGATGAATAAGCTGCCCTTAGAAGGCGTAAGAGTATGTGATTTTAGCTGGCTGGTTGCCGGTCCCTCCGCCACCCAGATGCTGGCGGTGATGGGGGCTGAGGTCATTAAGATCGAGAGCAATGTGCATACAGATTTAAACAGAAGGCAAGGTCCCTATCTGGACGGGGAGGTAGGGATTGAGAGAACTGGTAACTTCCAGCGGGTGAACATGAGCAAGAAGTCATGCACTCTGGACCTGACCAAGCCAGAAGCAGCGGAGATCGTCAAGGACATTGTCAGGATAAGCGACATCGTAGTATCGAATTTCCGTAATGGAGTGATGGAGCGTTTTGGCCTGGGCTTCGACGAACTCAGAAAGCTCAAGCCAGACCTTATTCTGGTTTCCTCGACTGGCATGGGAAACACTGGACCAAACAAGGATTACGTCGGCTACAATGAGGAGGCGTATGCCTATGGTGGGCTTGGCTACCTTACGGGTTACGCGGACAAGGCACCCAGTATGATTGTTGGCGATTATGCTGACTACAAGGTCAGCATAATCGAGACATTCGCTATACTTAGTGCCCTGCACTACCGCTCAAAGACGGGGAAGGGCCAGACTGTAGAGATTTCAATGGTGGAAGTAGTTGGAACCCATGTTCCTGAAGCGATTATGGACTACAGCATGAACCGGAGGGTTCATCAGCGTATCGGGAACCATATGGAGGGCATGGCGCCACATAATTGTTTCCCATGCAAGGGTGAGGACAAGTGGGTTGCCATTGCCGTAACTAACGATCAGGAGTGGAACGCTTTCTGCAACGCTATCGGTAACCCGAAGTGGACCGGAGATGAGAGATTCGGCGATACACTGAGCCGATTTAAGAACCAGGATGAGCTGGATAAGCTTATTGGAGAGTGGACCAGGAGCTACGCACCCTCTGAAGTTACAGAGATACTCCAAAAAGCCGGGGTGCCTGCCGGGCCCTCACTCAATCTCGAAGAACTGGTGAAAGACCCCCATCTGAATGAGCGTGGTTTCTTCGTAGCGCCAGAACACCCTGAGGTGGGGAAGATGGTGCTGGAGGGGATGCCTTGGAAAGCGAGTCTCAGCCAGCCTGTGTTCGGGCCGGCCCCGTTGCTGGGTCAGGACAATTATTATGTCTTCCACGACCTGTTGGACATGTCAGACGAAGAATTCGCTCGGCTCGTTGACCAGCGAATTATCAACTAAGAGCCTTTACCTGTCTTGCGAGTATTCCACTACAGGTACCCCTCGGGTCAAGGCCAACTTGGGGGCAGTCTTGAGAAGGAGTTCTTGGTTACTATCTTCCCTTGAATACCGGCTCCCTTTTCTCCACGAATGCCCTGGCCCCTTCTCTGTGGTCTTCCGTTTTCCGTAGTTCGCTGACAGCAGAGGCGACGTGTTCCAGGCTCGATTGCAGGTCCATTCCCAGTCCTTCATATATGGCGCGTTTTGCCTTTTGAATCGCCAGGGGTGGACCCTTTGCCAGTTTCTCTGCTAGCTCCCTCGTGGTGCTCTCCAGTTCCTCGTGGGGCACAACCGTAGTCACCAGTCCTATGCGCTCCGCTTCCTTGGCATCAATCATCTCCCCAGTCCAGATAAGCTGACAGGCTCTATCTATTCCGACCAGTCTTGGCAAAAAGAAGATGCCGCCCATAGCTGGGATGAGCCCTCTTCTGATAAAAACCTCGGCGAATCTTGCTTTATCTGATGCTATCCTGATATCGCAGGCTAACGCAAGGTCAAGCCCTCCACCAACCGCGACCCCATTGATTGCCGCAATTACCGGTTTATCGAATCTGTGCAACAGGAGAGGAAGAGAGACATGCCTTCCCTCAGCCTCCCTTCCTTGTTCCTCACCGCTTGACTGGCTGGAGCTTTCTGCCATGGCTTTAACATCAGCGCCAGCACAGAACGCCTGACCCGTACCGGTGAGAACCAGTACTCTCACCCTATTGTCTTCGGCAGCATCTTGCACCGCCTTGTCTATACTCTCTGACATTGCAGGGCTGAAGGCGTTCCTTCTCTCGGGTCGATTCAGGGTTATGGTGACGATACCTTCTTCCTTAGTGTAGATGATGTCCTGATAATCCATTTCTAAACTCCCTTTCTTCTTGGTTATTCCTGCCCGCTCTATGAACCCTTAATTCGTGGAAGCTCGTCTGGCTGCGGTGTGAGATGGTCAGGTAAGAGTACAATGTAGCTTGGTAGGTCACAAAAGCTTGTTCCGCTGCTTCTGTTACACTATGGCACAAAATGACGAACTGTTCAATGAAACAATAGACTCGAATAATACTGCCTTGGGCAAGAAGCAGAATTGCAACTGAGAGCAGCAGTGTAATATACTTGTAGCTGGCACGAGCTCCAACGATACCCGGTGCCATAATTACTAAAAGTGAGGAAAGTAGTGTTGTCTGTAGTTCATACTTATCATAGGAGGCTTGATTGATGTCACCCCACCCATTGGAAGAAATTCTTCACCCGCAATCAATTGCTGTGGTCGGAGCCTCTGGCAGCGGTGGACGTGGAGGGAACTTTCTCGCGTCTCTTCTAGAGTTAGGGTTCAAGGGGAAAATCTACCCGGTGAATCCCAAGTACTCTGAGATTGCGGGGCTGAAGGCATACCCTGGTGTCAGAGAGATACCCGGCTCCATTGACTATGTGATTTCCACTGTTCCGGCACGAGAGGTTCCGAATATGCTGGAGGAGTGCTCACAAAAGGGGGTCAAGGCTGTTCACCTTTACACCGCTCGCTTCAGCGAGACCGGGCGCCAGGAAGCTATTGAGCTCGAACAGGAAATATTGAAGCAGGCAAGGAAAGTGGGTATCCGCCTTATTGGCCCAAACTGTATGGGTGTCTATTATCCTCGTCAAGGGATTTCTTTTAGAGAGGACCTGCCCAAAGAGTCAGGGACGGCAGCATTAGCCTCTCAGAGTGGTAATGTGGCTGGAGATATTTGTCACTCAGCTTCGTCCAGGGGTGTCTATTTCAGCAAAGCCATAAGTTACGGGAATGCTATCGACCTCAATGAGTCTGACTATCTCGATTATTTTGCCCAGGACCCCGAAACAAAGATAATTCTGATGTATGTTGAGGGTGTGAAGGACGGGCCAAGATTCTTTCGCTCTCTGCGCCAGGCAACCTCCGTCAAGCCCGTCATTGTCATAAAAGGAGGTCAGGGAGAATCGGGGGCCAGAGCAACAGCCTCACACACTGCCTCCCTTGCCGGGTCTATGAGGATATGGGAAACCGCTGTCGCTCAGGCAGGAGCCGTTTCTGCTGGAACCCTTGAGGAATTAGTAGACCTTGCTGTTGCGTTCTATTTTCTATCACCGATTAGAGGTCGCAGGGTAGGGGTTGCCGGGGGAGCCGGAGGGGCTAGTGTCCTTGCTGCTGACCGATGTGAAGAAGCAGGCCTCGATGTTATCCCTCTACCAACCGAATTCCGGGAGGAACTAAAGAATAAGGGGGTTCCCATCTGGGACTGGATTAGTAATCCCGCAGATATGTCAATCAGGGAAGACGACAGTCTTTCTATTGGCGATATGCTGCAGATGATGGACAGAAATCAGAATTTTGACCTCCTCATTGCTATCATGCGTGGTCACTTTCATAGGGGCCAACAGGAAACTTCAGTCGAGACTTATCTTGACGAGTATAAGCTGAAAGAGTGCAACCAAAAGCCATTTCTGGCAGTGATGACGGATGGGAGTGCTGGTAGCACTGATGAAGATAATCAGACTCAGAAGTTGATGTATCAAGTGAAAAGGAAGCTCATAGAGGCCAGTATCCCCTTTTATCCCACCATCGGGCGGGCGGCTAGTGCAGCAGCCAAATTGATAGACTACTACCAGAAAAAAGTGCAGCAATAGCTCTTCAAACACCTCGCTCACAGTTAGTATTGAGGATTCCGACTTGGTGTGATAAGGCAACCCGTGTCAGGGACTGACCAGCATCTCGACCTCACTCCAAATTTTGAGCGAATCCTGTGCAAACTCAAGGAGACTATAGCCATAGTCTTCCGATTGAATATGTCTACTACCCTCAGCCGGGAAAAGCTACTTGCCATCCTCAGATTTGCCTCTATGGTGTTGATATTCTTGCGGGTGCATAGTATTATCGTTGTAAGATTAAAGATTATGGAAGACTAGCGTCGTACAAGAACACCGTGAATAACACCCTTTGGAGGTGGGAAATGAGTTCCTATTGCGGTAGAGATTACGTTGAAGCAGCCTTCGCCCGAGAGCGACTGGATCGGGTACCGGTAGTCGTTCTCTGCTCCTTTGTTCCCTTCCTGCCCCAGCTCGGCATGAGCAGGAAAGAGTTGCGACTGGACCCGGACAAATTTGTCAAGGCCATGGTTCACGTTGAGGAAGCTATTCCCTCCGATGCCATATCCTTCATAGTGGGCGACGAAGGCCTTACGGCTGAAGTCCTTGGCAAGAAAGTAGGACTCACTAGGGAGCAGTTAGTGGCTCAGTATGGACAGGGACTTCGCCTGCTCCAGGACAAGTCTCTCTTGGCCAGGTTTGAGCTTCCTGACCTCAAGCAAGGGCAGCGCCTGCCTTACTATCTCGAAATCTGCCGGCTGGCCATCTCACAGCTTAAGGAAACTGCGGTTCTACCTTTCATACCCTCCCCTTGGTCTACGGCTATGGGCTGGAGAGGTATCGAGGAACTTATTTTCGATACGCAGGATGACCCGGGTTTTGTCCGCCAGTTGCTTCACTTCACCACCGAATTCTCAAAAATGGTGGGAAAGGCGGTACTGGAGACCGGTATCGGCTACGTGGTTATCGCAGAGCCCTCGGCTAGTTGCAGTGTAATCTCACCCCAGATGTTCCGAGAATGGGTGAAGCCTCATATGATGGAGGCCGTCGATTACCTTAAGGGATTGCAGAAGGGTAAAGTCCTTCTGCACATCTGCGGTTATGTTGACCCCGTCATGGAAGATTTGGTGGAGATAGGATTCGATGGCTTAAGCATTGATAGCCCCTCCTCGCTACAGAGGATGGTGGAGGTCTCTCGGAATCAGGTGGCTATCATCGGCAACGCCTCCACAGAGATGTTTCTTGGAGGAACCAGAGAGCAGATTGAGGAGGCAGTAAAAGAGGGTATAGCTACCGCTGCTGAGGGAAATGGATACATCTTGTGCTCCGGGTGCCAGGTGCCGGAACTTGCTCCTCTGGAGAATGTCCACAGCTTCCTCGAAGCGGCTCACACATACGGTCGCTACCACTAAGGGTCACTGTTAGTTTCAGGGAAATGGGCTCGCTCCTGCGAACTTGTGGCTTGCCTTGATAGTGAGGGGTTAGGGTTTAATAATTATCCTCGGTCGGGGTGACCAATGGAATCTATCGGAATGAATATCACTCGCCACCTGCAATCCCGGCGAAGGCCTTGATATGGCCCTATCCGCAAAAAGGAGATAGTTATAAAGGGTGGAGATTGTATCTGACCTTGAGGCACACATAAGAGAACAGGAAGTACTTCGGTATCTGGGTTATAACAGAAAGTCCGCTCAACCCAGGAATGAGGTCATGGAAATCTTGGATGCGGTTAAGAGGGATTACGGGCTAATCCAGCCCAAAGCGGTCTACACCTGGGTTAAGGTAGAAGAGATGCAGGGAGGATCGCTGGTACTGAAAGGGGGCTTGAGATTAAGCCTTGGCAGCAACACGAAATTCTGGAAAGGGGCAGAGTATTTAGCAATTGCCCTATGTACTATCGGTTCGGGACTGGAAAATAGGGTTTCAGAACTCTTCGCTCAAGGAGAATTTCCTTTGGCCTTAATGTTGGATAGCGTTGGGTCCGTAGCGGCTGATAGCATTGCAGACCAGGTCAACTCTCTCATTTGTCAAAAGGCAGACCTGTTGGGCGTTAGGGTGGGCCCCAGACTGAGTCCTGGGTATGGAAAATGGGAGCTACAGGACCAGAGAGTGCTCTTTCGCATTCTTACCGGTGAGAAGATAGGTATCCGGCTTAACGAACATTGCACTATGATACCCCAAAAATCTGTCTCATTTGGTGCCGGTGTGGGCAAGGACGTAGCTAGTGGGAAGAGAGCCAATCCCTGCCGATACTGCAGCATGGAAGATTGCTCGTATCGAGTTTCATAGCTTTGACCGCAGAACAAGGAGAATAGCAGGTGTTAGTAGTCGGTGAGAGGCTCAATACTAGCAGGGAGAAGATAGCCCTTGCTGTGGAGTCAAAAGACAGCGATTTCATAAGGAAGGAAGTGATAGCACAAATTGAGGCAGGTGCCCAGATGGTCGATGTTAATGTCGGCACTTTCGCGGCTGATGAGCCGCAGTACCTGGAGTGGATAGTCCAAATCGCTCAGCAGTCTGTCGATGTGCCCCTTTGCTTGGACAGTCCAAACCCGGCGGCGATAGCAGCTGGCTTGGCGGTACATCAAGGAAAGGCATTGCTGAATTCAATAACTGCAGAAAAAGACCGATTCGATGGCATGATGCCCCTGATAAAGAAGTATGGGTGCAGCGTGGTTGCTCTCTGTGTGAGCGATAGGGGAACTCCGGATACGGCGGAAGAGAGGTTCCAGATAGCCTCCCATCTTATTCAGAGCCTGACCAGTGAGGGTGTCCCCTTGGATGATATCTATGTAGACCCGGTGGTTTCCCCCATTAGCACCAGTGCCGGGTCAGCGAGGGCTGTCTTGGATACCATCGAGAGGGTAGGGCAGTCCTTCAAAGGCATCCACGTCATTTGTGGGCTCAGTAACGTCTCTTTTGGGCTTCCCCTGAGAAAACAAATCAACCAGATGTTTCTGGTGATGGCAATGGCCAGAGGACTTGATGCTGTAATATTAGACCCTTGCGATGTTAGAATAATGGCCAACCTCTTGACAGCTAAAGCATTGTTGGGTGATGATGATTATTGTTTGGGCTATATTAGTGCCTACAGAGAGGGTAGGCTAAACCCTGGAAGATAAGGTCTTTCGGGCAACCTGATAAAAGGAGGCAAAATGGATACCTTAGAGGCAATAAGGGAAAACCTGATGAAGGGACAAGTTCCCAAAGTAAAAGAACTCATCCAGACAGCTCTGGATGAGGGGGCAGGTGTTGAGAAAATACTGACTGAAGGGTTGATTGCTCCCATGTCCGTAATAGGCGAGCAGTTTAAAAAGGAGGAAATTTACCTTCCCGAGGTACTTTTTGCTGCCAGGGCTATGCTCGCCGGGATGGATATATTGCAGCCGCTCATGGCTGGTGCTGGGGTTGAACCGATAGCCAGGGTAGCCTTGGGAACAGTGAAGGGAGATATACATAACATCGGGAAAAATCTGGTGGGGATAATGCTGAAGGGGGCCGGCTTTGAGGTCACCGACTTGGGGATAGGCGTTCCTCCGGAAAAATTTGTTGATGCCGCTCAGGAAGGAGCCAGCTTGATTGGTATCTCAGCTCTTACCAGTACCACCATGCTGGGTATGAAACCCGTCATTGATGCTTTGGAGGCAGCCGGATTAAAAGATAAGATAAAGACTATGGTTGGTGGGGCAATAGTAACCCAGGCATACGCTGACCAGATTGGTGCCGATGGTTATGCATCAGATGCAGTTTCTGCCGTGGCCAGGGCAAAAGGGCTGTTAGGATTGGATTAGCTCGTGGGGAGGTGATTCATAATGAAAGGGTAAGGACCCAAAAACCTCAAATACCTAACGAAAAGGAGGAAGTATCATGGCGGAACAATATACCAGCAAAGAGCGGGTAATGGCAGTCTGCAAGGCAGAATCTACTGACCGGGTTCCCATGAACATTCATGTCCCCAGGGCTCATGAGCTTGCGGGCTTTACCGCCAAGGAGGCCGTCTTTGAACCTGATAAAGCTCTGCAGATTCAAATCAAGGCTCACGAAATGTTCCCTTCGGATATGATTAACGTGCCTGGAGACCCTACGTTGCCAACTACTTCAGCTGCAACCTATGAAGCCAGATACGGCGAAGGTGCCAGAGAGAACCCCCGCCTGGAGGATAAATCAGCATTGGCGGAACTGCAGGTTCGTGACCCCAGGCAGAGTAGACGTTGGTCTAAGTATTTTGAAATGTGCTACAAGACCCAGGAGGCCTTTAAGGATACTTGGGTCAGTGCCCTTATGGGTGCTCCTTGGACAATAGCTGTGGCCTTAAGAGGCGTCGAAGCGCTCATATATGACACTATGGACGACCCACAGTTTGTGCGTGAATTGATGCGCTATAGCAGCGAGTTAGCCAAAATCCGCGGGGATGCGCTAATAGAGACCGGCGTGGCACTGATGTTCGCTGAAACATCGGCCTCCAGTAGCGTGGTATCGCCCAGCATATATCGAGATTTTGTGCACCCTTACCTTAAAGATGTAATTGACCACTTCAAACAGCAGGGCGCTTGGATTGATTTGCACATCTGTGGCTCTACTGACCCAATAGTGGAATACACAACCTCGTTGGACGTAGATATTATCGATATCGATGGACCCACTTCACTCAAGAAAACGGTCGAAATCTCTCAGAAAAGGTTAGCAATTAGAGGCAACATTGCGGCAGACCTGTTCCGTGATGGAACACCAGAGCAGATTGAAGAAGAAGTCAAGAATTGCATAGAAATTGCCGCCCCGGGTAGTGCCTACATATTGTCCCCTGGGTGTACAGTTCCACATGATTCCCCAATGGAGAACATCAAGGCTTTCTGGGAGGCGGGTCTCAAATACGGGCGCTATCAGAACTAATAACACTATAAGTCTTCTGGATGTAGCAGGCGAGAAGACACTTCCGTTGCACATCATGCACTATCGGTAATGAAGGCTTATTTTGCCCAGGTGCTGGTGCTGCCGATTTGGTGACAGTAAGTTTCAATATCAAAAGGGCTATGTTTGGGCTATGTAGTCCTACCATCCACATGCCCTCCTCAAAGTCGTAACATGCTCGGCATCCGCCGAGGCCAGTTCATATCTGTGTGCTGCGCTGACAATTAGGGTATAATGCCTCGAACAGGGTAGAATTGTAGGCAGGGACACTTGAGTCTCAAACGCAAGGCTGGAAGAACGGCAAAATGAAAGTAGCTAATACCGGTAGCCCTCATGCTTTAAGAAAGCCCAGGGTCTTCTACGGCTACTGGAGGGTGGTTGCTACCTTTTTCTTTGCTTTCATTTTCTCGGGGTGCGGTTTTTATGCTTTTAGTCTGTTTGTTAAACGTCTGCAGGCAGACTTTGGCTGGGGCAGAGGCGAGATAATGGCTACCCTCACCATTTTCTTCCTGGTTGGTGGTATCACTGCTCCGCTTATTGGTTGGCTGGTTGACCGTTACGGGGTACGGGCGCTTATGACTATCGGTGCCTTTGTAGCCGGTTTTGGCTTTACCCTATTAACCTTGGTGACTGAACTTTGGCAGTTTTATGGTGGCTATGTCATCATCGGGTTAGGAATGGCAGCAACAGGAATGACCCCGTCAACTGCCGTAGTCTCAAATTGGTTCGAAAAACGGAGAGGGATGGCCATAGGTGTAATGTCAGCCGGGATAGGTGCCGGCGGGCTTGTCTTAGCACCACTGATTGGTGTCTATCTTATCCCGAATTTCGGTTGGAGAGTCGCCTATTTGGCACTGGCTGTACTGGCATGGATGCTCATTCCCTTGGCGTTATTTGTGATAAAGACGAAACCAGCCGATATGGGACTCTACCCGGATGGCAGGCAAGCCCCTGAGCCAATGGCCGAAGGTAAAGCATCAGCCCAGACTTCCAGGGGACTGACTCCAAGAATGGTGCTGTCCACCACGACCTTCTGGCTCATTGTTGTCTCTTTCATAACATTTGGCTTCAGCGAAGTTGCTATCCTTCAGAATCATGTTCCTTATCTTGAGGATGTCGGTTTCCCCGCCGCTCTGGCGGCTGGTGTTCATGGCATTGTTGGCCTGTGGAGCACAATCGGCAAATTCGGCTTTGGCTGGCTTTGTGACCGAATACTGCCAAAATACGTTTGTGCTATTGGTCTTGGCCTTCAGTTAGTGGCTACTATTCTATTAATGAACATTAATCCAGCAGCACCTCGGGCGCTATTGTGGCTGTACGCTTTTATCATGGGATTGGGTGTTGGTGGCTGGCTGCCAACGATGGCAATGCTCGTCAGTACCAACTTCGGATTGGTTGCCTATGGCGCCATCTTTGGCATGATAGGCTTCACTCAGAGCTTTGGTTCCGCTACTGGCCCTCTCGCGGCGGGGTATTTGTATGACGCTTTTGGTACCTATCACTGGGTCTTTGTTATCATAATTGCCTCATATGTGGTGTCAACATCAAGTATTCTGGCGGTGCGTCGCCCTAAATCACTTCAGAATGGGACATAAGACTGACCGTAGGAACTGGCTTCGGGCCTGTTGAATGTCTTGACAGTCAACGAGTGGGAGTTTAACATAGTAACATAGCCAACTGGCTAATATAGGAGACCCTGGATAATATACGTCGACACTGAAGGAGTGTAGAAGTGGCAGAACAGGCTCTTGAAGGTATAAAGGTGCTGGATTTGAGTGAGTACATCTCAGGTCCCTACTGCACCAAGATGCTGGGGACTTTTGGCGCCGAGGTCATCAAAATAGAAAAGCCAGGAGAAGGAGATGGTTCTAGAAGAGTGGGACCATTCTTAGGGGACGTACCGCATCCCGAAAGGAGTGCCCCTTTTCTCTACCTTAACACCATCAAGAAAAGCGTTACCTTGAATCTCAAAACCCAAACTGGACTCAAGATTTTCAAGGAGCTTATTAAGACCGCCGATGTATTGGTGGAAAACTCCGAACCCCAGGTAATGCCAGCCCTGGGTTTGGATTACGAGACCCTTGAGAGAATCAATTCCGGACTGGTGATGACCTCCATCTCCCGGTTTGGACAGAGCGGCCCCTATCGAGATTACGGGGCAACCTCAATCGTCAGTTATGCCTTAAGCGGACATTTGAACAACAACGGTGAGCCTGACCGTGAGCCATTGCAGGGTCCTGGCCCACAGCCTGACTATCAGGGCGGATTACACGGCTTCTTGGGAACCATGGCGGCGCTCTATTCCAGAGATGAGACCGGTTTGGGGCAGTGGGTGGATGTGTCCATCATGGAATGTATGGCTGGCTTTCATCAATATCCCCTTTCCCTATACACCTATAGTGGGGAGATGTTTCGGCGTAGCGGCAATCGCTACGGGGGCGACCCGGCGAATAACATCTATCCATGCAAGGATGGTTATGTTGCCTTGAATGCTTCCACTGAGCTTCAGTTTGAGACGCTGTTTACCTTGATAGGGATGCCCGAACTGACCGAGGACCCCAGGTTCCAGCTTTGGAGTCGCAGAGATAATGCTGATGCCCTTGATGCCCTGATACTCTCCTGGGTAAAAGAACGAACCAAGGACGAACTCTTCCATACCTGTTCAGAATGGCGGCTGCCCTGTACACCGGTATCCAATCCTGAAGAACTGCTTAACGACCCCCAGTATCAGGCCAGGGGATATTGGGTTGAAGTAGACCATCCGGAGACGGGAAAGCTCACCTATCCTGGTGCTCCTTTTAAGATGTCGGAGACCCCCTGGCAGGCCGGGCGAGCGCCACTGCTGGGTGAGCATAATCAGGAGATATATTGTCAACGTCTCGGCTATACCAGGCAGGACCTGGTAAGGCTGAGGGAGGCAGGGATTATCTGAGCCAGAACCACAGCTTTTCACTGAAAGGAGAGCATAGAAATGTCTAAAAAGTCGGTATTGGCTGGTGTCAGAGTGCTTGACCTGACCCGTGTCTGGGCAGGTCCCTTGGCAGTCAGGATGCTGGCGGACCTGGGGGCTGAGGTTATCCTGATAGAGGCACTTCAGGCTCGAGGAGGTGATAAGGCCTTATTGGAGGTAATGAAACAAATGAGGAAGGAGGGGAGGCGCTTTCGCTTTCTTCCTGACGGTGACCCTGGAGACCAGCCCTGGAACCGCCAGGGGCTATTTAACGATTTCCATCGCAATAAGTATGGCATTACCCTCGACCTCAGCAAGTCCGAAGGGCAAGACATTTTCAAGCAATTAGTCAAGATAAGCGATGTCGTGGTGGAGAACTATACCCCTAGGGTGATGAAGAACTTTGGCCTCGATTACCCGATTCTCAAGGAAATAAATCCAGGTATCATAATGATTTCTATGCCAGGTTACGGGATGACCGGTCCTTATCGAGACTATCCAGCCTTCGGAACGGTCATTGAACAATACGTCGGCTTCGGAAGCACTATGGGTTATGCCGATAGTGGACCCTACCGGATGCAGTCTACTTATCCCGACCCAGTGGCAGCAGTGAATGGAGCCAGCGCGGTTATGCTGGCACTGTGGCATCGCCGCCGTACCGGTAAAGGGCAATACATTGACCAGGCCATGATCGAAGCCAGCACTGGCCTCCTTGGAGAGGTAATCCTGGACTACTCGATGAACAAGAGACTACCCCAGCGGCTGGGAAATCGGCATCGCTTTATGGCACCCCACGGCTGCTACCGCTGCCGTGGGGAGGATGTGTGGGTGGTCATCGCTGTAGCAAATGATGAGGAATGGCAGTCTTTGTCTGATGTCATGGGTAACCCAGCCTGGACAAAGGAAGAAAGATTTGCCGACCAGCTCAGTCGGTGGAACAACCAGGATGAACTGGATAAGCTCATTAGTGAGTGGACCATCAGACACGATCATTACCAGGTGATGCACATGCTACAAGGAGCAGGGGTCACTGTGGGGGCAGTCCTTAATGCCAAGGAGACGCTGAGCGACCCTCAGTTGAAAGACAGGAATTACTTCATTGAGGTAACCCATCCCCAGGCGGGGACTCACCTTTATCCGGGACTTCCTCTTAAGCTATCCAGGACACCAGCCAGCTTTCGCAGACCGGCGCCTTGTATCGGTGAGCACAATGAGTACATCCTAGGCAAGCTTCTGAATTTGAGCAAAGACGAGATAGCACAACTTGAAAAAGACCAGGTAATCAGCACCGGTCCCATCATCAACGAGTAGGCTATTCCTTTTCTGAATAGCTGATAGTCTGATTGCCGATTCTCGCCTGAACTGAGGGGGAAAAATGAACCCAAAGGTTGCGCTTACCAAAACTGGTAGCCGTGGCGAAAACATTGAAACTGCGTTACGGCTGATTGAAAGTGAAATTGACCTCGAGGCTAAGCCGCGCGTGTTCATCAAGGTGAACCTTGTCTCCACCAGTATTCAGCTCGCAGCAACCCATGTTGATGCAGTACGAGCTTTACTTCGATTCCTGCGCCAGCGATACGATGGCAAAATTACCATTGGCGAGTCAACACTTGGGTCGGCTCGTGAAGGATATGCCAGGTTCGGATATCTGGACCTGGTAAAGGAATTTGGCGTTGAGCTTATCGACCTTAACGAAGGTGAGTGGGAGGTTGTTGACCTGTACGACTCGGCTCTACGCCCCATGAAATTTCGGTTCTCAAGGCAGGCAATTGAGAGTGATTATCGTATTGTAATCGGCCCCGCCAAGACGCATGATACCGTCGTCGTAACCCTGTCTATTAAGAATCTGGCTATGGGGGGTCTGCGTTATGCCGGCGAGGCCGACAGCGATAAGAGGAAGATGCACCAGGGCTATCCGGCACATAACCTGAACTTGTATCTTCTGGCTGAAGCCTGTCCGCCACACCTCAGCATCATCGATGGCTACATCGGGATGGAGGCTGACGGCCCCCTCTTTGGTGACCCGGTGGAGTGGGGAGTCGCTGTTGCCAGCCGGGACCCTGTGGCTGCAGACTGCCTGGCAGCTCGGTTGATGGGTTTTGACATCTCTGACATAGGGTATCTGTGGTATTGTAACCGCAAAGGTCTTGGTGTCAGTGATATTAGTCAGATGGATATCGTGGGTGTAGACCCGAAGGATTGTTGCCACCAGTTTCAGCCTCATTCCACCTTCGAAGCTCAGAGAAGCTGGCGTGATGAGAAGGTTAGTAAGCTACTTGGGGTGTGACCGATTCCCTGTCTCTCCTGGTAGCAGAGCAGTTGTCAATTCCCATCTTTTCATTCGACCTCTCATTACGGCATTGACCACTGTGGATGAGGTGTGTTATCGTGTCATTTACACTGGCTCTAGGTTTAACGAACAATTTGGATAAGGCAGGGTACAGAGAACAAGATAGCCCTGGCGGTATTGGTTTAGAAAAGGTGAGGTAAGCAAAGTGGATCCACTTGAGAGACTGTGGCAGCGCGTAGCTCCTGATGACAGGGGCGACAGGCCTGCGGGCCCTCCCCTTAGCCGTTCAACGGCTTGGGTGCTCATAATCCTGGCTGTATTACTGGCACTGTTTATTCTCATAAATATGTTGAAAGGTGTCTACACTGAGTGGCTCTGGTTCAGTAGCCTGGGTTACAGCAGTGTCTATACCACTATTCTGCAGACTAAGGTGGTCGTCTTTTTCACTGCGGCCATCATCTTTGGCGTCTTGTTTTTCGGGAACCTGGTGCTGGCTACTCGTCTGGCACCCACTAGCGAGACATATTTTTGGCCTTGGGCTATAGTGCGTCAGTTGCAGCGGCTATCCAGATTCAGTGTTATCTTGGGAACGGTACTGCTCAGTGCAATATTTGGTCTGATAGCCCAGAGCAATTGGCAGGTTATGCTTCGATTCTTCAACGCGCAACCCTTCGGTATCACCGACCCGGTTTTCCATAAGGAGGTTGGCTTCTACGTCTTCTCCTTGCCTTTCCTGAATCTGTTACGTGACTGGTTCCTGGGGGCGTTGGTAGTTATCCTTCTTGGTAGTGTTGGAATATATCTTATCAGTTATGCCCTGCAACGACGAAAGTTCGACTTTGCCAGGCCGGTGTTAGCTCATGTTGGTGGATTAGTTGCGGCTATCCTGGGCCTTTTCGCCTGGGGCTATTGGCTTGGTATCTGGGAATTGGTCTTCTCCGAACGGGGGATGGTCTTCGGAGCTAGCTATGCTGATATGCATGCCCAGCTTCCCGCACAGTGGATACTTGTGGCGACAGTCCTTATTTGTATCGTGCTCCTTCTGGTTTCCGTACTGCGGCGCAATCCCCGCTGGTTACTCTACGGCGTTGGAGGTTGGATAGTAGTTGCCATTGTCGTTGGTGCACTCTTTCCCACCTTGATACAGCGCTTCCAGGTGTTGCCTAACGAGCTGGTTCGAGAGACGCCCTATATCGAGTATAATATCCAGTTTACCAGAGAGGCCTTCGCTCTGGACCGGATTGAGAAGCAGCCCTTTCCTGCGGAAGAGATGCCAACTCCACAGGATATAGCTCAAAACGAGGTCACCATCAACAATATCAGACTTTGGGACCATCGTCCGCTAAAGGATACCTATAACCAGATACAGTCCATTCGGCTCTACTATGACTTCCATGATGTCGATGCTGACCGCTATACAATTGATGGTAATTACCAGCAGGTGATGCTGTCAGCCCGGGAGTTATCTGTGGAGAAACTGGAGGCACAGGCGCAGACCTGGATTAACCGCCGATTGCTGTTTACCCATGGCTACGGTATTGTCCTCAGCCCGGCCAATGAAATCAGCACCGAGGGATTGCCCAATTTGCTGATAAAAGATATTCCCCCTGTCGGTGTCTTCGATATCGAGCAGCCCCAGATATACTATGGCGAAAAGACGAATGATTACGTGATTGTGAAGACAGAGACCGAGGAGTTTGATTATCCTATGGGCGATGAGAATGTTTACGGTCACTATCAGGGTGAGGGTGGGGTGAGCCTGAAAGGTTTCATCCGCCGCTTGGTCTATGCCTGGGAATTCGGCGATTTAAATGTCCTTATCAGTGGTGAGTTAACCCCTGAGAGTCGGGTACTCTATTATCGTAACATCCGGGAGAGGGTGAATCACCTGGCGCCATTCTTGAATCTCGACAGTGACCCCTATCTGGTGGTGATGGATGGCAGGTTATTCTGGATACAGGACGCCTATACTACTACTGACCGCTATCCCTATTCTGAGCCGCTTGCGAACGGAATAAACTATATTCGCAACAGTGTCAAAGCAGTTATTGATGCCTACAATGGCAGTGTGACCTTCTATATCGCGGACCCGGATGATGCTTTGATACGGACCTATCAGGCCATCTTCCCCGAGCTGTTCGTCTCTGTAGACCAGATGCCTGAGTTCTTGCGGGCACACTGGAGATATCCTGAGGACATGTTCAGCATCCAGTCCTCGGTTTACCAGACCTACCACATGCGTGATGCCCGTGTGTTCTACAACAAGGAAGACCTCTGGGCTGTGCCCCGGGAGGTCTATGCCGGCCAGGAACAGCTCATGGAGCCCTACTACGTCATCATGCGCCTGCCTGATGAGGAAAAAGAGGAGTTCCTGCTCATGCTGCCCTTCACCCCGGTGAACAAGAATAACACCATTGGCTGGCTGGCTGCCCGTTCTGATGGAGAAAACTACGGGAAACTGCTTGCCTACCATTGACCTAAAGGGCGATTGGTTTATGGCCCCAGCCAGGTTGAGAGCCGAATTGGGCAGGATAGCGTTATCACTGAGCAGCTTGGCCTGTGGGGTCGTTGTTGTTCCCGGGTTATCCG
>SDBU01002396.1_pt1 | contig 24983 bp, 23 predicted proteins | sample 2277071 | NCBI WGS metagenome assembly SDBU01 (sample SAMN10397929, study PRJNA504765) | marine sediment metagenome | isolation source: marine sediment core GS08_GC12, 126 cmbsf | place: Arctic Ocean: Gakkel Ridge, Loki's castle | collected 2008
TTTATCTCTACCCATGGCGCTCGCAAAGGACTAGCCGATACCGCCCTGAGGACATCAGGTAGCGGTTACCTCACCAGACGCCTCATTGATGTTGCCCAGAATGTTATTACCCTCCAAGAGGACTGTGGCACGATAGATGGTATATGGATTTCTGAGCCGCAAGAAAAGGAATTACTACCGTCCCTTGTTGAGCGAATAACAGGTCGGTTGGCTGCCAGTAGGGTGATTAACCCCGGCACTGGAGAAACCATCGTTGACCGGAATGAGGAAATTGATGAGCAGAAGGCAAATGAAATTGCTGCCGCTGGGTTAACCAGTGTCCATGTCAGGTCTCCACTTACCTGTCAGTCCAGGCAGGGTGCTTGCCAGCAGTGCTATGGCCGAGACCTTGCCCGTGGCCACCTGGTTGACCTCAATACAGCGGTAGGCATAATTGCCGCCCAGAGTATTGGTGAGCCGGGCACCCAGCTAACTCTACGCACCTTCCACACCGGCGGTGTGGTAGGACTTGATATCACCAGTGGTCTGCCCAGGGTAGAAGAACTCTTTGAGGCAAGGACACCTAAGGTTCAAGCCATTATCTCAGAAATAAACGGGGTAGCCGAGGTGATTCATAGTGAGGAGGGGGAAAGGATTAAGGTTACTAGCTCCGAGGTATTCCATGATGAATATTCACTGCCTCCCGGCTGGCAAGTTATGGTGGACAATGGTCAATGGGTAGATATAGGAGCAGTGTTAGCTCATCAACTCCCTGAGACTGAAGCCACACCCGAGTCATTAGCCCTAACCACTGAAACTCAAACTCTCCTGGCTCGTGTTGCCGGTGAGGTAGCTATTGAGGATAGTCAGTTGTCTATCAAATATGAAGAGAAAGAGGAGCGAGAGTATGTTGTTCCAGCTGCCATCCATATTCGTGTTCCAACTGGAGACCAGGTAAAGGCAGGACAGCAACTTACCGATGGTTCTATCAATCCGCAGGATATACTGCACATTCTGGGCAGGGAGACAGTCCAGCTTTACCTGGTAGAAGAGGTGCAAAAGGTATACCGCTCCCAGGGGGTGAACATAAACGATAAGCATATTGAAGTTATCGTCCATCAGATGCTGGCCAAGGTTCGTATTGATTCCTCAGGCGACACCGAGCTAGTAGCCGGAGAGCCGGTAGATAGGTTCCATTATGAGGACATTAATGCTAAGGTACTAGCTGAAGGGGGTGAACCAGCCACTGCCCACCCCGTATTAATGGGTATAACCAGAGCCTCGCTGAGCACTGATAGTTGGCTGGCAGCCGCTTCATTCCAGGAGACTACCAAGGTGCTTACCAAAGCTGCAATCTGCGGCAAAACAGACAAACTAACTGGGCTTAAAGAAAATGTAATTATTGGTAAACTGATTCCAGCCCGCTATTTGGCTTCCGAGGAGGTGCCAATGTTGGTAGCCGGTGATGAAGATAAAGAGAGGTTAGCTATCTAGGACCTCCTCGCATCACAATTTGATTGTTCTAGTAATGGAGAGTCGCTCTGACTTAAGTCAGGGCGGCTCTATTTTATTGCTGATTTATCCTGGCTCAGATTTCCAAAATCTGCCATACTTGCAGATGACATACACTTAACTTGTATCCAAGCCGAGTTTAGAGTGTTATAATGTCGCAAAGAATTTGTTCCAATACTGAAAACTGAGGGGGATTAGCAATGTGGACTTGGATTGGCATAGTAGCAATTGTTATTCTTATAGTGGTGTTCTTCGTGATTAGAAGGCGTTAGAGTTTGAATCGCTAACGGTGCGCTTACTTCCTTTCGTCCACGATAGAGGACTAACAATCCGTTACCTATCTCCAACGTTAAGCAAAACGTGAAGCACAACAATAAACACTTGCTTGACACTCATGCTGCCAGCAATTACAATATTTTTGTGCCGAGGTAGCTCAGTTGGTAGAGCAGCGGACTGAAAATCCGCGTGTCCCCAGTTCGACTCTGGGTCTCGGCACCACAACAAGAGCGGAAGTAGTTCAGCGGTAGAACGCCTCCTTGCCAAGGAGGAGGTCGCGAGTTCGAATCTCGTCTTCCGCTCCAGCATAGCTAAACCAGCTATGATGTCGGGTTTGGAGTAGCGTCAGAGTTGATTTCTAACAATATCCCTGTTACATCACTATCAACTCACACGCCATAGCTCAATCGAGCCACCAAGCGCATAGGTAGATTATGCTTCACCATTTTGTCCTGAGTAGCACCAATATCATAAGCAACACGATAGAGCTTAACTAATCTGGTTTCGCTATCATAGATAGCGTAGCTGGCTCGAGGGTCGCCATCCCGGGGCTGTCCTACACCACCAGGATTGATAATCAATCGGCTCTTGCCCAGCACAAGCCCGATATTAGTCAAGAATTGGCTGGAGGAACAAGTACCAGTTTCACTATACCTGAACACCAGCGGCACATGAGAATGACCCACCAGGCAAAATTGCGACTGGAAGTATGTAAAATTCTGTTTAGCACTGCTGATTGATATGAGGTATTCCCAGATAGGCTCCCTCGGGCTACCGTGCACCAGAGTAAAATCTTCTTTCTGGATAACCAGTGGCAGATTCTCAAGATACTCTACATCCTCGGGGCTTAATTGCTGGGCTGTCCAGCGACAGGCTACAGCGGCATCGGGATTAAACTCAGAGGTGCCTACCTTACCTATCGCTGCCCAATCGTGATTTCCAGCGACACAGACATGGTTATACTGGCGCAAAAGCTCAAGGCACTGATGAGGGTCCGGACCATAGCCAACAACATCCCCCAAACACCACACCTCCTCCACCCCTCCCCTGCGCTCAATGTCATCCAGCACCACAGTAAAAGCAGCTAGATTAGCATGAATATCAGCAATAATTGCGTAGCGCATCTATAAAAACTATAACAGCTTTTGCGGGAGATGAGAAGGGGGGATTGTTGTCCAAGCACAAGCCTTGCATAGCGCTATGAGTAATCAAGTCTTTTCTATCAGGCAATGTGTATATGCGTGATAATCCGTATCTGTTTAGAGATACCCTCCTTAAACTAATCAGGTCGGAGAACCTCCCTTATCAGGACTTAATCGAGAAGCAAATCGTGACTGGCTAAACTCCTTGCGATGCGGAGCATCGAAGCTATCTACTATAACAAGCGTTGGCCATGTTTGTATAAGCTTTGGCGCAAAAGGCGCTTCTCCATCTAAAAACTGGTAGAATCCCCGTCTGGAGTCACGATGATTAAGATACTCATTTTCCTTTAACAATTTACCTTCCGCACTTGATACACGACCATAGTTATCTTTATCCACATCTGGTATTAGAGATAATACATAGCTCCGAACATTCCCATTTTTCTCTTTATAACGAACCTCTAAGAATACAGCTTTTGTGCTTACTTCTTGAGTGTCAGATGTGTTAGTTAGTATGACATTAAAGTGACGAAGATATAGCTCTCTCCCCAGCCAATTTTTACCAACTAATTGATAACCTTGCGAAAAATATTCTACTTTTAGTGGAGTTTGAGATAGCTTATCAAGAGCAAGGATTGCCTCGTCCCTCTGTCTATATGGCGCTCGAAAAAGATTCCAGAAGAGGATAAGGAGGAACGTTCCTCCCAATCCTAAGCAAACCCCAGCGATACTTCCAAACGCAGGATACCAGAAGTTCTGGAATTTGGTAGCAGCACTAGGTATTAGGGTAACTCCAACCCATCTACCAACAGCGCCAACAAGGAGGCCGCCTAGCACCTCCACCCCCCGAAACCACCATGGAGACTCCTTGCGGAAAGACTCGCTGTCTCTGCAGGCTCGTTTCCATATCGATTCTTTTCGGTATACCATACCCCTATTCTACCACTACCATTGAGTTTCGCAACCAGCTCTATATAGTCTGTCCTATCAAATATATGCTATAAAAGCCGAGAAAGCGGGTGTCCAAGAGGGGCGAAGCCCCTCTTTTTAATATCTTCCCCCTCCCTTATCAAAGGGAGGGGGACAAAGGGGGAGGGTTACCTAATAAGAAGCTAATTTGTGGCTCCAGCTATAAGCGTGCTATAATTTTAAATATGAAGGTTTCAGAGCTAGGGGAATTCGGACTGATTGACCTCCTGGCTAAAATGGTTGGCAGTGGGCATGATGAGCGGCTTTTGATTGGCATTGGTGACGATGCTGCTGTCTGGTATGGTGATGCCTCAACTCAACTGGCTACTGTTGATTCCCTCATCCAGGATGTTCACTTTTCCTTAGGCACAATTTCTTGGGAAGAACTGGGCTGGAAAGCACTGGCAGCTAACCTGAGTGATATTGCGGCTATGGGTGGCGTGCCCAGATACGCACTGGTGTCACTAGCCTTACCTGACCATACCGAAGTAGAGGATGTTACCGCCCTATACAAGGGAATGCTTGAACTGACGCAGCAGTCTGGAGTAGCTATAGTCGGTGGCGATACCACTAGTGCTCCTATGGTGGCTATAACTATTACTGTTCTTGGCAGTACCAGAAGTCAGGGTAAACATATACTCACCCGCTCAGCAGCCAAGCCCGGTGACAAGGTAGCTGTCACTGGTTATCTGGGAGGTGCTGCCGCTGGCTCAGAGATGCTTACTAAAAAGCTCCAATTTGACCCTGAAGCTACCACTTCTCTAAAAAGGGCTTTCCTTCATCCCTATCCCCGAATAGCCGAAGGGCAACTACTAATAGAGCAAGGGGTGAAAACAGCTATAGATATCAGCGATGGACTGATTTCAGACCTGAAACAAATATGTAAAGCCAGCCAGGTTAGTGCTCGAATAGAGGTTGACCGCGTGCCCATTGAGCCCACAGTCAAGGCCAAGTTCATTGATACATATCTGGAGCTAGCACTATCGGGAGGAGAGGACTACGAACTTTTGTTTACCGGAAGCACCGATGTCATTGATAAGGTAAGAAAGGCAGCTTCCTGCCCGATAACAATAATCGGTGAAATCATAGCTGATAAGCTCGGCAAGGTAACCCTGGTTGACAGCAAAGGCAATACTGTTAATCTTGGTAGAGCAGGATGGGAGCACTTTGCTACAAGATGAAGCTAAGCCAGGCACTGAATTCTTCACCGATATGAGCTACCTTAAACTAATCAGCCATAGCCCAGAACAGACTCAGAGGCTTGGAGTCCGTATTGGTGAGCTATCTCTGCCCGGTGATACCTTTCTCCTCGTCGGTGCCCTGGGGGCGGGTAAGACCTGCCTCACCCAAGGTATTGCCTGGGGGCTAAATATCAAAGAGTATACGATGAGCCCTTCCTTTGTCGTCGTTAGAGAGCTTTATGGCCGGCTGCCTCTATATCATATAGACCTGTATCGGCTTGACCATATAGAAGAAATTGTAGATTTAGGTCTGGATGACTATTTATATGGTAACGGTGTCTGTGTTGTGGAATGGGCAGAAAAGGGATTAAGTATGCTGCCAACAAAGCACTTGCTAATTCAAATAGGCTATCTTTCCGATAGTGAGCGCAGCTTCCAACTCAAACCCAGCGGCAAACGCTACCTGGAAATACTGGCACAACTGAAACAACTCTCCCTTAACTCATAGAAAGGGTGTAAAATAGCTTATGCAATTGGCTATAGATACCTCAACAAATACGGCTAGCCTGGCTCTAGTTCAAGACAGCGAGGTGCTAGCTGAATTAACCTGGCGCTGTGGACAAAACCACACCGTTGAACTGCTGTCCCACCTGGGTTACCTGCTAAATCAGACTAAGTTAAACCTTCAATCTACCAGTTGCATCATCGTAGCCAGAGGACCAGGAAGCTTCAATGGGTTACGGGTTGGAATTAGCACGGCAAAGGGGTTAGCCTTTAGCCTGGGAATTCCAATAGTTGGTATCAGCACTCTGGAAGTAGAAGCCTATCAGCACGCTGAAACCGGTTTACCCATCTGTCCGATATTTAATGCCGGGAGAGAGGAGATTGCCACCGCCATATACCAGAAGAAAGACAATGAATGGCGTCAGCTGGCTACCGAGCACATAACCACAGTTGAAGCCCTATGCTCGCAGATAACCACAAAAACCATATTTTGCGGGGAATTCATACCATTTATCGCTACCCAACTAAGGAAGAAGCTTAGGCAGAAAGCAATAATACCGCCTTCAGCCGCCCGAGTAAGACGAGCCAGTTTTCTAGCTGAGCTGGGGCTCAAGCAAGTGAAAGCAGGCCATTATGATAACCTGGCTACCTTACAGCCGCTGTATCTCAGACGACCACCGATTACTAAACCCAAACACCGTTAAAGAATGGAGATAAAAATGAAAACCTGGCCCAAAATATCAGTTGATAGGCAACAAGGAGGAAAAAGCCTAAAAGCAATGCCCAGAAGTAGCACCAAGGCAGTTATTTGGGATATGGATGGGGTAATTGCTGATACTGCTCCCTATCACTTGAAAGCATGGCAACAGGTCTTCCAAAAAAGAGAAGTCAACTTCACCGAAGAGGATTTCAGGCGTAAGTTTGGTCAAAGGAACGATACTATAGTACGGAAAACTTTGGGGCAAAGTACCCCTCAAAGTGAAATAGATGCTATTACCACGGAGAAAGAGAGTAACTTCCGCAATATGGTAAGGCAGAGAATAAAACCACTACCTGGAGCAATAAACCTAATAAAATCACTCGCCGAACACGGGTTCAAAGTGGCACTGGCTTCGTCAGCACCAATAGAAAATATCCAGTTGCTTACCCGAGGTCTAGGTATAAATGGCTACTTCCAGGCCGTAATCTCGGGTAGGGATGTAACTGAGGGCAAACCCAGTCCGCAGGGTTTCCTGCTAGCTGCCCGAAGGTTAGGGGTTAAGCCTGAGAACTGCATTGTGATTGAGGACGCTATAGCTGGCGTTAGTGCTGCCCAAAAAGCCGGAATGCGCTGCCTTGCCGTTACCAATACCCATCCCAGGGCAAGCCTGAAGGAGGCTGACCTTATCGTTGACACGCTAGAAGAAGTAAGCACGAATGATTTAGAGGGACTTCTCGCCCCCTCATAGAATAAATATTAGGAGCTTAAACATGGAAAGGTCTCTAGTTCTTATCAAGCCCGATGCCATACAGAGAGGGCTAGCCGGTACCATTATTAGCCGCCTGGAGAAGCAAGGGCTTAAGCTGGTAGCGCTCAGGATGCTTCTCTTGGACAAAGCGCTAGCCAAGCAACACTACGCAATCCATACCAGTAAACCTTTCTTTGAAGGGTTAGTAGATTATATAAGCTCGGCACCGATAATTGCCGCTGTCTTTGAGGGTGAAGGGGCAGTGGAGGTAATTAGAAAACTAATGGGGGCAACTGACCCGGCTAAGGCTGAGGCAGGAACTATCAGGGGCGATTTTGGCTTGGATATTGAACGTAATACTATTCACGGCTCTGATTCAGTGGAGACTGCCGAAGAAGAAATCAAGCTGTTCTTTTCTGAAAACGAAATTTTTTAACTATTGAACCCTGACCACGGTGCTTGCCCGACTCCATAGCTTATCTAACTGGTAGTATTCCCGCTCAAAAGAGGCAAAGATATGAACGATAACATCGCCGAAGTCAAGGAGGAGCCATCCTGAATCTACTGTGCCCTCACGATGGTGAGGTAAAATACCTTCCCTTTTTAATATGTGCTCAATCTCTTCATAAATAGTTTTAATCTGCCTCTGGCTATCGCCACTACAAATCACAAAATAATCAGCAAAGCTACACACCCCTCGGGCATCCAGCAGCACAATATCTATAGCCTGCTTATCACTGGCAGCCTCTACTACCTTCCGGGCTACGTCTATCGCTTCCAGAAGCTAGCCTCCATGGGCGAATTAATCTAATTAATATTATATCACAATATGGTATAATATATATTCCTAATTGGGAAACCAGAGGGCTAGAGAATGGCAAGGCTTCTCTTTGGAACCGGCGGCGCTCCTCACAGCGCCAAAACTGCATCCACAATAGACGGAATAGAGCATAGTGCTGAGCTTGGGCTGGGCTGTATGGAGATAGAGTTTGTCCAGGGTGTAAAAATGGGTGAGGCCGGTGCTCACCTGGTTGCTGAAATAGCTACTAAGGCAGGGGTAAAGCTATCAGCTCATGCTCCTTACTTTATAAACTTAAACGCCCGTGAGCCAGAAAAGATAAGGGCCAGCCAGGGCAGGATACTACAGACAGCCCGTATTGCCGCAATATGTGGGGCAGAAAGCATTGTCTTTCACCCTGCTTTTTACCTCGGTGACCCACCAGAAAAAGCCTATGATACGGTAAAGAAATACCTGGGAGAAGCACTTGACCAGCTTAAACGAGAGAATAATCGGGTATGGATTAGACCGGAAATTATGGGTAAAGTCAGCCAGTTTGGAACCGTGGAAGAAATACTTGACCTATGCACTGAATTGGAGGGACTAGCTCCTTGCCTAGACTTTGCTCACTGGCATGCCAGAACTGGAACATTCAACTCCTACCAGGAGTTCACTTCCATTCTGCTACAAATTAAAGAGCGATTGGGCAGAGCCACCCTGGATAATATGCATATCCATGTATCTGGTATTGCTTATGGTAAAAAAGGGGAGACGAAACACCTGAACCTAGAAGAGTCGGATTTCCAGTATATTGAACTTCTCAGAGCATTAAAGGATTATGATGTCAAAGGTCTGGTAATCTGCGAAAGTCCAAACCTGGAAGGGGATGCCCTGCTTCTGCAAACAACCTACGATACCCTGCCGAAAACAGACTAATACCTATCGTCCTATGTATGCATCATAACTGGCTAAATTCTATTTTCCTATTTACTGGTATTTTTGGTATAATATAAGTAGCTTAAGCTGAGAGGTAATTAATACTTGGAGTGAAGAATGAAGCCGAGCTGGCAGCGTAACAGTTTAATATTCATAGCTATACTATTTGCCGGGATAGCTCTCATCTCCTTTTTCCTATCCACATCTCAAAAACCGACTGAAATCCCCTTAAGTGAAGCGATAGCTATGTCACAAAGTAAAGAGATAGCGAAGATTAAGGTGGACGGTGATGCGTTAAATATTACTGCCACCGATGGCGCAGCATTTATAGCCTTTAAAGAAAGCAACGCCAGTATCTATGATATTGAAGGACTTAACCTTGAAGGGGTAACAGTTGATATAAAGGGGTCGTCAGGAATTAACTGGGGTACACTACTGATTAACTTCCTTCCCCTCCTACTCTTTGGCGCCTTGTTGTTCTACCTATTTCGCCGGGCGCAAGGGGCTAATACCCAGGCAATGAGTTTTGGTCGCAGCCGAGCCCGACTGTTTCCAGCTAATAGACCTACGATAACCTTTGATGATGTAGCCGGAGTAGAGGAAGCCAAGCAAGAGCTGCACGAAGTGGTGGATTTCCTCAAATCGCGTGAGAAGTTTGAGAGTCTAGGAGCACGCATCCCAAGAGGGGTATTGCTGGTAGGTCCACCAGGCACAGGGAAAACGCTACTGGCTCGGGCAATAGCTGGTGAGGCTGAGGTGCCTTTCTTTTCTATCAGCGGTAGTGAATTTGTCGAGATGTTTGTCGGTGTCGGTGCCTCCAGGGTGCGGGACCTCTTTGACCAGGCTAAACGCAATACCCCATGCATTATCTTCATTGATGAGATTGACGCTGTAGGTCGCCATCGGGGTTCTGGGCTAGGCGGCAGTCATGATGAAAGGGAACAAACGCTTAATCAGATTCTGACCGAGATGGATGGCTTTGACACTAATACCAGCGTGATTGTTATGGCGGCTACCAACCGACCTGATATACTTGACCCGGCTTTACTTCGCCCTGGTCGCTTTGACCGACGAGTAATCCTTGACCGACCAGATATTAACGGTCGAATAGCAATCCTCAAGGTTCATTCCAATGGTAAACCACTTGGTGAGTCAGTTAATCTAGAGGTGCTAGCTAAAGAGACAGCCGGTTTTAGCGGTGCTGACCTGGCTAACCTGGTCAATGAGGCAGCTATTCTTGCTGCCAGGCGTGACAAGAAAGCTATTGACATGCAGGAGCTTGAGGAATCTATAGACCGGGTAATTGCCGGTCCAGAGAGGAAAAGCCGGAGGATAAGCCCTAAGGAAAAGGAAGTTACTGCCTATCATGAGGCAGGACATGCCCTTGTCGCTAAAATGCTGCCTAATACTGACCCGGTACATAAAATCTCTATAGTAGCCCGTGGCATGGCGCTTGGTTATACCAAGACACTGTCAGAAGACCGTTATATGTGGACACGTTCTCAATTCAATGATACGCTAGCTAGCCTCTTAGCTGGGCATGCTGCCGAGGAGCTAATTTTTAATGAAATGACGACAGGGTCTGGAGACGATATTGAGCGAGCGACCAAGCTAGCCCGAAAAATGGTAACTGAATATGGAATGAGTGATAAATTAGGACCACGAACCTTCGGACAAAAAGAGGAGTTAGTCTTCCTCGGTCGTGAAATCTCCGAGCAAAGAGATTACAGCGATAAGGTAGCCGAGCAGATTGATGAGGAGGTTCATAATATTATCCAGCACGCTTATGAAGCAGCCAAGAAGATTCTAACCGAAAATAAGCCGAAACTAATACAAATTAGTCAAAGACTTATTGCTCAAGAGACTCTTGAGGGTGAAGAGCTGGCAGCACTATTTAATGAACCTATACCATCGACCAGTAAACACGCTGGATAAAGCTACTATTGACGCTTAAGCGCAGCACCACTATATGTTTCTCAAGCTCGACCACCCACAGGCGGAAAGATAAAACAGACCGGAAATCCAATGAAAATGCCAGGCAGCACTGATGATTCTATTTACCTACCACCCACTCTCGGGCAGCATAACTCTTAGGTTTTGAGACAATAAAATAAAGGAGAGGGAAAAGTTATATAAGAGAGGCTTCGCCTCTCTTTAATCTCCTTTATTATTTCTTTCGCCTGATAACATAATCCGCCAGTTGTATTAACGCTTGGCGACTGGGCTTATCTGGCAGTAGGCTAAGATTATGACAAGCCTTGGAGCAATAATCAGAGGCAACCCCGTAGCATTCTTGAACAATTGACGAGTTACGAATTAATTCTATCGCCAACTCTATATTCTCTTGCTTATCCCTGTTCTGAAATAGCCTCTTTACCGGGTTATCCTCAGGATAACGCTCCAAAACAAGCATTGCTGGCAAGGTAAGGGTGCCCTGAGCTAAATCTGAGCCTACAGGCTTACCCAATTCCTCCTCAGTACCAATAAAGTCCAGAATATCATCTACAATTTGAAAGGCGACACCAAGGTTATAACCATAGCCTTTTAGAACCTCAATTGACCTTTCTGGAGCCTGGCTCAAAATAGCCCCCGACTCAGTAGCTATAGAGAACAGGGAGGCGGTTTTTCTGGAAACCCTCTGAAAGTAACCCTCACGAGTCTGCTCCAGATTGAAAGCATTAAAAGCTTGTTCTAACTCTCCGCTGGAAATAGCCATAACGGTCTGGGCAGAGAACTTTATTACTTGTAGATTTCCAGTGGTAGCGGCAAACTCTTCCGCTTTAGCAAACAGGTAGTCTCCCAAAAGCACAGCTTTGTCCTCCCCCCATACCGTATTAATCGTTGCTCTTCCCCGACGGACTGGAGATTTGTCAATAGCATCATCATGAACTAGTGTAGCCGTGTGAAGAAGCTCAACCGCTGTAGCCATTGGCAGAAGGTAATCAAGGTTGTAGTCATAAAACTTGCCCGATAGAAGAACAAGCGCCGGACGAATCCCCTTGCCACCACTCAGGCTATAGCCTAACAGCTCAGACAAGCGGGAAAAACTAACCCTGCTGACCGACCTTATCCAATCCTCCACCTTGTTTAAATCTTCCTGAATGGGTTCGTAAATTGTGCTTATCTGCAAGATTCTCCTTATTAGGCAAATCAATATGAGGAGTTTACTAGCAACGGATATTCCCCAACCGACTGGTCTCCTCTGCTACCAACTCTTCGTCCAATTTGGAAAACAGGGGCTGGGGTTCTAGTAACTTTTGCCCCGGTAGTGGAAAATGTAGTTGCCAGCCATCATCTTCTACATTGCCCTTAAAACCAAGAAACTTATGCAATCTTTGAGAGCTAAAGGGTAAAAAGGGATATAGCATCGTTTTCAGATAGGAAATTATGCCAAGAGCTACATACAGCGAGGTAGCAGCAGCCTGTCTATCCTCCTTAATAACTTTCCAAGGTGATTTTTCATCAAGGTAGCGGTTTGCCTCGTGGGCTACTGCCATCGCCATTTTTATCGCCTGTTTAAAATTACAATTATAAATAAGACCGTTATCGGCGAATATAGTATTAAATACTGTACCAGCCATGTTGATTAATTTTTTACCTCTATCATCCATGGGGATTACTTCATTGATGGCACCCATATCATCGTATGTGGGCACACAGCCATCAAAGTTACGGTAGACAAAGGTGAGCACCCGGTGAACCAGGTTTCCATAAGTAGCCACTAGCTCATCATTGTTACGGCGAACGAATTCACGCCATGAAAAATCAGTATCTCCTGTTTCCGGCATGTTTATCGATAGCAAGTAACGCAACGGGTCAGGGTCATAGCGTGACAGATAATCAGGTAGCCAGACTGCCCAATTGCGACTGGTAGAAAGCTTCTTGCCTTCAATAGTCAAGAACTCGTTAGCTGGCACATCATAAGGAAGATTAAGGTCACCATAGCCCATCAACATCGCCGGCCAGATAATGGTGTGGAAGAGAATATTATCCTTACCTATAAAATAGTAGCTCTTTACCTCACCCTGCCAGAAAGAGCGCCACCTTTCCTCATCTCCACTAGACTTAGCCCACTCCTTAGTCGCCGACAGGTAACCGATGACAGCCTCAAACCACACATAGAGGCACTTGCCCCCAAAACCATCAAGTGGCACCGGTATTCCCCATTCTATATCACGGGTAATAGCCCTATCCTTCAACCCCCCCTCCAAATAGCGCGTAGTAAAGTTAAGGACATTCTGTCTCCAGTGGGTCTGCTGTTTTACCCAATCCAAAAGCCTGCCCTCAAATTCAGTGAGTTTAAGGAAAAAGTGCTCCGAATCCTTGAACTGGGGAGTGGTAGCACATAGGCGGCAACGAGGCTCAATCAGCTCAACCGGATTTATCGGCTTACCGCACTCATCACACTGGTCACCTCGAGCCCCAGAAGAGTTACAGTAGGGGCAAGTGCCCTCAATATAGCGGTCGGACAAGAAGCGCTGGCAATGAGGACAATAGGGCTGCGACACAGTAGCCTTATAAATATAGCCCCGGTGAAGAAGGGTGAGGAAAATGTCGCAGGATACCTCAGCGTGATTAGCAGTGCTGGTATTGGTAAACAGGTCAAAGGAAATACCTAACTTCTGCCATGAATCAAGAAACTGTTGATGATACTGGGTGGCTATCTCACCGGGCGTCTTCCCCTCCTGTTCAGCCTTAATAGTTATTGGTGTGCCATGCTGGTCTGAACCCGATACCATTAATACCTCATTCCCCTTAAGGCGGTGGTAGCGGGCAAATATGTCAGGTGGTAAATATGCCCCGGCAATATGACCCAGATGCAGCGGGCCATCAGCATAAGGCCAAGCCACCCCAATAAAAATTCTCTCGCTCATAATTTATTGCCTAGCTAATACTTTATTATAACCTACCCCTTTATAAGAGAGGGAGATTCGGTTATGTAAGAGAGGCTTCGCCTCTTCATCCTTCCCCTAATAAACAACATAGGGGCTACACTCATTCAGGGAAGAAGGTAAGTATCTGTTCGCCCTTCTCTATTCTATAGCGAGCGTAGCCCTTTTTCAGGCAGCAATCAACACAATAGCGTGACATCTCGCCCTCTTCAACCTCAATGCCATCTTTCTCATCAAAGACTAAATAGCGCTCAAGATATGGTATAGTGCGATGGCAATCATCACACTGGACATCCCCTAAAGATATACACCCTCGGCGCATTGGTCAACTCCTCTCCAGATTTTAATATGCCCAAAACCTCAAGGCAGCTTGAGCCAAGCTCGATACAGCTCCTTCCTTGATAAGCCTGTTTCCTTACTCACCCTGGCTATCGCCTCTTTAGCTGTTACCCCGGACTGGCGCATATGATGTAATTGCCTCTCAATATCCTCTGTTAACTGTGGTTTATCCTTCTCTCCCCTGCCCTCAACAACTAGGGTAAACTCTCCCCTTGGCTCGGTGAAGTGCTCTATAGCTTGGCTTACTCTTCCCCGGAAAACCTCTTCATGAATCTTAGTAAGCTCGCGACAAACGGCTATTTTTCTATCCCCCAGAACAAGAAGTATATCATTTAGTGCCGCCAGCAGCCGGTGAGGGGTTTCCAGGATTACTATAGTGCCATATTCATCAGCAACAGACTTTAGAAGGCGCCGCCTGCCACTAGCCTTATGCGGCAGAAAGCCAATGTAAACAAACTTCTCCGTAGGCAGCCCGGAGACAACAAGTGCCATGATAGCAACAGAGGGTCCGGGGATGGGAACCACCGGGATACCTCGCTGGTTAGCCGCCCCAATTAGTTCATAACCGGGGTCAGCTATGCCTGGCGTCCCAGCATTAGAAACAAGAGCTACATCTCCCTCTCCAAGGCAACCTAGAATATAATCCAGTTTAGTCCACTTATTGCGCTCGTGATAACTAGTCATAGGTGTCTTAATATCATAGGTAATAAGCAGCCGTTTCGTTCTGCGGGTATCCTCAGCAGCAATAAGCTTCACTTCACGCAGAGTACGGAGGGCACGCAAAGAAATATCTTCCAAATTACCAATAGGGGTAGCCACCACATAAAGAATAGGCATTACATTATATTTTTCTCTATTTCAGTTATTATAGCCTATATTCCATTGCCCGTCTATAGAGATTGTTGTATTTCCTTGACTTTGAACTTCTGCCTTTGATATAGTTTCTGTTTAAGGGAGGAGGCAAAATGGCTATTCCCCAATTCAGGCAACTCCGGCGCGTCTATGGATTTGATGAAGTGGCTATAGTGCCCGGAGATATAACCGTCAATCCCGACCAGACAAACATTGATTTCAAGATAGAGGGCTTTACCTTTGCCATCCCCATTATAGCTTCGGCAATGGATGCCGTGACTGATGTCAACTTCGCTACCCTGATGAGTAAGCTAGGTGGGCTCGCTGTTCTGAATTTAGAAGGGATACAAACTCGGTATGATAACCCCCGGGAGGTGCTGACTGAGATTGCCCAAGCATCTGATGCCGAAGTCACCCCCCTGCTCCAAAAGGTCTATTCCCAACCGATTAAGGAAAGTCTCATTGGCGAACGAATACAATCAATTAAAAAATCAGGGGCGGTATGCGCTGTTTCAGTGGCACCAGCTAATACTAAACGGCTGGCTCCAATAGCTGCCGAAGCTCAGGCCGATATTTTCGTAGTCCAATCTACAGTTACCAGTGCCCAGCATATATCCAAAAGTTATCGGGGGCTCATATTCTCCGAGCTTCGCCAGTCCATACCTATGCCTATTATTGTCGGTAATTGTGTAAGCTATAGCGCCTGTTTAGAGCTTATGAGAACAGGAATCTCCGGCGTCTTGGTAGGTGTAGGACCGGGGGCTGCCTGCACCACCAGGCAAGTCCTTGCTGTTGGTATCCCCCAGGTAACAGCCACTATGGACTGTGCTGCGGCTAGGGATGAATATCTACATGAGTCCGGCAGATATGTACCGATAATTACAGACGGTGGCATTGGTAACGGTGGCGACCTGTGCAAAGCCTTTGCTTCAGGTGCCGATGCCGTGATGCTAGGCTCTATTCTTGCCCAAGCCAAAGAGGCACCAGGGCTTGGCTACCACTGGGGCATGTCCCACCCGCACCCAGCACTGCCTAGAGGAACCCGAATAAAAGTTGGTACCACTGGCACATTAGAGCAAATTCTCTTTGGTCCGACTTCGGTTACCGATGGTAGCCAGAACCTTGTCGGGGCTCTTCGCACTGCGATGGGCATCTGCGGCGTGCTTACCATTCAAGAAATGCACAAAGTTGAGATGGTAATTGCTCCGGCTATTACTACTGAAGGCAAGTCATGGCAATTATTACAATCCTAGCCATTAATGTTATGTAAAATCGCTCAGCCTAAGATTACTCTTCTTCCTCCCCTTCCTCTTCAGTTACTACACTCGTCTCTCGACCAATATAAGGTAGCAAAGCCTCTGCCTTTTTCCGCTTGCGTGGTGATGGGAAGACTATTTTATCAATTAGCTGACGCAACTTCTTTAATCTCTCTGCAGGCTGCCCAACTCCTACTTCTACTATCACACCATCAACCCCGGCTCCCCATAGAGCCTGAAGCTCACTAGCTGTCACGCTTAATGGTATAGAGACTAACAAAGGTTTAGTTAATAAACCGGCAAAACGCTGAAACAGCATAAGGTGATGCCAGGTAAGAAAATAACCCTTTGCCTGCTCACTGGCAATAAGCACACCATCTACAGGCAACTCATTAACTGCCCTCAACAAGCCGTCACTGAGTGATGACTCTACCTCCAATATCTTACCCACCTCATCACCTTGAAATATTGCCAGGGATGTATTAGCTGCTGGAAAAATCACAAAATCACAGTCAACCTTCAGCATCTGTTTTATTTCTCCCTGCCCACTAGCTCTCAGCCACCCACCCCAGGGAATATCAGGCACAACCTGAGATATCTTTTGAAGGGTTTTAGCTCCTGAACTTAATTCAGAGATATGTAATAGCCCGGCGTCAGCTACAGCCATACAGTCAGCCAAGTCTTCAACGTCAGCCTGAGCCAAACTGGCGACAAGCAATATTTTGGGCTTCGGCGAGACCAGTTGTGCCATCCTAAACCCTACAGGCTGAGGCACAGCCTGTGAAACCTGATTTAGTTTATCTATAAGTTTGCTCATCTAGCTATCACCCACAGCTTAACTATCTTCACCAAGATTATAGGGAAAACTCAGGGGAAGTTCAAATTGAACAACCTGAGGTCATTTAGCAACCTATCCCCCTGACCCCACAGTGGGGAGATTTTAATGAAATTTAAACGCCGATTTTATGGGTAATTAATTTTGCCGCCTTAAAATAGAAGTTTGAATATAGACAACTTGAATAGAGGAAACTAATTACCTATGACTAAAGTTACTAATAGGTGATTCATCGCCCCCCCCCGAAACTAGGATACTATAGTTAACTTAAGTCTAAAGGAGGAAGGTAAGGAAATGACTAGTAACAATAACAGCCAGAATCTAGGCGGAATACTCAAGCAGCGAAGGGTTATGATACCGCTGACACTAAGGGGGCTGGCTGCAATATCAGGTATATCATCATCTCACCTGGGTCGCATAGAGAGAGGAGAGAGATTTCCTTCGGCCTCAATTCTACAAAAAATAGCTAAGCCGCTAGGTTTTGAGGAAAGTGAGCTATTCACTTTGGCTGGCTACCTGTCCCTCCCGTCAGCTGGCACAAAGGAGACGACCACCGAGTATGGTGGTGGGAAACTGGACCCTTATGTAAGAAAGATGTTAAGCCAAGAGCCGGTTGAAGTGCAGCGTGCTGTCATTGGAATTCTGAGTACCTTAAAAAGCATTGCCAAAGCACTGAAAGGAGAGCAAAAATGATTAAGACGGTTATTAGGTCCCAAAAGGATATGGTTATGGTATTTGATGAGCAGGGGGAGCAACTTCCTGAATACCAGGGTCAATACAAGGAAGTAAAGGGAAAAATCTTAAAAGATGCGCCGCTAAACACAGTTTTTGGTCGTTTCCCTGATTATGAGACTGAATTACAAATAGTTCCAAGACAAGAATGGTAACCAGCAAAGGAAGGTATCACTATAACCCATAGCCTCCCCTAATTGGGGCTCTTTTTGCCTTATCTTCATGCCCTTGTTATCTCTAGAGCAAGCTCCACTTGTAGCCCGTGTCGTTGGCTATTCTCCATCTGTCACCAGATTGTTTACCTACCTCACCCCCTTAATCCCCCTCTCCTTCAAAGGAGAGGGGGAAGTTTTTTGAAGGGGCGGCGCCCCTTCAACCTTCTTGTGATAAATCACCACTGTCACCAAGTTTGTCCTTTATCGCTTCATCTGCTATATTTTAATTGCCTGCTGGCATTTTTTGTCCTTTTATGATACAATTGACCTAAATATTGTGGAGAGGGTGATGATGTCTGAAAAAGAAAAGGTACCAAGTAACACACCTTTCCTGAATATCCGCAACCGCAAGCGGATGGAGGAGCAAACAGGGGAAGGTGAAGAATTGTACAGAAAGATGGTTGAACTGTCTCCTGACAGCATACATACTGTTAACACGAAGGGTGTAATTATATCATGCAACACTACAGCAACAAGAATGTTAGGCTACTCCAAAGATGAAATGGTTGGTAAACACTTCTCAAAACTAGGAGTTATCCGATTGAGAGACCTTCCTAAATACTTAAAGCTATTCAGGACTGTTCTAGGAAGAAAAGTAACTGAGCCGCTTGAGCTTACTTTCTACCGTAAGGACGGAACCCCCTTTTTGGCTGATGTGCGCGTTAGCCGATTGAAAGTGGGTGGTAAGACAATACTTCAGGCAACCTCAAGGGACATTACCGAGCACAAGCGAATGGAGCAGGATTTAAAGGAACGTGTTAAAGAACTCCAGTGTCTTTATGGCATTGCTAGGATTGCTGAAAGAGCAGATATTAGTTTGGATGAACTATATCAAGAAGTGGTAAATCTGCTGCCGGCGAGCTGGCAGTATCCTGAGATTACCTGCGCTAGAATCATTATTGATAACAAGGAGTTCAAGACAAGAAATTATGGAGAAACCGAGTGGAAGCAATCTTCGGATATCAAAGTATACGGAGTCAAAGTAGGGACAGTAGAGGTCAATTACTTAGAGGAGAGACCGGAGATTGATGAAGGACCGTTCTTAAAAGAAGAGAGGCTGTTGATTGATGCTGTTGTTAAGCAGTTGAGAAGAATCACCGAGCGCAAGCGAGCCGAGGAGGAGTTACGAAGTCTATCGGAGAGGGAGTCAAAGTCCGCAAGAGAGTGGCAGGAATTATTCGATGCGTCTACCGATATTATCTCATTGATATCGCCTGATTTTGAAATCTTAAGAATCAATAAAGCTGGATATGAGAGCACAGGTAAGAAACGAGAGGAAATCATAAGAAAAAAATGTTACGAGGTAATACATGGGCTAAGTAGCCCAATAGATGGCTGTCCCTGCCAAGACGTAATAAGAACAAAGAAAGCAGGGGTTGGTGAGATCACACAAGGGGGAAGGCACTACATAGCTACTGCTTCTCCGATATTGGATAAAAACAACGAGCTCAAAGCATTCACCCATACCGTTAAGGACATCACCGAGCGCAAGCGAGCAGAGGAGGAATTGCAGGAGTCGGAGAGAAAGTATAGAAGCTTGGTGAATAATGTTAAGCTGGGGATATTCAGAAGCATGCCAGGACCCGCTGGAATGTTCTCCGAAGTAAATCCAGCCATGGAGGAGATTACCGGCTACTCTAAGGAAGAGTTGCTGCAGATGAATGTTTGTGACTTATATGTGCATCCAGAAGAAAGAGAAGCAGCCCTAGAGGAAATAACCTCGGCTATAGGGAAAGTAACAAAGGAGCTGAACTTTAGGAAAAAGGACGGAACCAAAATAACGGTGTCGGACACGAAGGCTACTATGAGAGATAGCAAAGGCAAAATCTTGCATTTTGATGGAATTCTGGAAAATATCACCGAGCGCAAGCAAATGGAGCAGAAACTAAGAGAGACGCAGGAACAACTTATTCGTTCAGAGAGGCTGGCAGCAATAGGGCAACTGGCGGGAGGGGTAGGACACGAGCTCAGAAACCCGCTTGGGGCTATCAAGAACGCCGTTTATTATATAAGAGGGAAGGTAAGCAAGAGTGAGTTGGGGGAGAAAGAGCCGCGGGTTATGGAGTTTCTCAATATTATGGACGACGAGGTAAATGCCTCTAATAAAATTATCAGCGACCTTCTCGGATTTTCCCGGGTGGGGAAGCCCTCAGTCTCACCGACCCGAATACAGAAGGTGATTGAGGATGCCCTGTTACGCATTACTATCCCGGAGAACATTGAACTGCCCAAAAAGCTGGATGCCGACCTGCTCGAGGTTGAGATAGATGCCGACCAGATTCAGCAGGTATTGGTGAATATAATTACCAACGCAGTGCAAGCCATGCCTGATGGGGGCAAGCTGACAATAGGTGCCAGAGAGAAGGACGAGTTCCTGGAGATGGAAATTGCTGATACCGGGGATGGGATAGCTGACGAAGCTATGGACAAAATCTTTGACCCCCTGTTTACTACCAAAGCCAAAGGCATCGGCTTGGGACTGGCTGTGTGCCAGACAATCATTGGCAGGCACCAGGGGAATATAGAAGTAAAGAGCCATATGGGGAAAGGGACTACCTTTACTATAAAGTTGCCCCTGAAGGCGGAATAGGATTATGTGAGAGAAAGATGATGGGAAAGACTAATATTTTAGTGGTAGATGACCTGAGGAGTATGCGCCTGACCCTGGGTGGGATACTTGAGGACAATGGGCACAATGTAGTTACCGTAGAGAACGGTTACCAGGCCATTAAAGCAGCCAGAGACACCCACTTTGATGTCATCTTTATGGATATAAAGATGCCGGGGATAAATGGGGTTCAAACCTTCAGAGAAGTCAAGAAGATAGACCCTGAGGCAGCGGTAATTATGATGACTGCCTACTCAGTGGAGGATTTGGTGAAGGAAGCCCTGGAGGAGGGTGCCTATACTATTATCTATAAACCGTTTGATATTGATAGAATCATAGCCCTCATTGAAAAACTGCTTCAAGGGAAAGTCCTTATACTGGTGGTTGACGCCCAGTTTAGCGATAGGGAAACGCTAAAGGGAATACTGGAGGATAAGGGCTACCGGGTGGCTACTGCCCGGGATGGGGCTGAAACCATTGAGATGGTGAAGAGCCGGCACTATGACATCATCTTTTTGGAGGTGAGGCTGCCCGGTATGGATGGAGTTGAAACCTTTGAGAAGGTTAAGGAGATTGACCCCCAGGCAGCAGTGATTATGATGACCGGCTACACTGAGGAGGATTTAGTAAAAAGGGCAATAACACAGGCTGCTTATACCTGCATATACAAGCCCTTTGATATAGAGAAGGTGATAGCGCTGGTGGAGGATATAGCTAAGGAGGAGAAGGAACAATGCCAACCGAGGCTACTATTATAGTAGTTGAGGATGAGACTGACACGAGGGCAACCCTGTGCCACACATTGGAGGACATCGGCTATAGGGCTATCGGGTTAAAAACAGGAGCTAACGCCCTGGAGATGATAAGGAGAAGCCCGTTTAATGTGGTTATCACCGATATAAAATTGCCTGATATTGACGGGATGGAGATATTGGAGTTAGCCAAAGAAATGAACCCCGATGCAGCAGTGATTATGATGACCAGCTATGCCAGTATGGAGACAGCGGTAGATGCCATAAATCAGGGTGCCTACGCCTATTTTGTCAAGCCTATTAATCCAGGTGAGATAAAGACCGCCATCGCCAACGCCCTCAGCCAGCAAAGTCTCCTACAGGAAAATAAAAGGCTTGTGGAAAGCTTGCAACAGTCCAACAAGCTACTGTTTGAAGCCAACGAAGAACTGAAGAAGGCGACTCAGGCGAAGTCCGAATTCTTGGCTCATATGTCTCACGAATTGCGTACCCCACTCAATGTTATTATTGGCTTTTCTCAGTTGATGATAGATGAAGTGCCTGGAAAGATTAGCAAGGAGCAAAGGCGGTGCCTTGACGACACCCTGACCAGTGGTAAGCAACTGCTGGACTTAACTAGCGAGGTTCTTGACCTCTCCAAGGTAGAATCGGGCAAGATGAGACTCAGGCTGACAAATATTACCCTGACCGAGGTAATAGAATCGTTAAGAAGCACCATAATGCCTATGCTTGCCCCAAGGAAGCAAAGCCTTAATGTTGAGGTAGAAGAAGGGCTTCCCCTAGTTCATGCCGATAAAGCTAAACTAAGACAGGTGCTCCTCAACCTGTTAAGCAACGCAGCTAAGTTTACCCCAGATGGAGGCGAGTTAAAGATTGAGGCAGTCAGGGAGAATGATTGGTGTCAGGTCAGCGTGATTGATAATGGCATTGGTATCAAGGAGGAAGACCAGGAAAGGATATTTGAACCTTTTTGCCAGCTAGACAATCCCCTAACCGAGGAGAAGGACGGGACTGGGCTGGGGCTGACGCTTGTCAAACAAATTATAGAAAGGCACGACGGGCGAATTTGGGTAGAGAGTGAATACGAAAAGGGAAGCCGGTTTACCTTTACCCTACCCCTGGCAACAGCCGATTAGCTATACCACCTGCCTACACTCCTATGAGTTACTCGTTTCCTATTTTATTAAAGACAATTCGCAACATTGACAGCCCTTTTGTCACCTATATATAATGAGCACCACAGATAAGCTGCAACAAGCCGAGACACCGATAGGAGTTAAGGATTACTAATTTCGGCAAGTCGGCAGTTTTGATGTTAAAGCACTAAAAGCTAATAAATTCTAGAAAAAGGAGGATAAAGATGAAAAGAAACAGACTCAGGGAACTCTTGAATGAAGGCAAACCAACCGTAGGTACCCGTGTCATAATTCCCTGGCCAGGATTTGTGGAGGTAATCGGTCATTCTGGTGCCTTTGATTATATTGAATATGTCGGCGAATATTCCCCCTTTAGCCTAGAGCAACTGGATAACTTCGGTCGGGCTATTGAGCTCTTCCCCAACATATCCTCAATGATGAAGGTAGAGGAGCAGACAAGGGGATTTATTGCCACCAGAGCAATAGGCGCCGGTATTCAGAACTTGCTCTTCACCGACTGCCGCTCCGCGGAAGAGGTCAGGGAATGTATTCGCCTCATCAGGCCGGAGACACCTGAGGCTGGTGGTATCCACGGTAGTAATAATCGGCGAAATGTTGGCTATGTGCTAGAGGGCGGCTCAGAGGCATGGACAAAGGCGATGAATGATACCGTCATTGCCATTATGATTGAGAAAAAAGGCGCTATGGAGAACCTGGAGGAGATACTATCTGTCAAAGGCGTAGATATGGTCCAATTTGGCCCTAGTGACTACTCAATAAGCATCGGCAAGCCAGGACAGGGGCGAAGCCCCGAGATACAAAAGATAGAGCGAGATATGATAGAACTAGCTCTGAAAAAGGGCGTAGCCCCCAGGGTGGAAATAGCCAACTTTGAGCAGGCAAAACCTTTTCTTGAGATGGGGGTTCGCCATTTCTCCATTGGCACCGACTTACCTACCCTATACGGGTGGTGTAAAGCACAGGCAAAGGGCATGCGGGAACTGCTGGCTTCAGTATAGCTTGATTCTGATAATAACCGGAGTAATTGCCGAGATACTACGACAACGGCAAAAAGATGGCAATGGGAACGAAGGTTCTTGTAATTGATGATGACGCTGCCTTTCTTAGACTCGTTGAGCAGATTTTTACCCGAGAAGGATATGAGGTGCTCAAAGCTGGTAGCGGGCAGGAGGGGCTACGCCTTTTATTTGCCCATAAACCAGATATAGTGCTTCTGGATGTAGTGATGCCTGGGATGGGCGGCTGGCAGACCTGCCAACGTATCCGTGATATCTCTGATATACCCATTATCCTGCTTACTGGCAAGCAGACGGCTGAGGATGACATAGTGCGTGGGCTTGACTATGGGGCTGATGACTACCTCCTTAAGCCGGTGGGTAGTAGAGAGCTAGTGGCGAGGGCACGGGCAGTTTTGCGACGTGCCGAATTGCCCCCTTCACCAGAGACGAGGAGGGAGACTACCTATGGCGATGACTTCCTTACGGTGGATATTGCTGAGCGGAAGATTATGGTGAATGGAAAGCAGGTGAAGTTGACCCCTAGAGAATTTCGCTTGTTTGCTCTCCTGGTGGATAATGCTGGCCGTATTCTTACCCACAAGCAGGTCTTAGAAAAGGTGTGGGGCTGGGAATACACTGACGACATAGACTATGTGCGCATCTACATCTCGCATCTGCGTCAAAAGATAGAACCAGACCCCGCTCTACCCAGATATATTATAACTGAACCCGGAGTCGGCTATTACTTTCAAAAAGCCAGAATGTTGAATTTATGAACCGCTAGCAAATGTGGTGCTCTTAACTACTTGACAAAAAGTCTGGTTTCCGTTTATACTTCTTTAAAAGAGAATAAGTAAAGGCTGAGAACGAGACTAGTATGCCTCCAGCGAGACTCAGAGAGCCGGGGAAGGTGTGAGCCGGTGCTGGCGCAGAGGTTGAATGGACTCGGGAGTTGCAAACCGAACGGGATTTCCCCAAGTAGGCTTTGACGGAAAGGGTACCGTTAACAGAGCCCAGGATATCGCTTAAAAATGCTGAAGCTGTATCCGAAAGAGATGGTTGCCTAATTATCCCTGGCAATCAAGTAGGGTGGTACCGTGAAGGATTAACCCCTCGCCCCTATGGGCGAGGGGTTTTTTAATTCCAATATTGGCGGAGGTTATATGTATTATCCAACATTAGAAGAAGTTAAACAATATAAGGACCGGGGCAATATAATACCCATCTACCGGGAAATCGTTGCCGACTTGGAGACACCGGTGTCTGCCTTCTTGAAGGTTAATCGTGGTGGCTATTCTTTCCTTCTGGAGAGTGTAGAGGGTGGTCAACGACTGGCTCGTTATAGCTTCATAGGCACCGAGCCATACGCAGTGCTAACCACTAGGGGAGAGGATAAGACCGATCCCCTTCCTCTCATTGCCGAGAAACTAAACAAGTATAAAATAGTACCCGTTAGCGGTCTTCCCCGGTTCTGCGGCGGTGCTGTGGGCTATCTTGCTTACGAAACGGTGACTCGCTTCGAGGAGTTACCCTCCCCAGACCGCGATCCCTTGGGATTACCTGAATCGCTATTTATGTTTGTGGATACTATGCTTGTCTTTGACCATGTCACTCATAAGATT